>Ga0224505_10001891_pt1 | contig 12800 bp, 17 predicted proteins | sample SF_Jan12_sed_USG_FD_169102 | JGI IMG/M metagenome (GOLD analysis project Ga0224505, IMG submission 169102) | Sediment microbial communities from San Francisco Bay, California, United States - SF_Jan12_sed_USGS_4_1 | ecosystem: Environmental > Aquatic > Marine > Sediment | place: USA: California...
CTGCCCACCCGGTGGCCGGGAACGGTCGGACCGTGAGCCGGGCGTCGCAACCCTCACCCGCGGCCGAAGCCGCGACCTCGGTGCTCGCGCCGGGCCGAGGTCAGGTCACGGAGGTGTCACCGAGCCTGAGATCGGGGGCGCCGGACGGTCGCGGCTGTGACTCCTGAATGCCCACCGGACCTCCTCTCAGAGCGCGCTGATCGCCGGCCCCGATGCTCCCACCTGTTCCGCCGGCTCGCAACCCCGTTCATCGGTTGCTGCGATCGTCACGAGTCGACGAAGCGATTTGCGGGCTACTCGGACGGATGCAACGATGCCAAACGAGGACATGCCCGTTCGATCCCGGAGGGGGAGATCGATGAAGAAGAAGTTGCTCCTCGGCCTCGTCGCAGTGCCCTTGGTGCTGTTGACGAGCTGTCTGTTCGTGCTGCAAGGCTTCGTGGTACTCGACGGCAACCTGGGCACCGGTGAGAAGACCCTCGCCCGGTTCACGCTGCGCCCGGTGACGACCGAGACGGCAAAGGTGTTCCAGTTCGTCGTGGTCGGTGTGGACGACGGCGGCGACCTCAAGGTCGGCAAGGCCACGTGGGGCACGAACGGCAAGTTCGGCGGACCGACCCGGATGCCGGTGTCGGCTCCTCTGCCCGCGGCGATGACCACGTCGGGAGATTGCTCGACCAGTGGGTTCACCTTCAACGACGTCACAAACACGACCTGGAAGGCGTTCCTGATCGAGGTTCGCACGAGGGGCAAGGTCAATTCGAAGGCGGTCGTCGACGCGGTCGTCACAGCGACAGCGGGTGCGACGACCGGCACGAGCTATCCGGTGATCGGCGTGACCGGCGTCTGGGTCGACGACGGCGACACGATCGTGAACGGTGCCGACACGTTCATCTGCTCGGGGGCGTCCACATCGAGCGTCTTCGTCCACTGACCAGTCGCTGATCGAGGGGTGGCGGGCGGGTGCTCGCCGCCCCTCGGGCGATGTCTCGGTGAGAGTCGAGCAGCGCCGAGTTGCGACGGCATCCGCCCCCGGCGATGATGCGCCCCATGACCGAGCATCGACCGTGGTTCGACGCATACCCGCCGGACATGCCGCACTCGCTGGCGCCATTCCCGAAGGAATCGGTGTTCGAGTTGCTCCGCAGCGCCGCGGCGGGGTTCCCTGACAAGCCGGCGCTGGCCTTCTTCGGCGCCCACATGACCTACGCCGAGCTGCTGAGAGAAGTCGAGCGGTTCTCGGCGGTGCTCGCCGGGCTCGGGGTGCGTCAGGGCGACCGCGTGGGCATGATCCTGCCGAACTGTCCCGAGTACGTGATCACGTTCTTCGCGTGTCAGCGCATCGGCGCCGTCGCCGTTGGCAACAACCCGCTCTACACCGAGCGCGAGCTCGAACACCAGATCTCCGATTCCGGGGCGAAGGTGATGATCGTGCTCGATCAGATCTATCACCGGTTCGGCAAGATCCGCGACGCCGCGGGGGTGCAGGAGGTCATCGCGGTCAAACTGAACCGCTACATGAAGGCACCGATCCGCTGGCTGGCGCCCCTGAAGTTCAAGGCCGACGCGCGCAAGGCGGGCACCCCGCTGCCCTTCATCCCCGCCGACCACTCGGTTCGTTGGTGGGCTGATCTGATGAGGTCGGCCGGCCCCGCCCCGCCTGAGGCGACGATCGCCGACCCGGCACGCGAGGTCGCGGCCCTCGTCTACACGGGCGGCACGACGGGGTTGTCCAAGGGGGCGATGCTCTCGCACCTGAACCTGGTCGCCAACGCCCGCCAGGCTGCGGCCTGGCTGGACGTCGTGCGCCAAGGCGAGGACGGCATCGTGGCGGCACTACCGTTCTTCCACTCGTTCGGCACCCTCGTCATGGACTTCTCGATGACGAAGGCCGCGAAGCTGATCTTGCTGCCGCGGTTCGAGATCGACATGGCGCTCAAGGCGATGTCGAAGGAGAAGCCGTCGCTGTTCCCGGGTGTGCCGCGCATGTACATCGCGCTGAACCAGGACCCGCGCACGCCGAAGCACGATCTCGCATCGCTGAAGGCGTGCATCTCGGGAGCCGCGCCGCTCCCGATGGCCGTCGCGAAGCGGTTCGAGGAGATCACGGGCGGTGCGAAGGTGGTCGAGGGCTACGGGCTGAGCGAGTGCTCGCCGGTCACGCACGCGAATCCACTCGTCGGTGAGCGCAAGGAAGGGTCGATCGGCATGCCGCTTCCCGACACCGACGTGAAGCTCGTCGACCTCGACGAACCCGACCGTGAGGTGGCCCAGGGCGAGCGTGGGGAGATGTGCATCAAAGGCCCCCAGGTGATGCTCGGCTACTGGAACCGTCCCGACGAGAGCGGGCTCGTGATCCGCGATGGGTGGCTGCACACGGGCGACGTCGCGATCATGGACGAGCAGGGGTACTTCCGCATCGTCGACCGCATCAAGGACATGATCCTTGTGTCGGGCTTCAACGTGTATCCCACCGAGGTGGAGGCCGTGCTGTTCCACCACCCCAAGATCCTGAAGTGCGCCGTGGTGGCCGTGCCCGACGACACGACGGGGGAGCGCGTGAAGGCCTTCATCGTGTTGAAACCCGGCGAGACCGCGACGGCAGAGGAGATCGTCGCCTGGTGCCGCGACCCGGACCAGGGCTTGACCGGGTACCGCGTGCCCAAGGAGATCGAGTTCAGCGACGAGCTGCCCGAGACGCTGATCGGCAAGGTACTGCGACGGGTCCTGCAGGACGAGGAGCGCAAGAAGCGGGAAGCCACCGGAGCGCCGTGACCAGGGGCGACCCTTTTCCGATCGAGCTCGGCGGGGGCGCCGTCGTTCGCCGCTACGTGATGGACGATCTCGACGCGCTTTGGGCGGTCGCGTCGGGGGAACGCGAGCGCCTCGGTGAGTGGATGCCGTGGGTCGAATCCACGACGTCGATCGACGTGCAGCGCCGGTGGCTCACGAAGGTCGTCGACGATCTCGACGGCTTCGACGGCTGCGGCATCTTCGTCGACGGCGAGCTGGCCGGCGGCGTCGGTTTGAGCTCGGACCCCTACGGCATCACCGGTGAGATCGGCTACTGGGTGCGCGAACCGTTCGAAGGCCGGGGATTCGTGACGAGTGCGAGCCTGGAGTTCACGCGCCTGGCGTTCGAGCACCTGGGTCTCAACCGCGTGGTGATCCGGGCGGGCGTCGGCAACCAGCGCAGCCGGGCGGTGCCTGAACGGCTCGGGTACGTCGAAGAAGGTCTCGAACGCGGAGCGGGGCGGGGACTCGGCGGCTTCTACGACATCGTCGTCTACGCGATGCTCGCCGAGGAGTGGCGCGACCGTCCGCAGTGAGACGCTCACCCCGCGTCTGAGCCCCGTCGGCGGCCCCGGTACCGACGTCGGTGCAGCACGGCGGCCACGCCCCCCGCGGGCAGCGGGAGCCAGAACGACACGAGCCGATAGGCGAGCACGGCGAGCACGGCGTCTCCTGCCGTGACGCCGGCCAGCGCCAGCAGGCCGGTGAGGCCCGCTTCCACGAATCCGAGTCCCCCGGGCGTGATCGGGATCATGGCCAGCACCATCGAGGCCGAGTAGGCGAGCAGCACAAGGCTCGGGCGGGGGCGAGATCCAACCGCGATGATCGCCGCGAGCAGCGCGAGGTAGTCGAACAGCCAGTTCCCGAGCGCGAAGACCAGCGCCCGCCACCACGTGTCGCCGAGCGCGTCGCGGATCTCGTCGCGCTGCACGACGAGCCGGTCCGCCAGATCGGTGACGGGCGGCTTCCCGCGCTGCATTCGGTTCCGCAGCCATTGCGCCCCGCGTCCCACCCTGCGAAGCAGTCGGTCGTGGAAGAGCAGCCGCCATCCGAGCACGAACCCGACCAGGAACACCCCGCCGCCCATCCACGCCGCCTGGCCCAGCCCGTTCGGCACCGGGCGTCCGAACAGGGCCGCGGGCACCGAGAGCAACGGCAGCATGAACAACGTGCCGGTGCTGATCAGAGACGCTGCGGTCAGCGCGGTGGCGACCCGAGCCCCGTCGATGCCGGAATCCGTGAGCATGCGCCACTGCAGGGCTCCCCCGGCCGCCGCCCCGCCCGGCACCACGCGGCTGAACGCGTTCGCCGCGAGCTGCGCGGTTGCCACGCCGAACCACCGCCGCGTTCGCAAGGCGATGCGCTGCAGCCCCCAGATGCACACGAAGCTCACGGCTTCGAGGGCGAGCATCGCCACGAACCATCCGGGGTTCACCTCGAGCAGCTCCGGCCACGACTCGAAGACCGTGAGCAGACCCGGCCACAGGATGTAGAGCGCGATCAGGGTGATCGCGAGGAACGCGATCCGCAGGAAGATCGCACCGCGTCTCGACCGGACGGCGACCTGCACCTCGTCGGTCGCTTCGGCGACGCTCGTGAGGTGCGCGGGCTCGACCGGCGCGACGTTCGGCGCCTGTGGAGTGCGGGGACGATCGTGGATGGCTCGATCCTCTCGGTCGCGCGCCTCTGCCAGAGGGTTCCAGGACACGTAGCCTGGAGGGTACGCGAGCCGAGGAGGAAGGAGGATCCCTTCAGATGGCGATGCTGCCCGGAACCGGAACCACCTTCCGCATGCTTGATGAGCCCGTTCCTGGAGCGAAGCTGGCGGCCACCTACGATGCCCGAGCCGAGGCCTATCGGGCGTGGTACCTCCAGGACGGAGACATCGTTCGACCCTCGGTCGACGAGGGGGTTGACGCACTCCGTACGCATATGCCCGAGCTCATCCCGACGTACGAGTCGTTGGTCCGTGACGTTGCGGACCACGACCCGCTCGCCGCTCGCATGTTCACGTTGTGGAAGCCGCCGGGTGCCGCGATCGCCTGTTCCCAGGCGGTGCTCCAGGGGGGGTCGCGAGGATCGCGGCTCGCCCGCAACTACGACTATCCCGCCGAGTTGATGGACGGGGTGATCCTTCGAAGCTCCTTCACCCAGCGTCAGGTGATCGGTGTGACCGATGTGCTCTGGGGCCTCTGCGACGGCATGAACGATCGCGGCCTCGCCGTCTCGTTGACGTTCGGGGGTCGAGCCACGATGGGCGAGGGGTTCGGAGTACCGATCGTGGTGCGCTATCTGCTCGAAACCTGTGACACCGTCGAGGACGCACGCGGCGTGCTTCTCCGCATCCCGATCGCACATACGCACAACCTCACGATCGCCGATGCAGATGGACATGTGATCACCGCTTACCTCAACCCCGACCGTGCGCCGTCGTTCCGTCGGTTGCCGATCGCCGTGAACCATCAGTGGGCGGTGGAGTCGTGGGACCCCGTACTCGCCGAGAGCACCCTGCAGCGAGAATGGTGGCTCTTACGCCTGCTCGACGACCCTGACGTCGACCACGACCGGTTCCTCAGCGCGTTCCTCGTACCGCCGCTCTACAGCCTTGCCCACGATGTCGGTCGAGGCACCGTGTACACGGCCGCGTACGATCCCACCGAGGGTGACATCACCTACGTATGGCCCACCTCTCGCGTGGGTCTTCGTTTCGATTCGTTCACCGACGGCGAACACGAGGTCACCTATCCGCCCTCGCCGGCATCCCTGTGATCCGGGTCCGCCACCGCCGTGTGGCCAGCCCGGCGTGGACAGATCTGCCCGAACTCCGCATCATGGACCACGGAGCTGACGAGCCCGCGACTCGGGAAGGGGGGCCCCATGGCGGTCGATGACGTGGCACCGGAGATCCTCGGTGCCGATGCCGCACACGCTGCCACCGAGGCGACCGTCGACGCGATCGACGAAGCGGCGAAGGTCAACGACGATCCCGAGGTGGCCGAGGCACTCGAGGAGGCCTCCGTTCAGGCCGACCAAGCGGCGTCACGGACCGGATGGCTCCGCAGGATGCTGCACCGTCGTGCCGCCAAGCGTCCCGGGTGATCCAACCTCGGCGCGCGCTCCATCATCGCTGCCTTTCGGTCCTCGTCGTCGAGTGGGTAGGGAGCTCTCCGTGGATCGGTCGGTCTTGCCACCCTCGTTGATCCCGTAGCCCTCGCACGCGAGCCCCGCCTGTGAGGCGGGTCCAAGGCACGAATCTCGCGCCCGAAGGTTTGGTCTCGGGCGTCCGTGGACAAGACATCGAACGACATGACGGAGACGCGCCAGGCGGCGCGCCCGATGAGGAGGGAAACAGCATGCTACAGACGGGATTGGCGCTGCTGGCGCAGAACGGCGGCAAGGAAGGTACGACCGACACCATCCTGTGGATCATCGCCGCGGTGTTGGTGATCTTCGGGATCGTGACGATCGTTCGAGGAGCCTTGCTGTGGGGCATCGTGCTCATCATCGCGGGCCTGCTGGTCGGTCCCGGTGGCGTGAGCGTCCTGGACTGACGGAGGCATCGTGATGCTCGCTCAGATCGACATAGAAGGTGGCCTCGAGGAGGCCTGGGCCGACGTCGTCACGTTCGCGCCCAAACTGCTCGGCTTCTTCATCATCCTCCTGCTCGGCTACTTCATCGCGAAGACCCTTTCGAAGGTTGCGAATGCTCTGTTGGAACGGGTCGGGTTCGATGAGCTCGTCGAGCGAGGAGCGATGCGCGAGGCGTTCGAACGCAGCAAGACCGACGCATCCGACGTGATCGGCGTCGTCGTGTTCTGGCTGGTCTTCCTGGTGGCGCTGCAGCTTGCCTTCGGTATCTGGGGGCCGAACCCGATCAGCGACCTGCTGGAGGGGCTGATCGGGTACCTGCCGAACATCATCGTCGCCGTGGTCGTCCTCGTGGTTGCGTCGGTCCTCGCGAGGGCGCTGACCGACGTCCTCGAGCCGACGCTCGGCGCCGTTCGAGGTGGCACGATCATCGCCCGCGGGGCCGGGATCGCGGTTCTTGTGGTGGGCGTGTTCGCCGCACTCGATCAGCTGCAGGTTGCGCCCGCCATCGTGACCGGCCTGTTCTACGCCTTGTTGATCATGGTGGTCGGCTCGACGGTCGTGGCGTTCGGGGTCGGGGGCATCCCGATCGCTCGCCGCTACCTCGAGCGGTGGAGCCATTCGGCCGAGGTGACGGCCCGCGACGTTCGGACCGAGCTGACGACGCCGGAGCTCCGTGAGGAGGGCCGCACCGAGCACAGGGAAGCGCCGACCCTATAGGCCACGCCGACGACGCATGGCCTCGAGAGGAAAGGAGCACGCCATGGGAGAGCAGATGGACAAGGCCAAGGGCACCATCAAGGAGAACGTTGGAGAGGCGATCGACGACGAGGACCTCGAGCGTGAGGGCAAGCTGGATCGCGCCGGAGCCGACGTCAAAGAGAAGGCGAACGACGCCGTCGACACCGTGAAGGATGCGGTGAACCGCGCAGCCAATCGCGACGACTGACAGGCATCCGTGCGTCCAGACGCCCGCCAATCCCCCGGCGGGTCCAAGGGGGCCCGCCCGGTTCACCCGGGCGGGTCCTCCACTCACCATGCCTCGAGCGTGAGGCGCCACGACACGAAGGAGTTGAGTCGATATGCACACGGAGCTGCTTGACGACGACCTTCGGATCGAGATGCCTGAGGGCGACCGGCCCCACGAGATCCCGGAAGGTGATCGCCCCGAGGAGCTTCCCGACGATGAGGACGATGCGCTCGAGCGAGAGCTCGAGCCCAGGAGTCCGGAGATCGGCCAGCCGTTTCCCCGGCCCGATGCCGACGAGCCTGATCCGGCGGGCGCCTAGGAGAGCGACGAAGCCGCCGCGCGGGCGGCGTGCCCCTTCGGGGAGAGCGAGACGACCTCGCCGACGACGAGCGTGGCCGGTGGGCCGAGAGAGGCACGAGCTGCGAGCGCCGGCAGATCGTCGAGTGTTCCCACAGCCATGCGTTGGTCCTCGGTCCACGCCCACTGCACGATGGCCGCCGGGGTCGAGGAGGCGCGGCCGGCCGCGATCAGCGTGGCGCAGGTCTCGGCGAGCTTCCCGGCCGCCATCAGCACCACGAGTGTCTCGGTGGCGGTGGCCATGCGCGCCAGATCGACGGTGTCCTCGGCGTGGGCCGTCGAGGCGGTGACCACCGCGAAGGATCTCGCGACCCCGCGGTGGGTGATCGGGATGCCGGCGGCCGCTGGCGCCGAGACCGCGCTCGTGACGCCCGGCACCACCTCGACCGGCACCCTTGCCTGCTTGCAGGCGAGCATCTCTTCGCCGCCGCGTCCGAAGACGAACGGGTCACCACCTTTCAGGCGCACGACCGTGCCTCCGCGCAAGGCTTCGCGGACGAGCAGCGCGTCGATCTCCGGCTGGCGCATCGCGTGGCGCCCCGGTTCCTTGCCGACGTAGACGCGATCGGCGTGCGCCGGCGCTAACTCCAGCAAGGCAGGTGCGGCGAGGCGGTCGTAGACCACGACGTCGGCCTGCGAGAGCGCCATCGCACCCTTCACGGTGATCAGGTCGGGGTCGCCGGGTCCGGCGCCGACGATCACGACGCGGCCGCTCATGCCGATGACTCCTGCCGGAGGCGCGCGCGCAGCCGTCGTGACAGCTCGCTCGCCTGTCCACCGCGCACGAGCGCGGCCGCCTCGTCGAGATCGAGCGCGTCGCCCCATCGCCGCGCCCGAGTAGCGAAGTCGGGCAAGGAGGAGAACGTCTCGGCGCGCACTCGGCGCAGCACCGCGATCACTTCCGACCATTCCTCTCCGTACTCGGCAGCGAGTTGCGTGCGCAGCTTCTTCGCGAGCGCCGGCGATGCTCCTCCAGTCGCGATCGCGAGCACGAGCTCGCCTCGGCGCACCACGGCCGGCGCTGCCCAGTCGCAATTGGGAACGTCGTCCATCACGTTGACGAGGGCGCCTCGACGGCGCGCCTCGTGCGCGATCACGGTGCGTTCGGCCGGCTCGGGGCTCGACGCTACGACGACGAACGCACCATCGAGGTCCTCGAGTCGCCATGGCCTGCGCTCGACCGTGACGCCCTCGATCACCTCGAGCTCGTCGAGACGCTTCGCAGGATCGGTCGAGACGACGCTCACGTCGTCGGCACCTGCGGCAAGCAACCCGTCGACCTTGTTCTCGCGCACCGCGTCCTGCCCGATCACGACGCACCGTCGACCGGCGAGCTCGAGCATCACCGGATAGCCGAACGGCATCAGGCGCCTCCTTCCGTCGAGGTCTCGACTTTCTCGCGATCGCTCTTCGTGCCCGCGAGCTCGACGCTGCAGTGGATGCCGCACTCCTTCGCCGTGTCGTGCTCCCACCACCAGCGCCCGGCGCGCTCGGGTTCGCCCGGCTGCACCGGGCGCGTACACGGAGCGCATCCGATCGACGTGTACCCGTGGTCGAACAGCTCGTGGTACGGAACCTCGTGGTGGTGCACGTAATCCCAGACGTGGTCGAGCGTCCAGTCGGCGAGCGGATTGAGCTTCGCGATGCCACCGTGGTCGCGGTCGAGCTCGACCTTGGCGATGTTGCGCCGCGACGCCCATTGTTCCCGCCGAAGCCCGGCGACCCACGCGTCGAGGGTCGCGAGCTTGCGCCGCAGCGGCTCCACCTTGCGCACGGTGCAGCACGCGAGCCGCAGGTCGACCCCTCGATACATAAGGTTCGGCCCCTCGCGATTCACGAGCGAAGCGACCGAGGTCGTGTCGGGGTATTCGAACTCCACCGCGATGCCGTAGCGCTCGCGCACGTCTTCGAACAGCGAGTACGTCTCGGGCGGCAGGCGGCCGGTGTCGAGCGTGAACACGCGCACATCGGGGTTCAGCCGCCATGCCATGTCGATCAGCACCATGCCGTCGACGCCTCCGGCTGCGCTGATCGCGAGCTTCGGATGGAAGCTGTCGAGCGCCCACTCGAGCAAGGCCTCGGCGCGCGAGTGCTCGAAGCGCTCGGCGGCTTCGTGCACCCACACGGCTTCCTCGTCGAGCACGGGCATGGCCGGCTCGTGCCAGGGGGCCCTCGGGTCGGTATCGGCCATCAGCGATCACCCCCCACCGTGATCGCGGCGAGCTCGAACCTGCGATCGCACGACTCGCAGCGCCACGCCCGGTCGCTCCCGTCGTCGGGGCGGATGTCCTGCTCGCCGCAGAACGGGCAGTAGAACGGCACCGCGCGCACACGGCTCATCGCAGCTCTCCATGGTCGGTTGCAGGCTCGGCGAACCGAGCGAGCATCTCGGTGTCGAGGCCGTTGACGAACGACGAGAACGTGTCGTCGTCGGCGCGCTGTCGTTCATACCTGCGCAACAGCAGCTCCAGGTAGTCGGCGGCGTTCTCGGCGTAGACCTTCACACCGCGCACCTTGCGGCCGAACGAAGCTTCATCGCCCAAGGTGCCGCCCAGGTGCACCAGGAAGGCGTCCGACTTCGTGCCGTCGGGCCGAACCCGGAGCGCCGACATGAGTCCGATATCGGCCACCTGGAACCGAGCGCACGAGTTGGGGCATCCGTTCACATGGATGCGCACGTCCTCATCGAAGTGCGGGAGGCGAGCCTCGAGCTCGGCCGTGAGCCAGCTCGCGCGTCCCTTCGTCTCGCCGATCGCGAGCTTGCAGAACTCGATGCCCGTGCACGCCATCGTCGAGCGGCGGAACGAGCTTCCCCGAGCGCGGAGGTCGAGCTCGTCGAGCCGTGCGATCAGCTCGTCGGCGCGGTCGGCCTCGACGTCGACGACCACGAGCTTCTGCTGCGTGGTCGCGCGCACGGATGCCGATCCGAAGGCGTCGGCCAGGTCGGCGACGAGGCGAAGCTGATGTCCCGCGATGCGCCCGGCCCTGGGGGCGAAGCCCACCGACACCCGGCCGTCGCGCTGGGCCATCACGCCGAGGTGCTCCCTGGCGGCCATGGGGGCCGACGGGGGAGGGGGGCCGTCGTCGAACGGGCCATGCTCGAGGAACTCCTGCTCGAGCACTTCGCGAACGCGCTCGGGTCCCCAGTCCTTCACCAGGAACTTCAGCCGGGCGTGGTTGCGCGAGCGTCGGTAGCCGTATTCGCGGAACAGCGATGTGACCCCGGCCCACGCTTCGGACAGCCGCTCACGGGGCACGAACGCGCCGAGGCGTTGGGCGAACATCGGGTTGGTCGACAACCCGCCGCCTACCTGAAGGTCGTAGCCGAGCTTCCCTCCGGGCCCGACGACGCCAACGAATGAGACGTCGTTGATCTCGTGGTTCGTGCAGCCGGCCAGGCAGCCGCTGATCGAGGTCTTGTACTTGCGAGGAAGGTTCGAGAATGCCGGATCTCCGAGGAATCGGTCGGCGACCGCGCGAATGTCGGGGGTGGCGTCGAAGGCTTCCTCTGCGGTGACGCCGGCCAGCGGGCAACCGAGGATCACCCGAGGCGTGTCGCCGCACGCTTCCTGGGTCGAGAGACCGACCGACTCGATGCGCTCCCAGATCGCCGGCACGTCTTCGATGCGGATCCAGTGCAGCTGCACGTTCTGGCGGTCGGTGATGTCGGCGACGTCGCGGCCGTACCGCTCGCTCGTCCACGCGATCGCGCGGAGCTGGTCGCTCGTCATCGCGCCGCCGTCGATGCGGATGCGCATCATGAAGAACTCGTCCTCGAGCTCCTCGGGCTCGGCGCCGCCGGTGCGCTCGCCGGGGACCCCCTGCTTCCTCTGCGTGTAGAGGCCCCACCACCGCATGCGAGCGCGGAGGTCCTGCTTGCCGATCGAGCGGAACCCGCCGGGCGCGAAGATACGCTCGATACGCTCCCGCACGTTGAGGCCGTCATCTTCCTTCTTGATCTGCTCGGCGGAGTTGAGTGGCTCTCGGTAGCCCAGCCCCCACTGCCCCTCGCCTCGTGGGCGCGGGGCGCGTGGGGTCGGGATCGTGGTGTCTGCCATCCGGTCTCCCGCTGCGCGGTCGAAGGAACGTAAGAAGGCCGCCGATGGCGGCGGCCCGGACGGTGCGTGGGGTGAGGGAGGGGTCAGGTCCGCGCGCGCGGCCCGGCGCACGAGGCGCCGGGGGCGATGGGCATGCCGCACAGGCGTGATGGGATCATCGCTCCCACCAACCCAGCCGTGCGCGTGCGGATCACGGTGATTCGTACCCCTCAGGTCGGATTTGCAGGTGCAAACCGTATCCGGCTCGCCGAACGCATGTCAACGTGGGTGTTTGCGCGCCCGCGCCGAGGGGAAACCTCCTGACGTCCAGGTCAGTCGAGTGTTGAGGAGGGTTCTCACATGTGCTTGTCGTGCGGGTGCGGACAGCCGAACGAGCGCCACGGCGATGCCGCGAACATCACCGCGGACGATCTGCGAGCGGCGGCGCAGGCAGCAAACGTCGAGATGGAGCAGGCGTCCGACAACATCCACGAGGGCGCCCGCAAGCTGCGCGACGCCGGGGTTGGGAGCTGAACGACGTCATGGACGGGGCCTCGCGAGGCCCCGCCCATGTCCAACATCGAGGGGTGAGTCAGATGCCACAGAAGGCGTGGAGCGACAAACGAGAGCGACAATTCGAGCACATCAAAGGAGGGCTCAAGCGACGTGGCCGTTCGGATGATGCGGCCGAAGAGATCGCGGCGCGCACCGTGAACAAGGAGCGAGCTCGGTCGGGAGAGGCGAAACGAAGCTCGCGAACCTCCCGCGACGACATCTCCAGCGGACGTCGCGGCCGCCGCCGATCTCATTCCGGTGCCCGAGGCCGGACGCGCGACCAGCTCTACGAAGAAGCCAAGGACCTCAACATCGAGGGCCGTTCGCGCATGAACAAGGAGCAGCTGCTGCGAGCCGTGAACCGTCGCACCGGCCGATCCGGCTCCTGATCCGGCGGCGATGACTGCCGTGGGGCGGTGACGCGCAGCCGGCGCAAGAACGGTCTCGACCAGACCGGAACAGGAGCCGCTGGACCATCTGCGCCGGCACCGAGCGGCGCG
>Ga0224505_10001892_pt1 | contig 12778 bp, 5 predicted proteins | sample SF_Jan12_sed_USG_FD_169102 | JGI IMG/M metagenome (GOLD analysis project Ga0224505, IMG submission 169102) | Sediment microbial communities from San Francisco Bay, California, United States - SF_Jan12_sed_USGS_4_1 | ecosystem: Environmental > Aquatic > Marine > Sediment | place: USA: California...
TATACCCGCAGCTCTTTTTGTGTTTGTCCATATAGTGCGACAGACGGCAAGGCGGGACTGGCTGTATGCGTCACTGATGCTGGCACCCATGCTTGTGACATTCACCTGGTTTTCATCCCTGGGCAAGGGAAACGAGATTTTGGCAAGCGACTGGGCAGCGAGGCTACAAACAAATGCAATGTGGATAGTCGTTAGTTTTGTTGGTTTGGCAGCAGCGACTATCGCCTTCATCCGTCTCAAGCAGCGCAGGCACAAAATTATTAGCCTACTAATTCCGCCGCTTGTGGTCTTATTCGCAGTGGTCACCGCAAGCGGGGAAAACATTTGCGCCTGGAGCTGGCTCCTACTGCTCTTCTCTCTATCCGCCTTTGCGATCCCTCTGTGGATGCAGGCTAGGGCCTACGAATAGTCTCTCAAAAAAACCGAGAATCCAGAATCCTAGACAATCTCAAGATTAGAGTCTCAAATTCTCAAAACCATATTGGATTCTGAACCTGTTCACGATTTAATACTTGGGATTTCGGAGATTCCTGTGATTAGCTGCGGACAGCCGAACTCAGTCCTCTTTCTGACTCCACAAGCCAGGTTGGGAGCGAATGTCCCTCTTATGAGGCAATCCCAGGTGTTCGTAAGCAAGCCTGGCAGCGACCCTGCCGCGAGGTGTCCGTTCCAGAAAGCCTAGCTGAAGAAGGTATGGCTCGTACACATCCATGATAGTATCAGCATCCTCGTTAATAGAAGCCGCAATAGTATCCAGGCCTACAGGACCACCATCAAATTTGTCAATTATCGTATGCAACACTCTATGATCTATGTCGTCCAAACCCACAGAATCTATCTCCAGCTTTGAAAGTCCTTCCAGAGCCACTTCCTTGGTGACGACCCCATCCGCCATGACCTGAGCATAATCTCTTATTCTTTTCAACAGACGATTGGCTACCCGAGGAGTGCCTCTGGCGCGCTGGGCAATTGGGACAAGCCCCTCTTTGTCTGCTTTCACCTTGAGGATAGTCGCCGACCTTTCCAGAATCGCCTGCACTGCCGCCTCGTCGTAGAAATCAAGATGATATGGCACCCCAAATCTATCCCGGAGAGGAGGACTCAGCAGAGCCAGGCGTGTGGTAGCCCCTATCAAAGTGAAGCGTGGCAAGTTTAACCGCAGGTTCTTGGCAGATGGACCTTTCCCCAGAAAGATGTCAAAAACAAAATCCTCCATTGCCGGATAGAGCTTTTCCTCTATAGTATGGTTTAGCCGGTGTATCTCATCAATGAAAAGGATATCTCCCTCATGCAGATTGGTAAGAATAGCGGCCAAGTCTCCGGTGCGTTCTATCGCCGGCCCCGAACTAACCTTAATATCAACCCCCATCTCAGCAGCGATGATGTAGGCGAGGGTAGTCTTTCCCAGACCGGGGGAACCGTAAAGAATGATATGGTCTAGTGGCTCGCCTCTGCCCTTGGCAGCGAGAATGGCTATTTTCAGGTTATCCTTAATCTTCTCCTGACCTATGAATTCAGTCAGACGTCTGGGACGAAGGTCAAAATCTATGGAGCTGTCCTCTGTGGCTACTTTGTTTGAAATGAGCCGCATCACTACCCATTGCCCCGATCATAAACCGGGGGTTCCTTACTGCCTCGCCAATTCTAGGCTTGGGGTCTCCTTTTCTTCCAGACCCGCCTTCTTCAATAATTTGCTTTCATCATCAGGGCTCGAATAGAGGACCCGCGACGGGATGAGCTTGCCCAGAATAACGTTCTCCTTGAGGCCACGCAGCCCATCTACCTTGCCTTTGATTGCAGCATCAACAAGCACACGGCCAGTTTCCTGGAACGAAGCGGCTGCCAGCCAGCTATCCTTGCTCAGGCTAGCTCTGGTTATTCCGAGAAACGCAGCTTGGGCCGTTGCCGGCTCACCGCCCTCAGCCAAAACTTTGGCATTTATGTCCTCGTAGTCAAACCGGCCGACTAACTCACCAGGCAGGAGTTTTGTGTCTCCTGAGGAAACAATTCTCACGTTGCCTAACATCTGCCGCACAATCACGGCAATATGCTTGTCATGTATGGTTACCCCTTGTGTGCGATATACTTTTTGTATTTCATCAATCAGATACTGCTGGACTGCATCCTTTCCCATAATACGCAAGATATCATGGGGATCGACAGTACCTCTGGTCAGCCTGTCACCTGCTCTGACCTTGTCCCCCAACTGAACGAGGAGATATGTACCGCGAGGGACGCTATATTCCCTCTCTTCCCTTTCTTCATACTTAACATAAACACGGTCACCCTCAATGACGACTTGACCAGCTACTCTAGCTGCCACAGAAAGAGATTGCCCTGCTTTGCGCCGGCTGACAGCTGGCAATTTCTTGCTGGTCTTCCTTTTGCTGGTCTTTTCCGGCAGAGAGAATAGGGTGCTGCCAGCATTTACCGATTGCCCGTCGGCTACAGCTACTTCCGCTCCTGTTGGTGTCGGGTATTCATCCAGATAGAATTCAGAGCTAATCACTTTGACGATGCTTGCGCCATCAGTATTGGCTACTTCAACAGTACCATCAATCTCAGAAATGATAGCGCTGCCATCCGGTGTCCTGGCCTCGAAAAGCTCCTCCACTCGAGGCAGTCCGGTGGTGATATCTACACCTACCACGCCCCCCGTATGAAAAGTGCGCAGAGTAAGCTGAGTCCCGGGCTCGCCGATGCTCTGGGCAGCAATGACTCCCACAGCAGTGCCAGTCTTCACCAATTGCTTCTTCCCCAGGTCCCTTCCATAACAATTCTGGCAAACGCCAAATCGAGACCGGCAAGTAAGAGGCGACCTCACATGCACTCGGTCAATACCGGTCCCCATGATCTGGCGCACCTTATCCTCGTCAATCTCTTCATTACGATCGACAATGACTTCATTCGTAGCTGGATCAACAATCTTGCTGGCCGCCAAGTAGCCAGTAATCCGGTTTTCAAACGGGGGAAGGGACACGTCTGTAGTCTGCCGGAATATCCATACTCCGTCGGTAGTACCACAGTCTGTTTCACTTACAATGACATCTTGAGCTATATCGACAAGGCGCCGAGTAAGATATCCGCTGTCTGATGTCCTCAAGGCAGTGTCGGCTAACCCTTTGCGGGCACCATGGGTGGATATAAAGTACTCCATCGGTGTCAGTCCATCGCGCAGACTCGACTTGATAGGCCACTCTATTATCTTTCCGGATGGGTCGGTCATCAACCCGCGCATCCCCGCCATTTGTCTAATCTGAGAAATATTCCCCTTGGCACCCGACGTAGCCATCATGTAAACACTGCCATAAGGGTCCAGTGCGTGAGATATATCGGCAGTAACCTTGTCTGTGGCCTCCATCCACACTTGGACCGTGCTTTCATACTTTTCATCCTCAGTAATCAAGCCACGGTTAAATTGGTCCTCGATAAGGCTGACTTTTTCGTCGGATTCCTCAAGAAGCTTGACCTTCTGTGGAGGCTCCTCAATATCATTCATAGCAATGGAGATGCCCGACTTGGTAGCATACTCAAACCCCAATCCTTTGAGTCTATCGATAACTCCAGCAGCACCCTCATTACCCAATACACTAATGCAATCGGAGACTAGAGCCCTTAACGAAGCCTTATCTGCTGTTTTGTTGTAGAAGCGAAGTTGCGGAGGCAAGGCATCATTGAATATTATTCTGCCCGCTGTAGTATTTATGCTACCACCATCTGAACGAAGCGCAGGATCCCTCACAACAATTTCGGCACTAAGTTCGATAGTGCCTAGTTCGTAGGCCAACCTAGCCTCATCAAAACTCCTGAACAATCTTCCTTCCCCTCTGGCCCCAGGCTTCAAAATGGTGAGATAATAACAGCCCAAAACCATGTCCAGAGTGGGTGTTGTCACAGGCTCGCCACAACTGGGTAGCAGCATGTTATACGGACTTAGCATATGCTCCCTGGCTTCCTTCACTGCGGCCCTGGACAATGGCACATGGACTGCCATCTGGTCGCCGTCAAAATCGGCGTTGAAGGCAGTACAAACCAAGGGGTGGAGCTGAAAAGCATCGCCGTCGATTAACACGGGTTCGAAGGCTTGAATACTGAGCCTGTGTAATGTGGGAGCACGATTAAGCAATACCGGGCGCTCCTTGACTACTTCATACAGTGCGTCCCAGACCTCAGCGCTGCCTTTCTCCACCAAGCGCCGGGCACTTTTCAGGTTATTGGCATACCCATTTACTATCAGTTTGTGCATAACCGAGGGCTTAAACAACTCCAAAGCAACGTAGCGTGGCAAACCGCATTGATGAAGTTTGAGCTTGGGACCAACAACAATGACCGAGCGACCGCTGTAGTCTACGCGCTTACCAAGAAGGTTTTGTCGAAAACGTCCCTGTTTGCCCTTCAGAATGTCAGAAAGAGACTTCAAAGCATGCTTGTTACCGGTCACAACCGCACGCCCTCTTCGCCCGTTGTCAACAAGAGCATCGACAGCTTCCTGCAACATACGTTTCTCATTCCGAATAATTATTTCCGGCGCACCCAGCTTCATCAAACGGCGGAGACGGTTGTTACGATTAATGACCCTTCTGTACAGGTCGTTAAGATCACTAATCACAAACCGACCACCATCCAACTGCACTATAGGACGAAGCGCCGGAGGTAACACAGGAAGCACAGTCAAGACCAGCCACTCAGGCTTGTTTCCACTTAACTTAAAGGCTTCAACTAGTTGCAGCCGTTGGCTGACTCTCTTGCGGTATCCCCCCGAGGTGCTACGGATTTGGTCATGAAGCTGCTGATTTAAAGCATCCACATCAATTTGCTTCAACACCTGTAGAATGGCCTCGGCTCCCATGCCAGCTTCAAAAATGTCGCCATACCTATCCTTAAGTCTTCTGTATCCCTCTTCGTTAAGCAATTTTAGCGGCTGAAGACCTTCCAACTCGGCGATGCTTGTCTTTAGCTCTTCTTCCAGTTTTGCCCTCTTCTCTACAAATCTAGCACGAAGATCATTCACCTCTTGTATCTTGGGATCTTCCTCCATGTCTTTGGCTTCCAATTCTTCGATCTTCTTGTTCAGGCGTTCCTCATGCTCGGCAATCTTTTGACCCCACTCTTCCTGAACTTTGCGAAGATTCTTCTCTTTGGCCTCTTTATCCACAGAGATGACTATATAGCGGGCGAAATAGATGACGCTCTCTAAGTCTCGCGGAGAAAGGTCTAGGAGTAACCCCAGCCGACTGGGTACCAATTTAACAAACCAGATATGCGTAACTGGCGCAGCCAGTTCTATATGTCCGGTCCGTTCCCGGCGCACACTGGAATGAGCTACCTCAACACCACATTTATCGCAAATGACGCCCTTGTATCTTGCCTTTTTGTATTTACCGCAGTGGCATTCAAAATCTTTGACAGGGCCAAAAATCTTCTCACAAAATAGACCATCCCTTTCCGGTTTCAAAGTGCGGTAGTTTATCGTCTCCGCCTTAGTCACCTCACCGTGAGACCAGCTCCTGATTTGTTCCGGTGAGGCAAGACTTATTCGAATACCGTTAATGCCATCAAATTGAGACATTTTCCCCCTCGCTAAGTAGTTCGACAGCAAAACCCAAACTACGTAGCTCCATAAATAAGACCTTGGTCGATTCTGGAATACCTAGTTGTTGAATATCTTCGCCTTTAACAAGGGACTCATAAGCTTTAGCCCGTCCCATGACATCGTCTGACTTTATTGTGAGCATCTCTTGGAGTGTATGAGCGGCGCCGTGCCCTTCCAACGCCCATACCTCCATCTCACCAAACCTTTGGCCGCCAAATTGAGCTTTCCCTCCCAACGGTTGCTGAGTGATTAGCGAGTACGGACCAGTAGAACGCGCATGTACCTTGTCGCCAACAAGATGAATTAGTTTCATCATATATATATTGCCCACAGTTACCGGCTTGTCGAACAGCTCGCCGGTTCTCCCGTCTCGGAGTTCCATCTTGCCAAAAATAGGAGGATACAGCTTTCGCTCTTTATAGACCTTCTGTGTTAGCTGCTCCAAGTCTCTATCGTTGAGAGTCTCAAGCTGATGATTATCATCTACACCCAGTTCCTCAAGCCATAGACGGAGAGCAGCTCTTCTTGCCGCGCCTTCGTATCCATCATCCATTATCTCCGCAGCATCGCAACCATGACTGGCAAGCCATCCTCCAACTTTATCTAGGTCGATCCTAGCATCTCTGTGATCTTCAGGGTTAAAGCTGACAGCGCCGGCTCTCCAGGCTATCCAAGTCTTAGCCAGGGCATCCTCAATAGTCAAGGCATCGGCTCCGTCAAAAATAGGATTAAGAGCCTTGAAACCCAGCGTATGCGCCGCCCAACCTAGATGAGCCTCCAAGACTTGCCCGATATTCATACGGGAAGGAACACCAAGAGGATTAAGAACAATATCTACGGGCGTGCCGTCCGGCAAAAATGGCATGTCTTCCTCAGGCAACACTATGGAAATGACCCCCTTGTTGCCGTGTCTCCCTGACATTTTGTCTCCCACCGATATTTTGCGCTTTTGGGCAACCCACACCTGTATGAGTTTGTTTACGCCGGCGGGTAATTCATCATGGTTTTCACGAGAAAAGACTGCCGTCCTAATCACTCTTCCCCACTCTCCCGACGGCATTCTAAGGGAGCTGTCTTTCACTTCCCGTGTCTTTTCGCCAAAAATAGCTCGTAGCAGTTTTTCTTCCGCTGAGGGTTCAGTTTCACCCTTGGGAGTAATCTTCCCAACCAGAATATCATTGGGCTTCACTTCAGCCCCGATACGTACGATACCTATTTCATCAAGGTTAGACAGGCTTTCTTCGCTTACGTTGGGTATGTCTCTGGTGACTTCCTCAGGACCGAGCTTGGTATCACGCTCCTCTATCTCATATTTTTCGATATGAACAGAAGTATAAGCATCATCCTTAACCAGTCTCTTGCTGATAATGATGGCATCCTCAAAGTTATAGCCTTCCCAGCTCATAAAAGCGCAAACGACATTCTGTCCCAAAGCGAGAGTCCCGCCATCCAGAGAAAAACTACCCACCAACACATCCCCTTTCTTAACCTTGTCATCTTTGCCAACAACAGGATGCTGATTGATGCACGTCCCCTGGTTGGTTCTGGCGAATTTCGTTAAGTTGAATACTTGCTCTTTTCCCTTTTTATTCTTAATCGTAATTTGTGAGCTTGTCGCCGAAGTGACTACGCCGTCTTCAGGGGCAAATATTGCCTGCCCACTATACTTAGCCACCTCTCTTTCCATACCCGTGGCCACCAAAGGAGATTCCGGACGCAATAGTGGCACCGCTTGTCGCTGCATATTGCAGCCCATGAGAGCCCGATTAGCATCATCGTGCTCAAGAAACGGAATAAGGCAGGCAGCTATACTGAATAGCTGTTTAGGTGAGACATCGATGAAGCTCACCCTGTCCACTGATTCCTTGAAATATCTGTCTCCCCTCTTGACTTCAACCCTGTCATAGATGAATTCATTTTTTTCATTAAGAGGAGCATTGGCTTGCGCAATGGAGTATTGATCCTCTTCATCGGCTGTCAAGTAAATCATTTGGCTGGAGACAAAAGGGACTACCTTGATATTCCGCGCGCGCAGAGTAGATAACCTTTGCGCGAGCTTCTTTGTGACTGACGTTCCAGCCTTGACCACGAGCTTGCCCTTGGTTCTTATGTCCTCTCCGATTGTTCTTCCCAACAACTCCTCCACGCTATTGGGAACCTCGTGGACGATCCTGAGATAAGGTGTCTCTATAAAACCAAATTCGTTCACCGAAGCGTAGGTAGCGAGAGAGCCAATAAGACCGATATTTGGCCCCTCGGGCGTTTCTATAGGACAAATCCTGCCATAATGGGAGTGATGCACATCGCGAACCTCAAACCCAGCCTGTTTTCTTGAAAGGCCTCCAGGACCCATAGCAGAAAGACGACGCTTGTGAGTGAGCTCAGCTAGCGGATTAGTCTGATCCATGAATTGAGATAGCTGTGAACGTCCAAAGAACTCCCTTACAGCGACTGCTACAGGGCGAATGTTGATCAAGGCAGCGGGAGTTGCCGCTTCGGGGCCGAGAATACTCATCCGCTCTTTGATGGCTCTCTCCAATCTCAACAAGCCAATACGAAATTGCTTCTGTATTAGAAAACCTACCGCCTGAGCCCTTCGATTGCCCAAATGGTCAATGTCATCGGGCGCTTCATCGCCCAAGTTAACCGAAATAATACGGCGGACTATTTGCACCAAGTCTTCAGGTGTTAGGCCAGTACAATTTCCAGGGATATTGAGACCCAGTTTCTTATTAAGTTTGTAACGACCAACTTTGCCCAAGCTGTAGCGGCGTGGATTAAACAGGAAATTATTCAGCAAGGCTTGAGCACTGCTAAGACTGGGAGCCTCGCCAGACGACAGTTTCCTATAGATATCTAACAGAGCATCAGCCTTGCTTTTGACCAAGGGATCTCGGTCAATTGTAGCGCGGATGAAAGCGTGGTTGGGCGAGTTATCCACATCTTGAAACAGAGGAAGCAACGTCTCGTCGCTTTCAAAGCCTATGGCACGCAACAGAGTAGTAGCCGGAATCTTCCGTTTGCCGCTAACCTTAACAGAAATCACGTCTCGATTAGAAGTGTCAAAATCGAGCCACGCCCCATGCTCAGCAACAAGCTTAGCAACACATAATTCTCTCCCGCTGGAAGGGTCTCTTTCTAACGTGAAATAAACCCCAGGAAAACGAGTCAATTGATTGACTACTACCCGCTCCACTCCCGAAATAATGAAACTGCCAGCATCAGTCATCAATGGGAAATCGCTAAAGTATAATTCCTGTTGCTTGATCTCTCCGGTTTCCTTAACCACTAGTCGTGCAGTGACGTGAATAGGGGAGGAATAGGTCAGGCCGCGTTCAATACACTCAGGAATAGAATGCAAGGGTTCTCGAAACTCATAGTCAACGAAGTGTAGCTCTAACCTTGTGCCAGTATAATCTTGAATTGGAGATATTTCCTCAAAGAGCTCACGCAAGCCTTCTTCTTGAAACCAGCGAAAGGAATCAAGTTGAACCTGAATGAGATCGGGTATTTCTAAAGTCTGGGGCAATTTGGCAAAAGACTTCAGCAACTTATCGTTATGCATAGAGGAAACGATCCTGATTGTTCAAAACAACTTTTTAAAGGCATTGATTGGGAAAATGCAAAATGACAAGGGCAAAAGAGAATGGGAACATAACACAAACCGCTAACTATAGCACCATACTCAAATTTTGTCAAGTCCCCTAGCTACCCACATAGTAGCACGGGGCACCATATTTTGCAAGTTTCTCATCAGTTTACTCTACAGGGGTGAGGTAGCCAGAGATGTGTGTTGACGGTCGAGAACCCACTTACACCCGCCACATACCGCTCATCACCTCAATCTTGTACCCATTGTCGGTGAGCAAAAGGGATTTGGATCCGCCGGCTCAAGGAGCCCTCCTGTCCCGTAAAACTAGAGCCCCAGTCCAACTGCTATCACTTCCCAGTGCAAGTCAGTATCACCGGCGGCAAATTGTGCGGCCTTGACACGACGATAATAGAGACCAATATCATGGTCCATGGTATATCCGATAGCCCCATGAGCGCCAATAGCTTCAATACAAATTCGCTGGTAAGCTTCATTGGCTTTAGCTTTGGCGGCGGAGATTTGCCATGGCGAAGGTGAACCGACGCATATTCCCCACGCTGCTTGATAAAGCAAATACTGCACCGCCTCCACATCAATCAACATGTCAGCCAGTTTGTGCTGTATCGCCTGAAAAGAGCCGATGGGCCGGTCAAACTGAATTCGCTCCTTGGCATAGCTACTCGTCATGTCCAGGACAGCTTGACATGCCCCAGACATCTCGGCACACTTGAGCACAGCAGCGCGCTGCAATATGAAGTCCGCTATGTCCCACCCTTTGCCTATTTCGCCCAGGATACTATCTGGGGGCACCGTTACCCCATCAAAGCTGACCTTGAATTGCCTGTCGCCGCCTACAGTCGGGATGGCTTCCAACTTCACATTTGGTCCCCTGGCATCCACCATAAACAAGGTGATTCCATCCTCAGGCTTTTCACCGTCTCCGGTCCTGCCCACCACCAAAACATAATCAGCGATGTGGGCATCAGTAACAAAGAGCTTATGCCCCTCGAGAGTGTAGTCTTTTCCCCTCAACACAGCACGAAGTCTCACTTCAGAAGCTTTGTATTTGCCTGATGACTCGGCCAGAGCGAAAGCCCATATAGCCTCGCCCTTGGCTATTTGCGGCAGAAACCTAGCCTTCTGGTCGCTGCTTCCGTAATGAAGCAGAGGCAGAGCACACAGAGCCACAGTGGAAAAGAACGGACCAGGCAGGATATTTCTTCCCATTTCCTCCATCAAGATAACTAAATCCATAAAGCTAGCACCCATGCCGCCATATTCTTCGGGCAAGACGAGCCCCATCCAGCCCAGTTCTGCCATACGATGCCACACCTGCGGGTCATAGCCTCTTTCATCCTTAGCCATCTCTCTGACTTTAGATTTGGGACACTCCTTGGCCAGGAAATCTCTGGCCGAAATCCGCAGCATGTCCTGCTCTTCCGTAAAGCTAAAATCCATGATAAATCCCTAAGAAGTCTACTCCAAAAACCTTCAATATGATTTGGGCAGGCCCAGTCTAAATTGCGCAATGATGCTTTTTTCGACTTCAGCAGTGCCCGCCGCGCTTGCCTGACCGGGAAATCCCAGATATGCACCCTGTATGGCGCCGTTGAGTTTAGCCCATTCAGAATCCGGGTCGACCTGAGAATATACTCCCAAAATCTCTGCCCCAGTGATAGCCCCCCGTCTCATCGCCTCATCACTCATTATCTTGTTCCTGGAAGACTCATAGACAGGGATTTGACCCTGACTTATCCGCCATGCAAGCTGGAAGGCGAACACCTTCAATACTTCCAGGTCAATAGCCAGATCAGCTAGCTTGGCCCGAACCAGATGATTCTTGGACAACGGCTGCCCTTCATACTCAGTTTGAGCAGCATACTCAGCTAGGTCTTCCAAAATCCTCTTCAAACTTCCATAGGTGGTAGGCGCCAGGCTGCGCCGCTCAAAAGCCAGTGACTGCATAAGATAATACCAGCCTTTATTTTCCTCTCCCACCAGGTTGGAAGCTGGCACTCTTACATTATCGAAAAACATTTCATTAAAGTGATGCCGTCCATAGTAATTCAAAATAGGATTAACTGTAATGCCTGGACTCTTCATGTCCACGACGAAGATGCTGATTCCGTGATGTTTCTTGGCGGCATTGGGATTTGTTCTGACAGCCAGCCAGCACCATCTTGCATGGTGAGCAGCGCTTGTCCACACCTTTTGCCCATTTATGATATAGTCATCTCCGTCCCTCACCGCTCGTGTCCGGATATTGGCAAAGTCTGAGCCAGCGTTTGGTTCACTGTAGCCAGTGCACCAGACACCATCTTTTTCGCCTGAGGCAATCAAAGGCAAATACCTTCCCTTTTGTTCTTCGGTGCCGAACATCATCAAGCAGGGCCCCACCCATTGTATCCCGCTTATGCCCATCCATGCCCCTGGTATTCCCCAGTAGGCTATCTCCATTTCATATACCGTCTGCTCCAGGAAAGAGGCACCACGCCCACCATAGTTCTCCGGCCAACTCATAGCGAGCCAGCCTTTTTGTGCCAGCTTTCTGGACATGGATATTTCAAAGTCAAAATCCCTGAACTCGCCGTCAATTACCGTATTGCGCATCAAATCCGCAGGTAGCTCGGCCTCGGCAAACTTGCGAATTTCCTCCTTCAAGGCCAGCTCTTTCTCGCCCAGTCTAAAGTCCATTCTTGCCTTCCCAGAGATTAATTGTCCAAGGTGCAATGCCTCTATCACTATGACAATGCCAGCGATGATTCAAACGACGAGGCAAATTACCCATCCGGATAGACCAAATTGTAGTGGCAACTGTCATTGACAGGACTCTCACGCAATGGGCCAAAGCACCGATGATTGCATACAGCGCGCCATTACTTGGGTTGGGGTGGATCGGGGTTTACCAGATCCTTGGTCATCGCTGTCGGCATGAACATGAATAGCTCGTCAATCGTCCATCCGCCAACTTTGACCAGTTGCTTCTCTAACATGGGCTCTGAATAGAGCCCAATCCGGCCTCGCTCTACATAAAATGTCCGCCCATTGACGTTAGCAGCATCGTCAGAAGCGAGCCATACCACCAAAGGAGCAATGTCTTCGGGCTTCATTTGCTCGAACTTGGCCATAGCTTCCGGCCGAGCCTTCCTCATTTCGTCGCTCAGAGTAAGTCGGGTTCCGGCGTTGGGACGAATACAATTGCACGTTACACCGTACCGGCCCATGTCCCGTGCCACTTTCCTTGTCAAGCCGACGATTCCTTCCTTGGCTGCACCGTAATTAGCCTGCCCATACGTAGTAGCATTGAGACCCGCTACAGATGCGGTGTTTATGATTCTTCCGTACTTCTGCTGCCGGAATAAGGGACTCGTTGCTCTGATCGTATAGAAATGACCGTAGAGGTGCACCTTGAGCACCAAATCCCAGTCTTCTTCGCCCATGTTGAACAACATCCTATCGCGCAGTATCCCGGCATTGTTGACCAGTATGTCGAGTCTGCCAAAGTTATCTATGGCAGTCTTTACAATGTTCTCGCCCCCCTTCATGGTGGCCACTGAGTCATAGTTGGCCACTGCCTCTCCACCCAGTTTCTT
>Ga0224505_10001893_pt1 | contig 12767 bp, 13 predicted proteins | sample SF_Jan12_sed_USG_FD_169102 | JGI IMG/M metagenome (GOLD analysis project Ga0224505, IMG submission 169102) | Sediment microbial communities from San Francisco Bay, California, United States - SF_Jan12_sed_USGS_4_1 | ecosystem: Environmental > Aquatic > Marine > Sediment | place: USA: California...
TTCCGTCTCGATGCCCTCCGCGAGCACCTGCAGCTCCAGGCTGCGCCCCATCTCGATGATCGTCCGCACGATGGTGGCGTCGTCGGGGTCGGTGGCGGCATTGCGGACGAACGACTTGTCGATCTTGAGCGTGCCGATCGGAAACTGCTGCAGTGCGCTCAGGCTCGAGTAGCCGGTGCCGAAATCGTCGATGGACAAGTGAACTCCCATGGCGCGCAGTTCGTCGAGCAGCGGCAGAGTACGCTCGGCGTCCATCATCAGGGTCGTCTCGGTGATCTCGAGCTCCACCTGCCGGGGCGAGACCCCGTGCTTCTCGAAGACCGAGCGACAGCGCGGAATGAAGCTCGCGTGGCTCAACTCCTTCAGCGACAGGTTGATCGCGATCATGCCGGGATCCGCCAGCCGCAGCTTCCAGGCCGCGTAGTCGCTGCAGACCTGATTGAGCACCCAGGCGCCGATGTCCAGGATCAGGCGCGATTCTTCGGCGAGCGGAATGAACTGCGCTGGTGCGATGTCACCGTGTCCCGGCAATCGCCACCTCAGCAGGGCCTCGGCTCCCACGACCCGGCGCGAGGACAGCTCCACCTTCGGCTGGTAGCGCAGCACGAACTCGTTCCGTTCGAGCGCGCGCCGCAGCTTGCTCTTGAGCAGCAGTCGCTCCACGGCAGCGGCATTCATCTCCGGCGCGTAGAAGACGTGGCAGTTACGACCGGCACGCTTGGCGTGGTACATGGCGGCATCCGCGTTGCGGATGAGATCGATCACGTTGTCTGCGTCCTCGGGGCAGGTCGCGATACCGATGCTCGCGGTCACCACGATCTCGTGATCGCCGACGTGCAGCGGGCGCGACACGTCCTGCAGCAGCAGGCGCGCGAGCTCCCCGGCCTGCTCGTGCCGGTCGATCGCGCCGTCGAAGGCTTCGAGGAACACCGCGAACTCGTCGCCCGCGAGCCGCCCGACCACCGACTCCTTGGGCAGAGCACGGTTGAGTCGTTCGCTCAGCGTCTCGAGCACGCGGTCGCCCGCCGCGTGCCCGAGGGTGTCGTTGATGTCCTTGAAGTTGTCGACGTCCACGTAGAGCAGCACCAGGCCGCGCTGCTGCCGCAGGCAGCGCGTGATGGACTGGTGCAGCAGGTGCTGGAACTGCATGCGGTTCGGCATCTTCGTCAGCATGTCGAATCGTGCCAGGTAGCGGATGCGTCGCTCGGCGCGCTTGCGCTCGGTAATGTCGCGCAGGACGAAGATCCTGCCGCGGAAGCCGGGATCCTCGGTCGAGACGAGCGATGCGCTGACGGAGACCGGGATCGTCTGTCCCTGGGACGTCTGCACCACGGTCTCGCCCGGGTCGGCGAGCACCTTCTCGGGCGCGAAGCCGGCACGGTGCGGCTCCGCGATCAGCGAATCGAGCTCGCGTCCGGCCAGCGCCTCTGCCTCGTAGCCCAGCAGCTCGCATGCCGCCGCGTTGACGGTGCGCACGCGACCGTCGGTGCCCGTCACGAGCACTGCATCGCTCATGCTGTTGAGCAACCTGTCGAGGTAGTCGCGGGAGATCGTGGTGCTCGTGAGCGCCTGGCGCATGCGCTCCAGCGCGACCTCGAGCGCGGCCACCTCGGGCACGCCGCTCGGTCGCACGGGCTCGGAATGCAGTCCGCGGCCAATGCGTCCGGCGTTGGCCGCCAGTCCGGTCATGGCCCGATCGATACGGGAGACGACCGCCGAGGTCACCCAGGCGGCAACCAGCGAGAGCACGAGCCCGATGCCGACGACGAGCGGCACGACGGTGGAATGCGCGTGCGGCAGGAGTTGCGCCAGGCCGTCGCCGACGGCGACGAGAGCCGGCGACGGGTCCGCCGTCCGAGCCGAGGCCATCGCGTCGAGCAACGACTGGATGTGGCGTTGCAGGTGGCGTTCGCTGAGCACGATCGTCAGCGCCACTGACGCGGTCACGAGCAGGCCGGCCACCAGCACCGTGAGCATGTATCGAGTCTTGAGCCGCATTCCCCGCATGTCCGGCCATCCCGCCCGTGCGGTGCCCCCTCCGGATCGATGGATCTCTTTATCTGACTGCCGGGCCATCATAGTCCGCGAACGCACCGCGGGGCGAGTGGCATTAGCGTCCAATCCGGCATGAAAAGTGCCAAGTTTTTCGACATTGGCAAGGTGACGCGATGCCGCGACCGGCCGTCGCAGTTCGGTATGCTTGCTGCGGAGGGCAGCAGCGCATGAACGAACTCGAACTGACCGGCCGGGCCCGGACGCACATCGTGGAGCTCGAGCGGCCGCGCTGCGCGCTGCACTACGGTGCCGCCACGTCGTTCCTCGCCATGCGCGATGCCGCGGCGCAGGCGGGCATCGATCTCGCGGCGGCCTCGAGCTTCCGCGACTTCGATCGCCAGCTGCACATCTGGAATGGCAAGTGGCGCGGCGAGCGGGCACTGCTCGATCGCCGCGGGCAGCCGCTGGACGCGGCCGGCCTCGAGGAGGCGGCGCGGATCGACGCGATCCTGTGCTGGTCGGCGCTCCCCGGGGGCAGTCGGCATCACTGGGGTACGGACGTCGACGTCATCGATGCCGCTGTGCTGCCGCCGGACTACCGGTTGCAGCTGGTCCCGGAGGAATACGCAGCCGGCGGCGTGTTCGAGCGCCTGACGCCATGGCTCGACGAGCACATGGGTCGCTTCGGGTTCTACCGTCCGTACTGCGACGGCGGGCAGGGCGCCGGCGCCGAGCCCTGGCACCTCAGCTACTGGCCGGTCGCCGCGGAGGCACTCGAGGCGCTGACGCTTCCCGTGCTGCGTCGCGCGCTGGTCACGAGCGAACTGCTCGGGAAGGAAACCGTCCTCGAGCGCCTGCCCGAGATCTACACGCGCTTCATCCTGGGAGTGCAGTCGCCCGCGCCAGTTGCCGGTCGCGCAGCTGCGCGACCCGGCTGACGAACCACGCCGGCAACAGGCGCTTCAGTCCCCAGACCGACCGGTCGTCCCGGGGCCACATGATGTGCAGGCGTTCGTGGGCCGCGGCTTCGGGAATGGCCCTCGCCGCAACGGTGATGAGCGCGCGCTTTGCGCGGAAGCGGCGGGCCAGTATCGTAGCGGTGTCCGTCCTGCTCATCGCCGCATGCTGACCGCGGCGAGCCCGTGATGCGAAAGGTCCACACCGCCGAATCCCTCATAGAGATCGCGCACCTGCGCAACGTCCTCGAGTCCGCCGGCATCGCCTGTGTGGTGCGCAACGACCGGCTCGGTGGCGTGGTGGGCGAAATCCCCTTCGTGGAATGCTGGCCCGAGCTGTGGGTCCGCAGCCCGGGACAGGCCTTGCGCGCGAAAGGCCTGATCGACGAGGCACTGCAGTCCGGTGCGGAGGAAGACCCCTGGGCCTGTCCGGGGTGCGGCGAGCAGATCGAGGCGCAGTTCATGCAGTGCTGGCGGTGCGCGGCCGTGCGGCCGGAACAGGAGTCGAACGGTTGACGACGCTCACGATTGCGGGACGATTCAATGGTCCACCCGATTCAGGCAACGGTGGCTACGTCTGTGGCCTCGTCGCCGCGACGCTGCGGGCCGATGTCAGGGTGCGATTGCTCGCGCCGCCGCCGCTCGATACGCCACTGACGCTCGACGCCGCGGGCGAGGGCGAGTGGACACTGGCGGGCCCTGCGGGCGCGGTCGCGAAGGCATCGTCCGCCCGGCTGGACCTCGATGTGCCATTGCCGCCGCGCTACGTGCAGGCCGTCTGGGCCTCCCAGCACTACGCGGGCTTTCGTGAGCACTCGTTTCCGGACTGCTTCGTCTGCGGCCCGCACCGGCGTCGCGGTGACGGACTGCGTATCTTCCCCGGCATGCTCGACAGCGGCATCGTGGCGGCACCCTGGCTGCCTGCCGATTCGCTGGACCGTGGCGACGGCAGGGTCGCTGTCGAGTTTCACTGGGCCGCGCTCGATTGCCCGGGCTATTTCGCGGTGTCCGGCGGCCGTCGCATGATGCTGCTCGGCGAGATGCAGGCGCACGTCGACCGGCGCGTCCGCGTTGGCGATCCCTGCACGGTCATCGGCTGGCGAATCGGCATCGACGGGCGCAAGCACACGGCGGGCACGGCGATCTTCGACGAGGACGGCGAACTGTGTGCCCGTGCCCGTGCGACCTGGATCGAAATCAGGGGCGGCGGCGCGTGACGGCAGGAGGCGCAACGGTCGTCGCGGCCGGCCCGGCGGTGGTCCCGGCTGTCCGGTTCACTTCCTCGCCAGCATGATCGCGAGCGCGCCCGCCGCGCACAGCACGACCCCGGGCCAGGGATTGAAGCTCACGGCCAGCCAGACGAGACCGCCGAGCAGTGTCACGGCGCCGACGACCGTCGCGTCCCGCCGACGCGCGCTGGCGCGGATCTCCGCGCGGAGTTCGTCGATGCCCGGCTGCTCGACCTTGATCCGGAAGTTTCCCTCCGACGCCTGCTGCACCGCCTGCTGCAGGATCTGCGGCAGCGTCCTGACGGCTTCGCTCAGGTCGGGCAGCTGCCGCCGCAGCTGCTGCGCGAGGTTGCGGCCGCTCAGCCGGTCGGCGGCCCACTCCTTGAGGACCGGCTGCGCCGTCTCCCACAGGTCGAGCTGCGGGTAGAGCTGCCGGCCGAGACCCTCGATCTGGAGCAGCGTCTTCTGCAGCAGGATGAGCTGCGGCTGTACGTTCATCTGGAAGCGGCGCGCGGTCTCGAACAGCCGCAGCAGGACCTGCCCGAAGGAGATCTCCGACAGCGGCTTGTTGAAGATCGGCTCGCAGACCGTCCGCACGGCCGCCTCGAGCTCGTCCACGCGGGTGTCGGCCGGCACCCAGCCGGAGTCGACATGCAGCCGCGCGACGCGATGGTAGTCGCGATCGAAGAAGGCCAGGAAATTCTCAGCGAGGTAGTGCTGGTCGCGCGCATCGAGCGAACCGACGATGCCGAAGTCGACGGCGCAGTACTTCGGCCGGTCGGGATCCCCGAGCAGCACGAAGATGTTGCCGGGATGCATGTCGGCGTGGAAGAAATTGTGCCGCAGCATCTGCGTGAAGAAGATCGTCACGCCGTTCTCGGCCAGCCGCTGGATGTTGGTGCCGCGCCGACGCAGTTCGTCGAAGTCGCTGATCATCACGCCATGGATGCGCTCCATCACCATGGCGGCGGGGCGGCAGTAGTCCCAGTACACCTCGGGAACGTACAGCAGCTCCGAGCCGGCGAAGTTGCGCTTGAGCTGCGCGGCGTTGGCGGCCTCCCGCATCAGGTCGAGTTCGTCGAGGATCGTCTTCTCGTATTCGCGTACGACCTCGACGGGGCGCAGGCGGTGTCCGTCGCCGGCGTAGTCGAGCACCAGGCGGGCCAGTACGTGCATGACCTCGAGGTCCCGCTCGATCAGCGCCCGGACGCCGGGGCGTACGACCTTGACCACGACGTCCTCGCCGCTGCGCAGCCGGGCGGCGTGCACCTGTGCGATGGACGCGGCGGCGAGCGGCGTTGCGTCGAACTGCTCGAACACCTCCGTGACCGGCCGTCCGTAGGCGCCCTCGACGATTGCGCGGGCCTCGGCCCCCGGGAAGGGTGGCACGCGGTCCTGCAGCTTCTCGAGTTCATCGGCGACGTCCGCCGGCAGCAGGTCGCGCCGCGTGGACAGCGCCTGGCCGAACTTCACGAAGATCGGGCCGAGTTCCTCCAGTGCGAGGCGGATGCGCTCGCCGCGGGAGCCGCCCTTGCGGCGCTCGAACCACGTCGCGGGCGACAGGTAGAAGGCAAAGCGCAGCGGCCTGAACAGGTGGGCCGCAAGGATGATCTCGTCGAGCCCATGACGCACGAGAACGCGCTGGATCTGCAGGAGGCGGCCGATGACACGTAGGCGCATGGGTTGACCGGGGTGGAGTTCGTGGGCGTGGCTGCCGGGCCGCGCCGCTAGTTCTTCGGCAGGGACACGCGGCGGGCTTCCAGTCGCGACAGCCGGGTCTCGAGGCGGTCGGCATCGTCCCGCAGGCGATCGACGCCCTCGAGGAACTCGTCCACCTCGACGCCGGTCGGCAGGTCGCGACCCTCCTCCTGGAGGAACTCCACGACACTGCCGGTCAGTGAACGGGACGCCTTGCGTCCCCAGTCGAAGAGCCCGCGGGCGACGTTGGCCATCTGCCGGGCGGCGACGTCGCCGACGACGCGAGCCAGTTCCTCCTCGACGTCCGGCCGGGCCTCGGACAGCAGTTCGCGGAACTTCTGCGCCACCTCGGCGTCGCCCTCGATCCGCACGCCGCCCCCGCGCAGGGCCCCCTCGCCCTGGGGTCCGGCGAGCGCGAGCAGAGCCACCGGCGTGCCCGAGAGACTGGCATCCGCGGGACTCTCGTGGCGCGGCGTGAGCCGCAGACGCCCACCCTCCGCGTGGAAGAAGATCGCGACGGGCGTGCCCTCGGCCGTGAGCGACATCACGCGACCGTCGAGCTGCCGCGTGAGCGCCAGCGCGCGACGCGAATCCGCGACGTTGCGGTTCAGCACGGCCTCCAGGCGATCCAGCAGCATCTCAGTACCGGAATCCCTTGTGCAGGGCGACGATGCCGCCGCTGAGATTGTGGTAACGGCAGTCCTCGAGGCCGGCCTCGAGCATCATGTCGCGGAGCGTCTCCTGGTCCGGGAAGCGACGGATCGACTCGGCGAGGTACTGGTAGCTGTCGGCGTCGCCGGCAATCCGGCGACCGAGCCAGGGCAGCACGGTGAACGAATAGGCGTCGTAGACGGGCTTCAGGCCGGGGAGCACGGGCTTGGAGAACTCCAGCACCAGCAGTCGGCCGCCTGGCCGCAGCACCCGGCGCATGGACGCCAGTGCAGCCGGCTTGTCGGTGACGTTGCGCAGGCCGAAGCCGATGGTCACGCAGTCGAAGCTCTCGTCCGCGAACGGGAGCACCTCGGCATTGGCGAGCGAGAAGCGCACGTTGCGCATGAGTCCCCGGTCGAGCAGGCGATCGCGCCCCACTTCGAGCATGGCGGCATTGATGTCCGAGAGCACCACCAGGCCGCGCTCGCCGACCTGTCGGGCCATGCCCGCCGCGAGATCGCCGGTGCCGCCCGCCACGTCCAGCGCCGCCTGTCCGGGACGCAGTCCGGTCTGCGACAGCGCGTAGCGCTTCCACAGGCGGTGCACGCCCGCGGACATCAGGTCGTTCATCAGGTCGTACTTGCCGGCCACGGAATCGAAGACGGCGCGTACGCGCTCGGCCTTCTCGGCCGCGTCCACTTCCTGGTAGCCGAAGTCCACGGTGCCCGGCCGGGAACCGCGCGGCGTCTGCGGGGTGTTCTCGCTCATGAGGGCCGCATTCTACGCGGTTAGCCGGTTGGCTGGTTCGGCCGCGCCGGGTCAGCTCTGATCCGGGGAAACCCCGGGGGCTCAGGCCCGCCGGTGCTTCGGCACCGGCGTCGGGTAGGGCAGGCCGAGCCCGGCGACGCGGTCGAGGTAGTGCTGCCACTTCTCGGCGTAGGTGGTCCCGAGCTCGTGCAGGTACTCCCAGCTGTACAGCCCCGAGTCGTGGCCGTCGTCGAAGACCAGCTTCACCGCATAGTGGCCAACGGGCTCCGCGGCACGGATGCCGACTTCGTGCTTGCCGAGCTGCAGCGTCTCCTGGCCGGGCCCGTGGCCGCGCACCTCGGCGGAGGGCGAGTACACCCTCAGGTACTCGAACGGCAGCTCGAACCGGGTCCCGTCGTCGAACGCCACTTCCAGCACGCGGGACTTCGTGCGCAGCCTGATCTCGGTCGGTGTCACGTGGTCACTCCGTCTTCAGAGGATGTATCGCGCGAGGTCTTCGTCGCGCGCGAGCTCGCCCAGGTTGCGGTCCACGTACGCTGCATCCACCACCAGCGTCGAGCCGGCCCGGTCGGATGCCTCGAAGGACACCGTCTCCAGCAGCCGTTCCATCACGGTGTGCAGGCGCCGCGCGCCGATGTTCTCGGTGCGCTGGTTCACGTCGAAGGCGACCTCGGCCAGACGCCGGACGCCGCCGGCGTCGAACTCGAGGCGGACACCCTCCGTCGCCAGCAGGGCCGCGTATTGCGTGCAGAGCGACGCGTCCGGCTCCGTGAGGATGCGCACGAAGTCCTCCACTTCCAGCGCCTGCAGCTCGACGCGGATCGGGAGGCGGCCCTGGAACTCGGGAATGAGGTCGGAAGGCTTCGACATGTGGAAGGCGCCCGAGGCGATGAACAGCATGTGATCGGTCTTGACCATGCCGTACTTCGTGCTGACCGTGCACCCCTCGACCAGTGGCAGCAGGTCCCGCTGCACGCCCTCGCGCGAGACGTCGGCGCCCATGGTTTCCTGGCGACGCGCGATCTTGTCGATTTCGTCGATGAAGACGATGCCGTTCTGCTCCGCATTGCGCAGCGCCTGCGCCTTGAGTTCGTCCTCGTTGACGAGCTTCGCGGCTTCTTCCTCGGTGAGCAGTTTGAACGCCTCGCGGACGCGGAGCTTGCGCTGACGGGACCGGCTGCCGCCGAGGTTCTGGAACATGCCCTGCAGCTGCTGGGAGAGTTCTTCCATGCCCGGCGGGGCCATGATCTCGACGCCCATCGGCATGGCGCGCACTTCGACCTCGATCTCGCGATCGTCGAGCTGGCCCTCGCGCAGCATCTTGCGGAAGCGCTGGCGGGTGTCGCTGTCCCGCGGCGGCTCCGGCTCCGTGCCGAAGCCCGTCGCGCGCGGCCGGGGCAGCAGTGCGTCGAGGATGCGCTCCTCGGCTGCATCCATCGCCCGGTGCCGGACCTTGTCCATCTCGGCTTCCCGGGTGAGCTTGACGGACACGTCGACGAGGTCCTTGATGATCGAATCCACCTCGCGCCCGACGTAGCCGACTTCGGTGAACTTCGTCGCCTCGACCTTGATGAACGGCGCATTGGCGAGCCGCGCCAGGCGCCGCGCGATTTCGGTCTTGCCGACGCCGGTCGGTCCGATCATGAGGATGTTCTTGGGCGTGATTTCGCCCCTCAGTGCCTCGTCCACCTGCATGCGGCGCCAGCGGTTGCGCAGCGCGATGGCCACTGCGCGCTTGGCCGCGGCCTGGCCGACGATGTGCTTGTCGAGTTCCTGGACGATCTCGCGGGGGGTCATGTCCGACATCAGCCGAGCGCCTCGATCGTGACGTTGCGGTTCGTGTAGATGCAGATGTCCGCCGCGATCTCGAGCGCCTGCTCGACGATCGAGCGCGCATCGAGAGAGGTGCTGCGCAGCAGGGCGAGTGCCGCGGCCTGGGCGAACGCGCCGCCCGAGCCCACGGCCATCAGGTCGTTCTCGGGCTCGATGACGTCGCCGTTGCCGGAGATGACGAACGAGTGGGTCGCGTCCGCGACGCAGAGCAGTGCCTCGAGGCGCCGCAGGCTGCGATCCGAGCGCCAGTCCTTGGCGAGCTCGATCGCCGCGCGCGTGAGGTTGCCGAACTGCTGCAGCTTGGCCTCGAAGCGCTCGAAGAGCGTGAACGCATCCGCGGTCCCGCCGGCGAAGCCGGCGATCACCCGCCCCTCGTGCAGGCGCCGCACCTTGCGCGCATTGCCCTTCATCACGGTGTTGCCGAGCGTGACCTGGCCGTCGCCGCCCATGGCCACGACGCCGTTGCGCCGGACGCAGAGGATGGTGGTGCCGTGGGGATCGAACGTGGACATCCTAGGACCTCTTGCGCTTCGCCCGCGGGTGCGAAGCGTCGTAGATGCGGGCGAGGTGCTGGAAATCAAGGTGCGTGTAGACCTGGGTCGTACTGATGTTCGCGTGGCCGAGCAGTTCCTGGACGGCGCGCAGGTCGCTGGAGGATTCCAGGAGGTGAGAAGCGAAGGAGTGCCGGAACATGTGGGGATGGACGTGCTCGGGCAGTCCCTGCAGCCGCGCCCAGCGCGCGATGCGCCGCTGGACGATGCGCGGACCGAGGCGGTGGCCGTTCACGCCGATGAAGACGGCCGGCTCGTCGACGGCCGCGAGGAGGGAACGCTCGCCCAGCCACCGGTCCAGCGCTTCGGCGGCGTGCCGGCCGACCGGAACGATGCGCGCCTTGCGTCCCTTGCCGAGGACACGCACGGTCCGGTCCCGCAGGTCCAGGTCGGTGAGGTCCAGTCCGAGCAGTTCCGCGAGCCGCAGCCCCGAGGAATAGAACAGCTCCATGATCGCCTTGTCGCGGACGCCGAGCCGGCCATCCGCGCGGAACTCGAGCAGGCGCGACATGGTGTCGGCATCGAGCGTGGTCGGCAGGCGCCGTCGTGCCTTCGGGGCCTGCACGTCCGCGGCCGGATCGTGCCGCAGTTCCCCTTCGCGGATCAGAAAGCGGAAGAAACTACGGGCCGCGGACAGCCGGCGCTGGATGCTGCGCGGGGCCAGGCCACGCCGATGGCACTGCGCCGCGAAGCTGCGAACGTGCTGCGCGTCGAGTGCGCTCCAGGCCTCGATGCCCTGCGCAGAGCAGTACTCGAGCAGCGCGTCGAGATCGCGTCCATACCCGCTGGCCGTGTGAGGGGACAGCTGGCGCTCGTTGCGCAGGCTGTGCAGGAAGCGACTCACGCCGCCCGCGAGCGCTTCGCTCATTTGATGCGAGCGTTGATCGCCTCGGTCACGATCTCGCCGATGCGCACCAGGAAGTCCGTGCTCATCGTCGGCAGGTAGCGCTCGGTGTCGTTGCTCGCGATGGCCAGCAGCCCCATCGAGGCGCGCTCGCCGAGCGGGATCAGCACGGTGGAGCCGATCTGGACGCCGTCGGGGCCGAACAGGTATTCGCGCTGCGTGTCGCGGATCTGGCCACTGCGCGGTCGCGCCGACTCGAAGAAGGTCTCGAAGATCTTCAGTTCGGGGCTGCCGCGCGGTACGACGCGCAGGTGCGCGCTCGCCTGCGCGTCGACGCCGGTGAGCGTCGGGTCGGTAACGAGCACCACCCAGCGGGAGGCGCCGAAGTCCTCGCGCAGCGACGTCTCCAGCCCGGCGACCACCGCCGGGAAGTCGCCGGCGCGCAGCAGCCGACGGGTGAGACGATGCACGCGGTCGGCGATGGCGTCGCTCGCGCGACCGTTCTCGATCAGGCCGCGCAGCTTCTGCTCCAGTGCCGCGTGCTTGTCACGCAATACCAGGACCTGGCGTTCCACGAGCGAGACCGCGGCGCTGCCGCGCTGATGCGGCAGTTTCAGGCGGGCGAGCACGCTCGGGTGCCGCTCGAAGAACTCCGGGTGCGCAAGCAGGTGCTCGACGACCTGCTCCTCCGGGACGCCACCCGGCTCGACATCACGAATCGGCTGCTTGTTCATGCTCGTTCCCCCGGAGCGTCCGGAATGTCCACGTGGCCCTCGAAGGCCGTTTCGGCCGGACCGGTCAGCCAGATCGGCTCGCCCGGGCCGGGCCACTGCACGATGAGTCGTCCGCCGGGCACGTCCACCCGGACCTCCTCCGCGAGCGGGCCGTGTCGCCGGCCGATCGCCACCGCCGCGCAGGCGCCCGTCCCGCAGGCCCGGGTTTCGCCCACGCCACGCTCGTAGACGCGCAGGCGCACGTGGTCCGGCGCGACAATCTCCAGGAATCCAACGTTGACCCGGCGTGGAAAGCGCGGGTGATTCTCCATCGCGGGTCCCACGCTGTCCACCGGCGCGTCCTTCACGGAGCGGACGCGGATCACCGCGTGCGGGTTGCCGACGGACACCGCGCCGAACTCTACCGGGCCACCGGGCAGCGAGACCGAGTAGCCCGGCGCTTCTTCCGGCGCCTCGAAGGGCAGCGAAGCGGGGCGGAAGTCCGGCACGCCCATGGCCACCGACACCAGTCCGTCGGCGCGCAGGCGCGCATTGACGATGCCACCTGGGCTGTCCAGGGCGAGCATGCGCTCCCGGTCGGCCACGCGGCTGGCCACGAGGCGTGCGATGCAGCGCGCGCCGTTGCCGCACTGCTCGACCTCGGAGCCGTCCGCATTGAAGATCCGATAGTAGACGTCCGTGCCGTCGCGCCTCGGCGGCCCCAGGACGAGTGCCTGGTCGAAGCCGACGCCGGTGCGGCGATCGGCGAGTCTTCGCAGCGTTGCGGGCGGGGGCAGGTCCCCGGGCCGCGGGGCGTCGAAGACGATGAAGTCGTTGCCGAGACCATGCATCTTCGTGAAGTTGAGCCGCATGGCGCAAGAATAGCCGAAACGGCCCTTCAGCCCGCGTTCGCGTCCATCCCGGCAAGGCTCGCTGCAATGCCTTCGTCGAGCGTGGCGTAGCGAGGTTCCACGCCGAGTTCCTCGCGCATGCGGCGATTGTCCACGCGCCGGGACTCGACCAGGAAGGCCAGCATGCCCGGACTGATGCGCCCGGTGGCCTCCGCGAGTCCGACGAGTGGCGGCGGCGGCAGCCCGGCCAGCGCCGCGGTCCGCTGCAGGAACACGGTCGTGCTCGACGGGTCGCCGTCCGTCACGTTGAAGATTCCCTGCACGGGGCGTTCGAGTGCGGCAATGCAGGCGGCGACGAGATCGTCGACGTGGATGCGATTGCCGGGCCCCGCGTCCGCCGGGTCCAGCGCGGGTTCGCCGCGGCGCAGCCGTTCGAGCGGCAGCCGCCCGGGACCGTAGATCCCGGGGACGCGCAGCACGCTGCAACGGACGCCCCGGGCCGCACACCAGTCCTGGGCCAGCCGCTCCGCCGCCAGGCGGCGGCGTGCCCGCTCGTTCGACGGCAGGGTGGGCGACGCCTCGGTGACGACTGCGCCCCGAACGTCGCCATAGACGCCCGTCGTGCTCATGTACAGCAGGACACGTGGCCGCCCGGGGTCCAGTGCGTCCAGGAACCGC
>Ga0224505_10001896_pt1 | contig 12759 bp, 14 predicted proteins | sample SF_Jan12_sed_USG_FD_169102 | JGI IMG/M metagenome (GOLD analysis project Ga0224505, IMG submission 169102) | Sediment microbial communities from San Francisco Bay, California, United States - SF_Jan12_sed_USGS_4_1 | ecosystem: Environmental > Aquatic > Marine > Sediment | place: USA: California...
CAGCCGGTCGATGACGATGAACCCGCCGGTCCCGCGGTTGTCGCGGTACGGGTCGAACGCGACCGGCCGGTCGAGGGAGACCTCGCACACGCCGATCTCGTTGGTTGCCAGCCCGGCCCCGCCCGCGAGCCGTTCGAGGGTGTTGACGTCGATGCGACAGCTCGGCGCGGCCAGCGCGCCGGTCACCACCCGGGCGCCCAGCTTGACGAGGTAGGAGCGACCGGGGACCTGCGGCTCGTCGGCGAACCACACCACGTGCGCCTCGAAACGCTCGGCGACCAGGGGCGGGGCGCCGGCCGCACAGAGCAGGTCGCCCCGGCTCACGTCGACCTCGTCGGTCAGCGTGACGGTCACCGACTGGCCAGCGGTCGCCTCGTCGAGGTCTCCGTCGAAGGTCACGATGCTGGCGACCCGACTGGCCGTCCCGGCCGGAGCGACCCGCACGTCGTCGCCGCGGCGGATCCCGCCGGACACGATCGTGCCGGCGAAGCCCCGGAAGTCGGGCGACGGGCGGCTCACCCATTGCACGGGCATGCGGAACGGTGCTTGCGCGGCGCGGTCCTCGACGTCGACGGTCTCGAGGTGTTCGAACAGCGTCGGGCCCTCGTACCAGCCCGTCTCGGGCGAGGGGGCGACCAGGTTGGCCCCCCGCAGGGCGGAGATCGGGATGGCGACGAGATCGGAGAGGCCGATGGCCCCGGCGAAGGCCCGGTACTCGGCCTCGATCCGGCTGAACGTCGAGCGGTCGTAGTCGACCAGGTCCATCTTGTTCACGGCCAGCACGACGCGGCCGATGCCCAGCAGCGACACCAGGAACGAGTGGCGGCGGGTCTGGGTGAGCACGCCCTTGCGAGCATCGATGAGGATGACGGCCAGGTCGGCGGTCGAGGCGCCCGTGACCATGTTCCGCGTGTACTGCTCGTGGCCGGGCGTGTCGGCGACGATGAACTTCCGCCGCTCCGTGGAGAAGAACCGGTAGGCGACGTCGATCGTGATGCCCTGTTCCCGCTCGGCCGCGAGCCCGTCGAGCAGCAACGCGAAGTCGAGGTCGTCGCCCTGCGTACCGACCCGCGCCGAGTCGGCGGCGAGCGAGGCGAGGTGGTCGTCGAAGACCAGGTGGGACTCGTAGAGCATCCGGCCGATGAGGGTCGACTTCCCGTCGTCGACCGACCCGCACGTGATGAACCGCAGGAGGCTCTTGTGCTGGTGGACCCGGAGGTACTCGTCGATGTCGGAGGCGATCAGTTCCGACGTGTGGGCCATCAGAAGTAGCCCTCTTGCTTCTTCCGCTCCATCGAACCGCTCGTGTCGTGGTCGATCAGCCGACCCTGGCGCTCGGAGGTCGTCGTCAGCAGCATCTCCTGGATGATGGCGCTCAGCGTGTCGGCGGTGGACTCGACGGCCCCGGTCAGCGGGTAGCAGCCGAGGGTGCGGAAGCGGACCTTGCGCATGCTCGGACGCTCGCCCGCCCGCAACGGGAAGCGGTCGTCGTCGACCATGATCAGCATGCCGTCGCGCGCCACGACGGGCCGTTCGGCGGCGAAGTAGAGCGGCACGATGGGGATGTCCTCGAGCTGGATGTACTGCCAGACGTCCAGCTCGGTCCAGTTCGACAGGGGGAAGACCCGCAGGCTCTCGCCCTGGCGGCGACGGACGTTGTAGAGCGACCACAGCTCCGGCCGCTGGTTCTTCGGGTCCCACTGGTGCGACGCCGAACGCAGCGAGAAGATGCGCTCCTTGGCGCGTGAGCGCTCCTCGTCGCGCCGGGCGCCGCCGAACGCCGCGTCGAAGCCGTGCTGGTCGAGGGCCTGTTTCAGGCCCTCGGTCTTCCACAGGTCGGTGTGCAGCGACGAGCCGTGCTCGAAGGGGTTGATGCCCCGGGCGACGCAGTCGGGGTTGCGGTGCACGATGAGCTGGGCGCCGGCGGCAGCGACGGCGGCCTCGCGGAACGCGTACATGTCGCGGAACTTCCAGGTCGTGTCGACGTGGAGCAGCGGGAACGGCAGGCGGCCGGGATGGAACGCCTTCTGCGCCAGGCGCAGCATGACCGAGGAGTCCTTGCCGATCGAGTAGAGCATCACGGGACGCTCGGACTCGGCGACCGTCTCGCGCATGATGTGGATGCTCTCGGCTTCGAGTCGTTGCAGGTGCGTGAGCCGGCTGCTCATCCCAGTACCTCCCCGATCATCCCAGAACCTCCGTGAGCAGAGCCCGGGCCGGGCCCGGTGGTGTGGCGTGCTGAACCAGTGCGAGCGCGGTCGCGCTCATCTTCTTCGCGGTCTTGACGAGGGCGTCCGCCGTGCGTTCGGGCCCGAGGCGGGCGAGGAGCGCGTCGAGGTCGGTCTCGCAGAACACGAGACACGCCGCGTCCTCGACCAGCTGCGCCTCGGGATCGGTGCCGAGCCCTTCCCGCCGGACGAGGGCCGCGGCCCGGTCGACGAGCGCAGGCTCGGCGCCGCACCTGGCGAGCAGGTCGGCGAGCGCGGCCGCGTGGGCGGTGCGGGCGTCGCGCCGCCAACGCAGGTAGCCGGCCCGCCCGTCGGGGTAGTCGCCGCGTGGGCGCTCGAAGCGGCGCAGGTGATGGGCGCGCACCGCGAGCTGCACTGCGGGCGGCGGCTCGTCCGCCAGCCGGTGGAGCCAGTGCGTGGCCCGCCGGCCCTGGAGCAGCGACCTGGCGACGTCGGCACCGTCGTGGTGCACGAGCGCCGGGTCGGCGGCGTTGGCGTCGTCGATCGCCGCCAAGAGGTCGTCGAGCATGCGGATCAGGCACACTCCGATTCGCCGAGCGCTACCGCGAACGGCACCGACTCGTCCCAGTCGACGTAGAGGTCCGGCGCCTCGGCCGGATCGGGGAAGCGCTCGAGATCCGCGAGATCGCGGGCGACGGCGCTCGCACCGCCCGAGCGGTCGAGCCAGGTGCGGAACGCCTCGCCAGCCTCGCGCTCGGCGACGAAGCGGCGCACGACCCGGACGACCGCCTCGGGCGCGTTGCGAGCGGGCAGGCGCACGGCCTTCTGACCGAAGTGGGCCTGCGCGTCGCCGATGAACCCGCCGAGCAGCATCTGGTAGCCGGGGGCGGCCTGGCCGAACGCCCGTCGCTCGGCGCCGAAGAACCCGATGTCGGCGGCGTGGTGCTGCCCGCAGCTGTTCGTGCAGCCAGAGATGTTGACCCGCAGCCCACCGACCTCGCCGAGGCCCTCCTCGGTGAGGCGCTCGCCGATCGCCCGGGCCAGCCCGCGCGACTGGGTCACCGCGAGGTTGCACGTGTCGGCGCCGGGGCACGCCACGACGTCGCGCAGCAGCTCGGCGCCCGGTTCCGCCATGCCGATGGCCGCGAGCCGTTCGTACAGGGCGGGGAGCTGGTCGTCGCGCAGGCCGCGGAACACGATGTTCTGGCGGTTGGTCAAGCGGGCCTCGGCCCCCAGGTCGCGCTGGATGGCGGCAAGCGCCCGGAGCTGGGTCGAGGTCACGTCGCCGAGGTGGGCCCAGGCGTAGGCCGACACGGTGCCGTTGGCGGTGCCGCGCACGACGTTCGCCTGGCTCCACCGGTCGCGCTCGGCGGTCGCCGTCGACACGCCCCGCTTGACGGTCAGCTGCACCGGGACGCCCTGGCCGACGGGCGTCGCCTCGACGCCGGGGGCTCGACCGGCCGGCGCGTCGCCGAAGGCCGCCACCTCGGCCGGGATGCCGCCCGGCCACGACGAGCTGGCCAGCAGCAGCCGCCGCTGGGACAGGACGCGCGCCTGCACCTCCTCCCAGCCGAGCGTGTCGACCAGCCACTTCATGCGCGCCCGCAGCCGGTTGCGCCGGTTGCCGGCCTGCTCGAAGACCCGCAGCGCTGCCTCGATCGTGGGCAGCAGGTCCTCGCGCGCGGTGAACTCCTCGAGCGCGAGCGCCGGGTGGGGGTTGGCGCCGAGGCCGCCGGCGAGGAAGACCCGGAAGCCGGCTTCGGTGGTGCCGTCGTCGCGGGTCCGCGTCGTCGCGATGACGCCGACGTCGTTGAACATGGCCTGGCCGCAGTCGGTGGCGCAGCCCGAGAAGTTGATCTTGAACTTGCGGGGAAGGCGCTGGCCGAGCGGGTTGCGGAGCAGGTGGCGGAACGCCGCTTCGGCCCACTGGGTGATGTCGAGGTGCTCGTAGGGGCACGCGCCCGCGAGGTGGCAGCCCTGCACGTTGCGGACGGTGTCACCGCAGGCTTCGCGCGTGGTCATGCCCTCGGCGGCGAGCTTGCGCATGACGGTGGGGACCTCGGCGAGCTCCACGAAGTGGAACTGGAGGTTCTGGCGGGTGGTGATGTGGCCCCAGCCCCGCGAGTGGGTCTCGGCGATGTGGGCGAGCATCTCGAACTGCTCGGGGGTGACCTTGCCGTAGGGCAGCTTGACGCGCACCATGGCGGCGGTCCCGCCCTGACGCTGACCGTAGATGCCGTTGGCGAGGCGGAACACGCGGAACACGTCGTCGTCGATCGTGCCGGCGGCGTGGCGGGCGAGCATCACCTCGAACTTGGCGATGTCGGCCTCCTGCGCGGGATCGACGGGGCGGGTGGTGCGTTCGCGCAGGTCGAAGGCCTCGACGTCGGTCGGGGCCGAGGTGTCGGCGGTGAGGGTCATGCGAGCAGCTCCAGCTGGTCTCGGACGGTCGGGATGTCGGGCGATCGGTCGCGTGGCGTCCTCGGGGCGGATGCCGGGCCAGAGTGGGCCGGATCGCTCAGGCCGAGCTCACCCCGCAGGCGGGCGCGCGCCTCGGCGTGACGTCCGGCGGCGACCAGCTCGACGAGGCCGCCATCGAGCGCGGCGTGCCACCCGGGTAGCTCGGTCGACCGGCCGGCCGCCCGCAGCTCGGCCCGGACGTCGGCCAGCAGATCGAGCGCCGCTTCGTAGCCTTCGTCGAGGTCGGCCTCGAGGCGGCGGCGGAGCCACGACGCGAACGCGGGACTGGCCGCATTGGTCGACACCGCCACCTGCAGCCGGCCGCGCCGCAGCACCGAGGGGAGCGTGAAGCCGCACAGCTCGGGGCGGTCGGCGACGTTGACCAGCACGCCGGTGGCGGTCGCGTCGGCGTGGACTCGGCGGTCGACGGCGTCGATGCCGGTGGCGGCGATGACCAGCCGGTGACCGGCCACGTCTCCGCTGCGATAAGGCCGGAGCACGCACCGCACCGCCGGTCGGTCGACCAGGGCGTCGATGCAGGCCGGCGCGACGACGGTGACCTCGGCTCCGCTGGCGAGCAGGCCGTCGACCTTGCGAGCAGCGACGGGCCCACCGCCCACCACCAGCACGGGCGCGCCGGCGAGGTCGAGGTTGACCGGGTAGCTGGCAGCCGGTCGGGCTGGCGGCCGGGCGAGCGGGTTCGCCGGTGGTGCGGCCGGGTTCGCCGGCCGGGCGAGCGGGCTCATAGGTGCAGCCCGCACTCGGTCTTCGGGGTCCCCTTCCAGCGGCCCGAGCGGGCGTCCTCGCCCGGTCCCACCGGCTGGGTGCACGGCCAGCAGCCGATCGACGGGTAGCCGCGCTCGACGAGGGGGTTGCGAACCACGTCGTGCTCGGCGCTGTAGCGCTCGACATCGGCGTCGCTCCAGCGAGCGAGCGGGCAGATCTTGACGAGCCCGCGCCGGTCGAGGGCGACGATCGGTGTGTCCGCCCGCTCCGGCGAGTCGGACCGGCGCAGGCCGGTCATCCAGGCCGCCTTCGTGTGGAGCGCCCGCTCCAGCCCGTCGACCTTGCGGGCCGCGCAGCAGGCCTCGACGCCGGCGGCGAACACGTCCGGCGCATCAGCCGCCGGACGCTGCACGACCACGTTCAGCCGGTACCGCTGGCTGGCCCGCTCCAGCGTGACGAGGGTCTCGGGAAAGTGGAAGCCCGTATCGAGGAAGACGATCTCCACCGAGGGATCGACCGAGGCCGCCAGGTGGACGAGCACCGTGTCCCCCATCGAGGCCGGGACGGCGAGGCGCTCACCGAAGGTGCCGATCGCCCAGGCGACGATGTCCCGGGCGGCCCAAGACTCGAACCGAGCGCTGAGGGAATCGACGTCGAGATCCGTGGCCGTCGTCATCGGGGCCGGGCCGCGTTCGTGACGGCCGCGGGGTGGGCGCGCGGACGGTCGCCATTCCTAATTCCGCAAAAGCCGATCATACAGGTCAGGTTTATCACGACCGGCAACCATTGTCGACCTGATCGGTCAGCATTTGCCGTCCGGCACCGCGGCGCACCAACGCCGCCACCCGGGCGAACCCGACCGGGCCAGCCGGCCGGTGACCCGGCGCTCGGCCTACCCGGCGAGTTGGGACGCCCCGACCGGTTGCGCAGGCGGGCGCCGAGCCCGACGAGCAGGCCGTCAGCCCGCTGGTAGCTGCTCGATGGCCCCGGTGTCACGGTCGCCGACCCACGCGTGTTGGCCGTCCGTGGCGATCCCCCCGGTGGTGGGGCGGTCGTAGCGCTCGGTGACGGTGTTGGCCGATGGAGATCCGCTCGTCCCTCCGAACCGCGTTTTCGGACCTACCTCACCGGAGAAGACTCATGACCCGACGCACCAAGACCGGCAAGGTACTGACCGACGAGGACCTGGCGAAGATCGCCGATGACTTCGAGCGGGCCGAGTTCAGCGCGGACGACATCGAGAAGATCAAGAAGACCAGCCACCGCGGCGCCTCGACCGGAGGCACCGATGATGGGGCTGCCGGTCACCCAGGTCGGCCGGTGTCTACGTGTGCCTCGGCGGGAACTGGCCCGGTTCGTGATCCGGGGTGGGACGAGTTCGGCGGATCGCTACGCCGACAGGAGGCCGGCGCGACGCAGCGCCTCAATCGCTCGTGGGGCCGACCTGAGCCACGATGCTTGCAGCATCCCCAGGGTCCAGGCCGACATCTCGGAACTTCGCACTGTGAGTCGTCGCCAACCGACCCGCCCAAAGAGGATGAAGGCGCTCGAGCAGCACGAGCTGCTTCGCCCAGAGTCGGCGCCGGAAGTCCTCGGCTTCGCTCCGATGCTCGACCTCCCAGTCGACCGCCATGTTGAAGGTGATGCCACGGAAGACGTGTTCGAGCAGATCGACGGTTTCGCTGAACGTCGTTCGTTCCAGTTCCTCGCCCCGCTCGACCACGACGAAGGCCATCGACTTGGAAGCGACCTCGATGTGAGCGCGAGCGAGATCCTCACTCGACCCGTACGTCGGCAGGTACCCCGACGAGGCAGCCACGGCCTGCGCAAGGGTCGTCGTCCAGCGCTCGATCTGGCGAAGGCTCGGTGCCCGACCCCGTCCTCCGAAGTTGCGGGTGCCGTACCGCTGACGCTCGACTTCGACGAACACCAGGCGATACGACCTCCCGGCGGCCCAGGCAAAGACTGTCGGCAGGCACTCGGTCCACGCTTCGCCGGGCGGCAGCTGTTCGGGCAAGGCACCGCTTAGCGTATCCGTCGGCAGGTGCTCCAGGCGCATCGCCGCCAGCAACTCGCCTAGATGCACCGTTTCGCTCCAGCCAGGTGGACAAACGTCGAGCATCCACTGCCCTCGGTCCCGCGTCACCCCGATTCGGGCCTCACCGTCGGTGAGTTCGACTTGCTGGCTCATTCCCGTGCCACCTCGGCCTCCCACGACCGAGAAGCCGCGATCAAGTAGCCAATCGAAGGCCGCTTGCACATCTTGGGTAGCGCGATGTAGCGGCGTCGGGTTCTTCATCGCTGCTCTTTCCCATCGAGCACGCCGGCCAACGTCTCGGCGATGGCGCCGTCGAGACCCTCGAGGGCGTGGGCGTAGGTGCGCATGGTTGTCGTGGGGTCGGCGTGGCCGAGGCGGGCGGCGACGGAGCGGATGTCGTGGCTGCCGGCGATGGCGTGGGTGGCGGACCAGTGGCGGAGGTCGTGCCGGCGCCACTTCGGGTCGAGACCTGCGTCCTGGCGGACCCGCTTCCACCACCAGCCGAGCTTGTCGGGGCTCGGCGGGTGCTCACCGTCGCCGAACATCCACGGCGACTCGCTGTCGGCATGCACCTCGTCGATCAGCGCCACCGTCGCCGCATCGAGGGCGACTCGCCGGTCGCCGGTCTCGGTCGGCGACACCACCAGGCGGTCGGGCGAGCCGACTGGGTGCGTCCGGTCGATGGTGATGTTGTGATCGATCACCACCTGCCCGTCGGTCACCGAGTCCCACGGCATCGCCGCCAGCTCGGCTCGACGGGCGCCGACCACGGCCGCGAGACGCAGCGCCAGATGAGCGGACGGCGACACCTCGGCTGCAGTCTCCAGGGCAGCCCCACCTCGTCGACCGACATCAGGCCCCTCGGCGCCTTCTTCGCCCGCTGAGGACGAGCGACCGCCACGGGGTTGGTTGGCGGCAGCTCCCACCGCACGGCTTGGCCGAAGGCGGCCCGCAGCAGCGTGTGCAGGTTCCGGATCTGAGCGTCACCCACAACGGCCCGCTCCAACCGCTGGTGCCAGCGGTCGACCTCGGCCACGGTGATGCGGGCCATCATCTTTGTGCGAATCGGATCGGCCTTGATCCGCTCGGCACGTGCGTCGTAGTCACGGCGAGTCGTGAGCGACCAGGTCGGCCCCTTGAAGCCGATGTAGGCATCGAGCAGACCGCCCACCGTCAACGAACCCGAGCGCGCCTGGGGTCGACGGGCGAACTGGGCCGCCAGACACTCGGCGACACGCCGCCCACCTCTTACCGACTTCGACACCTTCACGGGGCGCCCGACGTCGTCGTCGCCGACGAAGACCCGGACCTCCCAGTAGCCCGGCCGCTTCTCCCTCATCGTTGCGACGGTCGGCACCGTAGCGCCGAGAACGAGGGCCGTCCAGGAACACATTCGAGCAGTAGATGGATCGGTAGGTCGAGCAGTAGGTGGCTGGCGTGAAACACCCGACACCTAAACCGACCAGGCAATATCTACTCGATGCGCATCCCCGAGATCGCCCGGCTGATCACCAGCTGCTGGATCTGCTCGGTGCCTTCGAAGATGTCGTAGGTCCTCTGCGGGGGTCCGGCTGGTGGTGCTAGGTGCCGGGGAGGTCTGTGTTTTCGGGGCTTTCGTCTCGGCGGGTGTCAGCTGGGACGGCCCGTTTCAGGCCGTTCTAGGGAGGGACACAACTAGGGTCACGACCCGCCCTCGGAATGAGATCTTGGAGGCATCTTCGAGGGCTCTTCGGCACGGTTCTTCGGGCTTGTGGGCTTACGCCTTCGCGCCCCGAAGGGGAAGAGGTAGCTCCAGAACGGACGACGCCTACGGTCGGCCCCGTCGCCTGCGCCGCCGGGCCAACGCCCCGGGACTGGGAACCCGAACGCCTCCCCCTCGACGACGTTGTGGCGCGTCACGACGGCCGCCCGTCTTTCTGGATCCGCTCGGCAAGTTCCACGACGGAAGCGAGAAACCGCGGGATGTCGGCGCGGGCGGTCGCCAGGAGCACCTCCAGGTCGGCCGACCAATAGCCATGCACGATGCGATTGCGGATCCGACCCGGTTCTCGCCACTCGACGTCGGGAGCCGCCGCCTTCGTCTCGTCAGACACCTGCGCGACGGCTTCGCCGAGCACGGTGAAGTTCCACAGCAGCGCGTCGCGAACTGTGCGGTCGGACTCGATGTCGGCAACCGACATGCCAGCGGTGAGCGCGATGATCTGCTCGGCAGCATCCATGATCTCGGCGAGCGCTAGGCGGTCAGGCCGCATACAACGTCCGTGCCTCGGCGAGCACCTCGTCCCGGAGCAAGCGGTGGAGCGACCGCTTGGCCACGAGGTCCACCCGACGACCGAAGAGCTCGGCTAGCTCGTCCTCGAGCTGCGAGAAGGCGAAGCCGAGCCTTGCGTCGGGCGCGAGAACATAGAGCAGATCGACGTCGCTGCGCGGCCCGGGCTCGCCGCGTGCGACGGATCCGAACACCGCCAGCTCGACAACCCCGAACCGCTGGCAGACGGCGGCAAGGCGCCCCTCATCGACCGCGTGGCCATCGAGAGTCAGAGCAGACGTCGTCACCACCTCGTCATTGTCGCATCTCCACGCGCCGTCGACACCCCAGTCCACGCGTCCGAAGGCAACCAGGTCAGGTGCCTCGCCTCATCGCGTGGTCAGGCCTCGGTGATGCCGCGGCTCACCAAGAACTGCCGCCAGCTCGAGATGCAGTCATCAGCGAGTTCGAGTGCGTCGACAGTTCGCGCGTCCGGTGTCGCCCAATCGATCTCGATACTCACTCTTGCGCCGGTGGGCGTCATGTTCGTGGAGCGGATTCGCGCACTCGTCGTGCCGGCCTTCCGCGTGTGGTGCTTGTGGCTGTTGGCGACGGCGCTGCTCACCACAAGCGGAGGTGTCGATGTGGCGTGAGCAATGACCTCCGCCCCAGCAACGCCCGGCAGGCTGGCGATGTCGCCGAGCAGCCAGTCGCGCATGTCATGACACTCGCTGCAGAAGCGCGTGACCCGCTCGTCGACCTCAGCGTTGCCCAGGCCAGCTACTCGCTGCGCATACACCAGAGCAATCTGGTCGCGCGCTCGAAGAACCTCCCGCCACTTCTCTAACCATGGGCGGTCGTCGCCTCGAGTGACTGAGATGGTCGGTTCTGGAACGGTCACCCGGACGGATATCGGCTGCGGAATGACCGTCGCCGATCGCCGGATTCCGCCACAAGCGGGACACGGATCACCAACTGGCACCACGTCTAGGTTCGCGCTGCAGTCCGGACAGAACATCACGATCGCAGTATGGACTGGCCAAGCTCGAGGCGTGGACGATCTCGTCACCCCCACCCTGCGAGCCGAACGGTCTCGCCGAGCGAAGCCACCCGGAAGCCGGCGTTACCGGTTCGAGCCAGGGCTCTCGTCTTCGAAGCGATGGAACCACTGGGTCTGAACCACGGGCCGGGTCGAGACGCCAACCTGTTGACGAAGGCACAGATCGGCCAGGCGATCACCGTCGACGAGGTCAATGGTCGGTGTCCGGCCGAGGGCGGCCTTTCGAGCAGCCTCGGAGAACCTCGCCGTTGTCACCAGAACGCCGTGCTCAGCTCCGGCGGCCGAGGCGTCGGTCTGGAAGAGGGCGACAACCTCGCGACCGAGGACCTTCCCCGGCTCGTAGCGTTTGGCCTGAACAGCAACCGTTGTCGTGAGCACGTCCGTGAGTGGCGCGGTGCCAATTCCGTCGATCCCCTCATCCCCAGGGCCTCCCTGCCGGCGCAGCTCCATACCGAAGGACCGCAGCAGGAAGAGGGTGAACCGCTCGAAGGCGTCGGGAGAGAGCTGGTGGAGTCGTTCGAGGAGCTCGCGCCGCCACTGGTCCTCCTCGTCGCCCAAGTCGGCAGGGGCGGGCTGGTTGCCGACCTCCTCGGACTCTGTCGGAGCAGCATCAGCTGCGGAGGTCGTGCGGCGCCGCCGACGCCGGACCTCCCGGTCAATGTCCCTCAGCCTGGCGCCGGCTTCGTCGTCAACGAGGGCGGCGACCTCGTTCCCGAGGTCGGTGACGAGGAACAGTCCGCGCTTGGGGCTCTCCAGCACCCCGCCGAGCTTGCAGTACGACCTGGCCCAGTCGAGGCGATCGAGCAACACGGACTTGTCTTCGTCGCTCGGGTAGACGACGGCGAGCATGGCATCGGTGAATCCCTGGGCGCGGACGACCTCGTCGGAGATCTCGCGACCCGTCCCCGAACCTCCGAGCGTCACCACCGCACGAAGAACCGGAAGCATCAGATCGTGATACCTCGGAAGATGTTCCGCCTGCACACGAGGATTCTTGCATCCTCGATGAGACGTCACCGCCCGCGCGGAGAATCTGTCGCTCCGAGCCCTTGCGATCAGGCCGAACGCGGCGAGACACGACTGGAGGTCCTGCGGACCGCCGGAGCCCACGCTGCCGATGCGCCACCCCTCGAAAGAAAAATGTGCAGACACGACTGGAGGTCCTGGACCCCGGCGCCACGTTGCAGGTGCCGGGCTCCCGGGACGGGATGTCACCAGACCGAACGGCGCGGGCCCCTTTGGAAGCAGCGATCGAAGGAGACCGCCATGACTCGATCCATCACCGACTACCCGGGACCTCATGACCGTCGAGGAGGCGGCCGAGTACCTGCGCATCAGCCGCACCCTCGGCTACCAGCTCGCTCGCCAGTACCGGATTTCGCAGGGTGCCGCTGGCCTACCCGTCGTGGTCGTCGGGCGATGCCTGCGAGTCCCGCGGGACCAGCTTGCTGAACTCGTCCTGGGCGCAGCCCGTCAGCGCCTAGTCCGGCAGTAGGCTGCCGTGACGAAGCTCGGCGATGAGCTGGTCTGGCGTACCGAGCACGTCGAGGTGGACGATCCGCTCACCAACTCCTATGACGCGTGCCATGAACGGTTCATCGGTGTCGGCTGCGACGATGACCGCTCCGGGCCGGATCCGCTCGGGCTCGGCAGCGTCGCTCAGGAACGCCCAGACGTACCCGGTCTCATCCACCTGGTTCGCATCAGCCGGGAGTGTCAGACGCACGGACACCTACCGTTCCACCTACTGTTGCCCCTTGCCATCAAGCACCTCGGCGAGGCTCTCGGCGATAGCGGGGTCGAGGCCGTCGAGGGCGTGGGCGTAGGTGCGCATCGTTGTTGTGGGGTCGGCGTGGCCGAGGCGGGCGGCGACGGAGCGAACGTTGTGGTCCGCGGCGATGGCGTGGGTAGCCGAAGAGTGGCGCAGGTCGTGCAGGCGCCACTTGGCGTCCAGGCCGGCGAGCTCCCGCACCCTCACACACCACCAGCCGATCTTGTCCGGGCTGGGCGGCTGCTCGTCGTCGCCGAACAGCCATGG
>Ga0224505_10001897_pt1 | contig 12757 bp, 15 predicted proteins | sample SF_Jan12_sed_USG_FD_169102 | JGI IMG/M metagenome (GOLD analysis project Ga0224505, IMG submission 169102) | Sediment microbial communities from San Francisco Bay, California, United States - SF_Jan12_sed_USGS_4_1 | ecosystem: Environmental > Aquatic > Marine > Sediment | place: USA: California...
CGCTGCGAGTCGGGTGCAGGCCATCGGGCGCGGCGCCGACGAGCGCCACGTCCTCGAGGCGTAGGGCATCGGCGACCGCCCACAGCGCCTCGACCGCTTCGGGGGCTTCGGCCCCGGCGAGCGCAGCCGCCAGGTGCTCGCGCTCGTCGGGCAGATCGGCGGAACGGTCGGTCGGCAGGAACACGTGACCGAGCTCGAAGAGCCGCCCGCCCGGGTTGCGGTGCGACGCGTTGTACGCCAGGGTCTTCAGCAGGCCAGGTCGCAGCGAGGTCCGTAGCACCGACTCCTCGGCCACGAGCGGATTGGTCACGGTCACGGCGTCGGCGCCGAGCCCGGCCCGATCGAGGTCGCCCGGCGCGAGGAAGGGCAGCGGCATCGCCTCGGTGAGGCCCCACCCGACCAGCGTGCGGCGCAGGAGCCGACGGTCGGCCTGCAACGCGGTGAGCGACCCGGCGTGCGACGCGATCGGTGTCCGCCGACCGAGCCGGCGGTAGCCGAAGTGGCGGGCCACCTCCTCGGCGACGTCTTCCTCGATCGAGGAGTCCGGTCGCCAGGACGGGACCTGGACCTCCCAGACGTCGGGGTCGGCGGTCGGCGTCGACTCGAACCCGATCGGCCCGATCAGCTCGGCCATCTCGGAGCCGGCGAGCTGCGTGCCCAGGAGCGCGTTCACCTTCGCGGTCCGGACCCGGACCCGGGCCGGCGCGGGCAGGTCGCCCGGGACGTCGATGGTCCCCGGTGCCAGCGAGCCGGCATCGCCCAGCAGTTCGGCGAAACGGGCCATCGCCACCTCGATGATGCCCGGATCGGTACCCCGCTCGAAGCGCGTCGACGCCTCGGAGCGCAGGTTGAGACGCCGCGCCGTGCGGGCGATCGCCATCGGGCGCCACCACGCCATCTCCAGCAGCACGTCCCTCGTCGAGTCGGAGATCTCCGTCGAGGCGCCACCCATCACCCCGGCCAGCGAGACCGGCACGTCCTGGCCGTCCGCGATCACCCCGTCGCTGTCGAGCAGCGTGCGCCGCTGGTCGTCGAGGGTGACGAGGGTCTCGCCGGGCCGGGCCCAGCGGACGCGCAGGTGCGAACCGGCGATCGAGGCCAGGTCGAAGGTGTGGTTGGGTTGGCCGAGCTCGAGCATGACGTAGTTCGACGCGTCCACGACGTTGTTGATCGGCCGCATCCCCAGCGCGACGAGCCGGTTGGCGATGTGCCGCGGCGACGGTCCGATCGCCACGTCACGCAGGATGCGGGCAACGAAGCGTCCGCACAGATCGCGATCGACGATCTCGACCGATGCCGACTCGGGTGCCGAGGCGCCGGCGGCGAAGGGGCCCGGTCGAGGCTCGGGCACCTGGAACGGCACCGACAGGCGCGCCGCCAGGTCGCGGGCGACGCCCATGACCGACATCGCGTCGGGGCGGTTGCCGGTGACGTCGAGGTCGAAGAGGACGTCGCGCTCGATGCCGAGCGCGGCCTTCAGCTCGGCGCCGGGCGTCAAGCCGTCACCGAGGAGCATGATGCCGTCGTGGTCGGTGCCGAAGCCCAGCTCGGAGGCCGAGCAGAGCATGCCGTTGGACCACTCGCCGCGCATCTTCCGCCGGGCGATCTCCATGCCGTTCGGCATGACCGTGCCGAGTGTCGCCAGGGGGACCAGGTCGCCGGCAGCCATGTTGAACGCGCCGCACACGATCTGCAGCGCCTCGCCGTCACCCCGGTCGACGTCGACGAGCTGCACCCGATCGGCGTCGGGATGGGGGCGGGTCTGCAACACGCGGGCGACGACGATCCCGTCGAGGCCCTCGCCGGTGACCACCAGGTCCTCGACGGCGAGTCCCAGATCGGACAGCTCGTCGGCGAGCATCTGGGGGTCGCCGGCGATCGGGGCGAACTCGGCCAGCCAGGACAGCAGGACCTTCACGTACAGCGCTCCTTCGCGGTCGGGCCGGTGCTCAGAACTGGGTGAGGACGCGCAGGTCCCCGGCGAAGAACTCGCGCAGATCGTCGACGCCGTTGCGGGACAGCGCCATGCGGTCGATGCCGAAGCCGAAGGCGAACCCGGACCATTCCTCGGGATCGATCCCGCCGGCCCGCAACACGTTGGGGTGCACCATGCCGCAGCCGCCGAGCTCCATCCAGCTGCCGTCGGGCATCAGGATGTCGAACTCGGCCGACGGCTCGGTGAACGGGAAGTACGAGGGGCGCAGGCGCGAGGTGAACTCGCCGCCGAAGTAGGCCTTGGTGAACGCCTCGAGCGTGCCCGCCAGGTCGGCCATCGAGATGCCACGGTCGACGACGAGCCCCTCGATCTGGTGGAAGACCGGCATGTGGGTGGCGTCGGGCGTGTCCTGACGGAACACGCGGCCGGGACAGATCGTGTAGATCGGCGGCGACGCCGAGCGCATGGCCCGGATCTGCACGGGCGAGGTGTGCGTGCGCAGCAGCGTGGAGCCCGGCCGGCCCCAGTCGACCCACAGGCTGTCGAAGCTGTCGCGCGCCGGGTGACCATCGGGAAAGTTCAGGGCGCCGAAGTTGTACCACTCGGTCTCGACCTCGGGGCCCTCGGACACCGTGAACCCCATGCCGACGAAGACGTCCTCGAGGTGTTCCCAGGCCCGGCTGACCGGGTGGACGTGACCCAGGCGCCGGCGCGGTACGACCTCGGTGAGGTCGAGCCGTTCGGCCTCGAGGCGCCGCTCCCGCTCGGCGGCGGCGAGGCCGGCCCGCCGGGCCTCGACGGCCGCGGTCACCGCTGCCATCGCCGCGTTCACCGCCTGGCCCACCGTGCGCCGCTGGTCGGCGTCGAGCCCGCCGAGCGACTTGCGGAGCGCGAGCAGGGCCGAGTTGCGGCCGACGGCGTCCGCTTCGGCGGCCGCCAGCCCGTCGAACGTCTCCGCCGCGCCGATGCTCGCCACCGCGTCGGTCTGCGCTCGGCGGACGGCCTCGAGTTGACCTTCCATGGCCGCGTACCCTGCCGTGACCACCGCGCCAAGTCCAATCGGTTTGCCCCGGACGGTGTGATCGCCGCGGCCGGCTATCCCCACGCCGGGTGAGCCACTCGCCCGGCGAGCGCCGTCGGCGACGCTCCCGCGGTCGGCGCCGCCGTCACGGAACGACCGGCTTCGTCGCACAACTCAGACTGCTTCGTCGCACAACTCGGGCCGAACCCGCCGTCCTGGCCGCCGAATCCGACCAACTGTGCGACGAACCGGAACCAACCGTGCGACCACCGCACGATGCACCAGGTCGATCTGTGCGCGCTGACGCCGGCTCGGACGAGGCCCGGGTTCGGCGGGGGCCGGATGCCCGGGATCAGCCGAGGAGCAGCCCGCCGTGGGCGAGGCCCGGCTCGATCTCGGATCCGTCGGTTCGCCCTGCGAGCGCAGGCCAAAGCGGGTGCCCGAATGCGCCTTCGCCGAAGGTGGGCAACGGCCCTGCGTCCTCGTCGTCCTCGTCGTGGCGCGCCGGCCATAGAAAGTAGATCAGACCGGCACCGAGGAGCGCGCCGAGTGCGCCGCGGCCCCGGAAGAGGAACAGGTACCGCCCGACCCATGGGACGTGCACCACCGCCTTGCCGTCGACCTCGTCCGCGGTCGGGTGCCACGGGTCGGGCCGGTCGCGGTTGTCGCCCTGGGTCGTGAGCCGGCCCTGCGAATCGACGAAGGTCACCCGGTGGATGACACGGGCTCCGTGTAGGCCGGGCTCGTCGGCGGGATAGACGACGATGTCGCCCACGCGATAGTCGTCGGCCTTGCGCGCCAGGATGAAGTCGCCGGTGTGGTAGCCCGGCTCCATCGACGTGCCCCGCACCGCCACGTAGCTGGTCCGCCCACCGAACGGTGACGGCCACAACAACCACGCCAACTCGAGTGTGGCGAACGTTGCCAGGGCCCGCCGCCCCCACACCCGCGCCGCCGGGCGCGGCGTCCTCGCAACCGCGATGGCCGGCTGTTCGGGCGCGCCGTCGCCAGTGACGGACGCTGACGACGAGGCGGCCGGTAGGACGGCGGCGGAGGTGAACAGGCCCATGGGGTGAGTCCTCGGTCGCCCTACGGCGACGACGTCACGGGGAAGCAGGGGTCCGTCGGCAGATTGCCGCCGGCACGGCCGGGCACGGTGGCCACCGGAGTGCAGACCGTGGGTCCGTCGGCCACGAGGACGGTGAGGATGGGTGGTTCGACGGCAATCGTGCCGGCCGCGTTCGCGCCCTGGGCCGCGGCGATCACGGCGCCGCCAACCACGAGGACGGCCAGCACGCGCCAACGCCCGCCCCCCGGAACCGGGAGGCGGGACGAGAGCGCTGGGGCGTCGGACTGATCGAGCCCCAACTGCGATCGCAGCGGGTGGGCCAGCATGATCTCGGCAGATCAGCCGATCACGAACTTCACGTGGTCGATGTCGCTGGCCGGCACACCGTACGAGGGGAAGCTGACCTCGAGGTCGCCCGCCGCAGCAACGAGTGCGCTGGCACGGACCACCGAGTCGCCGTTCACATCGATCAGATCGACGAACAGCGTCTCGCCGGCGCAGGTTCCGGCGACGTCCTTGATCGTGACCGAGGTGACGACCACCGAAGCATTGTCCTCTCCGAGGTGGTAGTCGACGCCCACGTAGTCGTCGCAGGCAAGGGCTGCAGCGCTCTCGCCGACGGCCAGGACGCCGTCCTGGTTGGGGTGAACGCCGATGCTGCCAGCGGCGGACGCGCTGACGGCTCCGAACAGGCCGACACCGGCCAACACGGCGAGTCCCTTCCGACGGTTGCGGGTCTTGCGCTGCACGGTTGCTCCTTGAGGGCCGAGACGCCGACTCCCGTTCGGCGCATGGAGTGACCGTACGAACGCACTTCGATGCGGACAGGAAGGTGATCCGCCTAGCTCAGCCAGGGGACCCTGAACGACCATTCATACGCTTCGTGAGAAACCTGGTCGAAACCCTCACGCAGAGCGCTGGCGGAGGGCTTCGAACAACAGCACCGTGGCCGCCATCGCCACGTTCAACGACTCGGCCCGACCCGGCATCGGGATCGACACCGCGCCCCCGAGTCGCGCCGACACCCCGGGCGCCAGCCCCCGCGCCTCGTTGCCCAGCAGTAACGCTACGGCCCCGCCCAACCCTGCCTCACCCATGGGTCGCCCGCCGTGCGGGACGGCGCCCAGCGCAACGATGCCCCGGCTGTCGAGCCAGTCGAGCACGTCGGCGACGGGTGCCTCGGCCAGCGGCACCCGCCACAGCGCACCGGCCGAGGCCCGCACCACCTTCGGCGCGAGCACGTCCACGCCGGAGCCAGCCACGATCACCAGATCGCACCCGACGGCATCGGCGGCGCGCAGCATCGTGCCGAGGTTGCCGGGGTCGGCCACGTCGACGACGACGAGCACGAGCGGCGCCGACGCCAGCTCACCCACCGCCTCCAGCGCGAGGGGCGGTGCCTCGGCCACCGCCAGCACCCCCTGGGAGGTCCCGACGTCGCCGGAGCGATCGAGCGCGCCCGGCGCGACCGGCGTGGCCTGCACCCGCGGGTCGAGCGCCGCGCCCTCCTCGGCGAACACCTCGACGAGCCGCACGCGCGCGTCGAGGGCCTCGGCCAGCAGCCGAGGCCCTTCGATCACGTAGCGGCCCTCCTCGCGCCGGGCCCGGCGGCTGGAGACCAGCTTGCGGACCGCGACGAGGCGCTGGTTGCGGGCGCTGAGCGGCGTCGTGCTCAGGACGCCTTCGACGCGAGACCCTCGCGGGCGGCGCCGACCAGTGCCGAGAACGCCGCCGCATCGGTGACGGCCAGGTCGGCCAGCACCTTGCGGTCGACTTCGCACCCGGCTGCCTTCAGACCGGCGATGAACTGGCTGTAGCTGATGTCGTTCTGGCGGCACCCGGCGTTGATACGGGCGATCCACAGGCGGCGGAACTCGCCCTTGCGGGCCCGGCGGTCGCGGTGCGCGTAGTCGAGCGCGTGCATGACCGCTTCGTTGGCGGACTTGAACGAACGGCTGCGGTTGCCGTAGTAGCCGGCCGCTCGTTCCATGACGACGCGGCGGCGCTTGTGCGAATGCACGGCGCGCTTGACTCTGGCCATCGGTGCTTCTCCTTCGATTCGATCTGCGGGGGGCTCGCGATCGCGCCCACACGGCGCGCTCGCGCGGGGGACCGGTTACAACCCGAGGCGCTTGAGCAAGGCCCGGTCGTTGTCCGACACCACCACCATCGGCTTGAGTCGGCGGGTCACCTTGGACGGCTTCTTCTCGAAGATGTGCTGCCGGTACGCCCGTCGACGCTTGATCTTGCCGGTACCGGTGACTTTGAAGCGCTTGGCCGCGCCGCGGTGGGTCTTCATCTTCGGCATGTCGTTCCTCGTGGCTGCTGGACGCCCGCTGCAGGCAGGGGCGAAAGGTGGGCCACCCGAGAGGCGACCCACCCGGTCATCTGGTCGGGGGGTGATGGATGCGGTCGTGTCGGTGTCGGCGTCCCGGGGCGAATCGGCCCCGGGACGGAGCGATCACCGTGCGCTCAGGCCAGCTTCGTCGGCGGACGGCTCCGCGGTGTCGGAGGCCGAGTCCTCGGCGCCCTTCTTCTTCTGCTGGGCCAACCAGGCGGCTTGGGCCCGCTTGTCGGGCGCCAGCACCATGGTCATGTTCCGTCCGTCGAGGCGTGACGCCACCTCGACCCGGCCGACGTGTTCGACGTGTTCGGCGACCTCGTCGAGGATCTTGCGGCCGAGCTCGGGGTGGTAGACCTCGCGGCCCCTGAACATGATCGTCACCTTGACCTTGTGACCCTCGTTCAGGAACTTCTCGACCTTCGCCGTCTTGGTGTCGAAGTCGGCCCGGCCGATCTTGGGCCGGTACTTCATCTCCTTGAGCGCGTGGGCGGCCGCATGGCGACGGTTCTCCTTCGCCTTCTGGGCCGCTTCGTACTTGTACTTGCCGAAGTCCATGATGCGGACCACCGGCGGATTCGCCTTGTCAGCTACTTCTACGAGATCGAGCCCGAGCTCTCGAGCCATCGAGAGGGCTTCTGGCAGCGGTCGGATGCCGATCTGCGCACCGTCCGCCCCCACCACCCGCACCTCGCGGGCCCGAATGCGATCGTTGATTCTCGGGTCGTTGTTCCCGCTCCCGTAGCCAGTTATGACTGTTCACTCCCCATGGGCGACGCAGTACTCCTTGTCGTCGTCGTTGTCTTCTGTCCTCTGCTCACGTGCCCTGGATGCCGAACCCCGGCCCCGGGCGGGGGTGGGCGCTGGGCGCCACCCGACGTCGAGGGCATGAAAACGACAACGCGGACGCCGGGAAGCCGACGTCCGCAACACGGCGCGAGCACCAGGGCACCGGCCGTTGCATCGCATCGACCCGGACGCACCGAAACCGTGGGCGGGCACGAAGCCCTGGACCGGTGGCCGGGTGGGGACGGGAACCTGTGCGCCCATCGACAGCGCCGCTGCGATGGCCGAACCGGGCCACGCCCCACTTCCAGACTGTACGCGTTGCGTAGATTACCACCATGAGCAGCATCTGGACACCCCGAGGTGAGCACAGCGTGCCGCGGCCCGAAGACAGCGGCCCCAGCCGGCCCGCGAGCGCCGAGGCCGGGGTCGCCGACGTCGAGACCGAGGCGCTGAGCGAAGAGGACCAGGCGCGTCTGGAGGACGCCGCCCGCGAGATGGCCGCGGTCCGCGCCCAGCTCGCGGCCGCTCCGCCCGAGCTCGTCATCGCCAACCACGCCATGGGCCTGTACGAGCTTGCCGCGATCCACCTCAGCACCGACCCGGCCAACCTCGTCGCCGCCCAGCTGGCCATCGACGCCTTCGCCGCCCTGCTCGACCGCTGCCAGGGCCGCCTGGGCGAAGCCGAAGCCACCCTGGTCGACGCCCGCTCGCAGATCCAGCTCGCGTTCGTGTCGGTCAGCCGCAAGGGCGCCGGCGGCGCTGCGGCTCAGGACTGAGGGGGGCGACCGAGCGGCACCAGCCTGGCGGCCTCCCAGCGGCCGGGTAGCGCCGCGGCACGCACGAACGCCACCTCGGTGCCGACCTCGATCGACCGGCTGCCGTCGGCGATGGCGACGCAGTGGAACGGCAGCACGGCGCCGTCGGCGGCGCGCACCTCGCCGAGACCGGCCTCGGCGTCGAAGGCGCAGACGGTGCCCACCCCGTGGCGCGGCCCGGCTGCGCTCACGGCACGATCTTGAGGATGGGCAGCTCGATGATGTCGGTCGCGCCCAGCTCCTTGAGCTCGGGGATCAGCGTGTTGATGCGCGTCTTCGGCACCACGGCCTCGACCGCGTACCCCTCACCGCTGAAGAGCTTGTTGACCGTCGGGGACTTCATCGCCGGCATGTGAGCGACGAGCCCCTCGAGGTGGGCCTCGTCGACGTTGAGCTTCACGAGCACCTTGCCGCGGGCGTCCATCGCGCCCTGCAGCAGGGTGAGCAGCTGCTCCATCGCCTTCGCCTTGACCGGATCGGCCGCGGCGCTCGGGTTGGCGACCAGCTCGGTGTAGCTCGTCAGGATCGTGTCGATGATCTTCAGACCCGCGGCGCGGATGGCGCGGCCGGTCTCGGTGATGTCGACGACGCAGTCGACGATGTCGGGCACCTTGGCCTCGGTGGCGCCGTAGGACAAGCGGATGTCGGCGTCGACGCCGCGCTCGGCGAAGAAGCGCCGAGTCAGCTCGGGATACTCGGTGGACACCCGCACCCCGGAGGGCAGGTCGGCGACCGAGCCGTAGGTCGAGTCGTTGGGGACGGCGACGATGATCCGCACGGGGTTCGCGGTCGCCTTCGAATAGCGCAGCTCGCCCAGGCTCGTCACCTCGGCCCCGGTCTCGGCGACCCAGTCGCGGCCCGTGATCCCCAGGTCGAAGAGCCCTTCGGCGACGTAGATCGGGATCTCCTGGGGGCGCAGGATCCGCACCTCGTCGACACGGGGATCGTCGATGGTGGCCTTGTAATCGACCGACGAGTTGCGGTTCACCGCGAGGTCGGCCGACTCGAAGAGGTCCAGCGTGGCTCGTTCGAGCGAACCCTTGGGCAACACCAGCTTCAGCACGGCGGGCGAGCCTAGCTACCCCGGTGCCGCCGGCTCGAAGCGACCCCTCGAAGCGACCCGGCGGCGCGGGCCGCGATCAGCCGAGCTGGCGCAGCACGTCGGCCATCTCGATGGCGCACACGGCGGCGTCGACGCCCTTGTTGCCGGCCTTGGTGCCGGCGCGCTCGATGGCCTGGTCGATCGTGTCGGTGGCGAGCACCTCGAACACGATCGGTACGCCGGTGTCGAGCGCGCTGCGGGCGATGCCGGACGCGCACTGGCCGGCGACGTGCTCGAAATGGGCGGTCGCACCGCGGATGACCGCGCCGAGGCAGATCACTGCGTCACAGCCACCGCTGCCCGCCAGGCGGCGGGCGACCAGCGGGATCTCGAACGCGCCCGGCACCCACACCACGGTGATGTCGTCGTCGCCGACCCCGTGACGTTCGAGCGTGTTCAGCGCGCCCGCCAACAACCGCTCGACGACCAGGTCGTTGAAACGACCGCAGACGATGCCGACGCGCAGCCCCTCGCCCCGAAGGCGACCCTCGATTCGACGCATGGACGGGGAACCTACCCGCGGTTGGAGCCGGCGTCGGAGCCGGACCCGTCGACGTCCTCGCCCAGCGTGAGCAGGTGGCCCATCCGCTCGCGCTTGGTGCGCAGGTAGGCGATGTTCTCGGGGTTCGGTGCCGACTCGTGCGGCACCCGCTCCTCGATGCGCAGGCCGAAGCCCTCGAGCCCGCCGTACTTGTGCGGGTTGTTCGTCAGCAGGCGCATGCTCGTGACCCCGAGATCGTTGAGGATCTGGGCACCGATGCCGTACTCGCGGCTGTCGACGGGCAGGCCCAGCTGCAGGTTGGCATCGACCGTGTCGGCGCCCGCCTCCTGGAGCTGGTAGGCGCGCAACTTGTGACCGAGCCCGATGCCCCGCCCCTCGTGGCCCCGCAGGTAGACCAGCACGCCGGTCCCCTCGGTGGCGATGCGGGCGAGCGCGCTGTGCAACTGCACCCCGCAGTCGCACCGCATCGAGCCGAACAGGTCGCCGGTCAGGCACTCGGAGTGCACGCGCACGAGCACGCTGTCGTGGCGCTCGACATCGCCCCGCACCATCGCGACGTGCTCGGACCCGTCCAGCGTGGACCGGTAGGCGATGCAGGTGAAGTCGCCCCACTGGGTGGGGATGCGGGCCTCGCCGACCCGCTCGACAAGCTTCTCGGTCTGGTGGCGGTAGCGAATGAGGTCGGCGATCGAGATGAACACCAGGCCGTGCTCGCGTGCGAACTCGACGAGGTCGGGCACCCGCGCCATGGTGCCGTCGTCCTTGGTGATCTCGCAGAGCACGCCGACGGGCTGCAGCCCGGCCAGGCGGCACAGATCGACGGCGGCCTCGGTGTGCCCCGCCCGCTTGAGCACCCCGCCCTCGCGCGCCCTCAGCGGGAAGATGTGCCCGGGGCGGGCCAGCTGGGCCGCGGTCGTGGACGGATCGGCCATGAGCCGCAGGGTGGTCGCCCGGTCGGCCGCCGAGATCCCCGTCGTGACGCCGGTGGCCGCGTCGACGGTGACCGTGAACGCCGTGCGCATCGACTCGGTGTTCTGGTCGACCATCAGCGACAGGCCCAGCCGATCGGCGACGGCGTTCGTCGCGGGGGCGCAGATCACCCCCGAGGTGTGCCGGACGAAGAACGCCAGGCGTTCGGGGGTTGCGAACTCGGCGGCCATGATGAGATCGCCCTCGTTCTCGCGGTCCTCGTCGTCGACCACGACGACGATCTCGCCTCGGGCCATGGCCGCCACCGCCTCCGGCACCGGAGCGAACGGCGAATCACCTCGTTGCATGTCAACCCCTCACCATCGAGCGGGGACTCGCCCCTGCTGGGTGTGCGCTCGACCATCCTGCCACCTGGACGGCGCCTGTCCCGAACGCGGTCAGGGAGGGCGTCCGCCGGTGTCGATACCGGGGCTGGCGCGGACCCCGGAGCCGAGCCCCAGCCGGCGCGGCGCGGTTCAGCCCTCGCCGGTCGCGGCGACGACGTCGACGCGCAGGTCCGGGCCGAGCCGGCGGACCGAATCGATCCGGCCGCGCCACAGCTCGGACATCGTCGCCGCGCCCGGGCCGCGGAACAGCCCGAGCGCGTCGTCGCCGCCGAACAACGCCGGCGCCAGGTAGAAGACGTAGCGGTCGACGAGGCCGGCGCGGTGGAACGCCGCCGCGACGGTCGCGCCCCCCTCGACGAGGCACTGCAACACCCCCCGCTCCCCCAGCTCGTCGAGCAACCCGTCGAGCGGCCCGCGGTGCTCGATGCAGGGGTGGACGCGACGGTCGCTCGCGGCGCGTCCCAGCACGACCCGCAGCGGTTGACCCTTGCGGGCCAGGCCGGCCGCCGAGGCGGGGAGCTCACGCACGGTCAGCGCCGGATCGTCGTCGCGCACGGTGCCCGCCCCAACGACGATGGCGTCGCTCTCGGCCCGCAACAGGTGGGCGTCGGCCCGGGCCTCGGGCGAGGTGATCCACTGGCTCGTGCGGTCGGGCGCGGCGGTGCCGCCGTCGAGGGAGGCCGCCAGCTTCAGCACCACGAGGGGCCGGCCGGTGCGGCGGTGGTGCAGGTACGGGGCCAGCTGCCGCTCGACCGCGGGGGCGCCGACGCCGGTCACCACCTCGATGCCGGCGGCGCGCAGCCGGGCGACCCCACGGCCCGCCACCCGGGTGTCGGGGTCGAGGACGCCGAGCACGACACGCGCCACCCCGGCCGCCACGACCGCGTCGGCGCACGGGGGGGTCACGCCGTGGTGCGAACACGGCTCGAGCGTGCAGTACAGCGTCGCGCCGCGCGCCCGCTCGCCCGCCGCCGACAGCGCCACGACCTCGGCGTGGGGGCCCTGCTGGCCGTCGGTGGCGCCCGCGAAGCCCTCGTCGAGCGCTGCGCCCGCCGGCACCACCAGCGCGCCGACCCACGGACGTGGCGCCGTGCACAGCCGCGAGGTCGCGGCCGCCTCGATGGCCCGGGCCACACCGGCCCGGTCGCGCTCGCCCGCCCCACCAGCGCCATCGTGAGCGCTCTCCCCGTCGCCAGCCATCGGTCGACCCCGGCCCGCTCAGTGCTCGCGGTTGCCCGCCAGGAGGCGCAGCGCGTGCGGCAGCACGTCGAGCACGGCCTCGATCGTCTCGACCGCGCCGGCAGGGGAGCCCGGGGTGTTGAGCACGAGGGCCTCGCCCACGGTCCCCGCCACGGCCCGCGACAGCCGGCCGAGCCCCTTGGGACTGGCCAGGCGCATGGCCTCGGCGAGCCCGGGCGCCTGCCGTTCGAGCACCGCCAGGGTGCCCTCGGGCGTGAGGTCGCGGGGTCCGAAGCCGGTACCGCCGGTGGTGACGACGACGCCGGCGAACCCGGAGGTCACCTCGCGCAGCACCGCGGCCACCTCGGCCGCCCCGTCCGCGGTCACGCGGCGATCGACGACGTCGAAGCCGGCCTCGGTGAGCCGCGCCACGAGCACCTCGCCGCTTCGATCTTCGCGGGTGCCCGCGACGACGCCGTCCGACACCGTCACCACCTTGGCCGCCAGCCCCTCGCCCGCACGCTCGCTCATCGTGACTCCTCCTCCATCCGGCCCTTCGGCCCCGCGTTCGCAGCGCCATCCGACGGCGCCCGCAACCGCAGCACGTACATGCCGTCGGTGCCGGCGTCCTGGGGCAGCAGCAGCGCACCTCGACCGAGCGGCTGCCACGGCTCGCCCGGCGCGTCC
>Ga0224505_10001901_pt1 | contig 12747 bp, 12 predicted proteins | sample SF_Jan12_sed_USG_FD_169102 | JGI IMG/M metagenome (GOLD analysis project Ga0224505, IMG submission 169102) | Sediment microbial communities from San Francisco Bay, California, United States - SF_Jan12_sed_USGS_4_1 | ecosystem: Environmental > Aquatic > Marine > Sediment | place: USA: California...
CCGCCGACGAACCGATGGGCGCACTCACCCGGCTCCGGCCGGGTCGGCGAACGGCAGTGGGTCCGGGGACAGCGCGGGTGCGTGGGCGGTCGTCGCCGGCATCCGGCCGAGATGGTGACGGCGACAGAGAACTTCGTAGCCGACCACCCCGGACGCGCCCGGCTCGGCGGTGGTGTCGCCCACGACGACTTGGTCGCCCTCGACGACCATGACACCGTCCACCGTCCGGGCGTTGTGCGTGCCGCGCGCGCCGCACCAGCACAGCGCCTGGACCTGGAGCACCTCGACGCGGTCTGCCAGCTCCATCAGGCGGGCCGAGCCGGGGAACAGCCGGGTCCGGAAGTCGGTCGAGATGCCGAAGGCATAGACGTCCAGGCCGAGCTCGTCCACCAGGCGGGCGAGCTGCTCCACGTGGGTTGTCGAGTAGAACTGGACCTCGTCGGCGATGAGGTAGTCGACGCCGGCGCCACCGGACATGGCGTCCACGACGAACTGCCACAGGTCCACACCGTCACCGACCTCGACCGCCGGCCGCTCCAGGCCCAGGCGGCTGGACAGCACGCCCTCGCCGGCGCGGTCCCGTGAGGTCAGGACGAGCCCTCGCCGGCCCCGCTGCCGGTGGTTGTGGTCGGTCTGGAGCGCCAGGGTGGACTTGCCGCAGTCCATCGTCCCGGTGAAGAAGACCAGCTCGGGCACGACCAGACGGGCGTGGGTCAGCGGGCGTCTGTCGGGCCGGCCATGGCCGAGAGCCGCTCGGACTCGTCGATGATCTCGACCGCGACCTTCTTCAGCCCGGCGTCGAACTTCTTCGCGTGGTGCGCACAGAACAGCAGCTCGCCGCCCGCCAGCAGGCGGACTCGGACGTAGGCCTGGGCGCCGCACCGGTCGCACCGGTCGGCAGCGGTCAGCGGACTGCTCGGGGCGATGATGGTGCTCACAGCGCCTCTCTTCCCGACCGTTGGTCTGTCCGGTTCCTGCGTCCCGAATCGTGCGGACTCGTGCTTCCTCAACATCACATCACACCTCGGGTCTTCCCGCTGACGGCAGTCCACGGGTTCGCCGATGGCGTACACCTTCGCTCAGGGTGGCAGGTGATCTCGGTCACGACACGCTGGTTGGGCACGTCGTCACCCGTCCGTCACCTGGTCGGCCAGCCAGGATCACTCGACCGGCGCAGCGACGCACCGGAGCGGGCTCCGGTGGGTTCCGCCGACCGGGTGCGCGTGCCGTTCCGGACTGGTCGGGGCTCCCCGGTAGCCTGCGGTGACCAGCCCGACCGTGCCGAATCCGCCCCAGGAGCCGTTGTCCGCGTGCCTGCCGCCAAGTCGACCACCACCGCCGGAAAGCCGACCGTGACCCGGATCGGGGCCGGCTACACCGCCAAGCACCTGTCGGTCCTGGAGGGCCTGGAGGCCGTCCGCAAACGTCCCGGGATGTACGTCGGCTCGACGGACTCCCGAGGGCTGATGCAGTGCGTCTGGGAGATCATCGACAACGCGGTCGACGAAGCCCTGGCCGGGATGTGCGACCGGATCGACGTGCTGCTCCACGCCGACGGCTCGGTCGAGGTGCGCGACAACGGCCGCGGGATCCCGGTCGACGCCGAGCCCAAGACGGGTCTCACGGGCGTCGAGCTGGTCATGACGCGGCTGCACGCCGGGGGGAAGTTCGGCGGCGGGAGCTACGCGGCGACCGGAGGGCTGCACGGGGTCGGGGCGTCGGTGGTCAACGCGCTGTCGGCCCGGCTGGACGTGGAGGTCGACCGAGGCGGCCAGACACACACCCTGTCGTTCCAGCGGGGAGTGCCGGGCGCGTTCGCCGCGCCGGGTCCAGATGCCGCCTTCACGAAGGGGTCCGGGCTGCGGAGCGGAGGGCGGGTCGCAAAGAAGCGGACCGGCACCCGCATCCGGTTCTGGGCTGATGACCAGATCTTCCTCCCCGAGGCGGAGGTGTCGGCTGCCGGGCTGTTCGACCGCGCCCGGCAGACCTCCTTCCTTGTCCCGGGCCTGACCATCGTGGTGCGCGACGAAAGGGGTACCGAGGTCGAGGAGCAGGCCTTCCGACACGACGGAGGGATCGCGGAGTTCGCCGAGTTCCTGGCCACCGACGCGGCGCTGGTTCCGGTCCTGCGGATCCACGGTGTCGGCCACTTCCACGAGACTGTCCCGGTCCTCGACTCGAAGGGACATCTGTCCCCCCAGGAGGTCGAGCGCGAGCTCACCGTCGACCTGGCCCTGCGGTGGGGAACCGGGTACGACTCCTCGGTCCGGTCCTTCGTGAACATCATCGCCACCGCAAAGGGCGGGACGCACGTCTCCGGCTTCGAGCGAGGACTGGTACGGGCGCTCAACGAGCAGCTCCGGGCCACCAAGCTGCTGAAGGCCAACGACGTCCCCATCGTCAAGGACGATGCCCTCGAAGGCCTTACCGCGGTGGTGACGGTCCGCCTGGCGGAGCCGCAGTTCGAGGGGCAGACCAAGGAGGTGCTCGGGACCTCTGCGGCCACCCGGATCGTGTCGCACGTGGTGCACCGGGAGCTGACCAAGCTCCTGACGTCCACCAAACGCACCGACAAGGCCAACGCCCGCATCGTCTTGGACAAGGTCATGTCGGCGGCGCGGACCCGCGTGGCCGCACGCCAGCACAAGGAGCTGCAGCGCCGGAAGAACGCCCTCGAGACGTCGTCGCTTCCGGCGAAGCTGGCCGACTGCCGTTCTGACGACGTCGAGCGCAGCGAGCTGTTCATCGTCGAGGGTGACAGTGCGTTGGGCACCGCAAAGCTGGCTCGTTCCAGCGAGTTCCAGGCGCTGCTGCCCATCCGCGGGAAGATCCTCAACGTCCAGAAGGCCTCCGTGGGCGACATGTTGAAGAACGCCGAGTGCGCGGCGATCATCCAGGTCCTGGGAGCCGGCTCCGGACGGACGTTCGACCTGGAGCAGGTCAGGTACGGGAAGGTCATCGTCATGACCGACGCCGACGTCGACGGCGCCCACATCAGGACGCTGCTGCTGACGCTGTTCCACCGGTACATGCAGCCGTTGCTGGCCGACGGGCGTGTCTACGCGGCGGTGCCTCCGCTGCACCGGGTGGAGATCGTCCACGGTGGGGGCAAGAAGAACGAGTTCGTCTACACGTACTCCGACGCGGAGATGAAGAAGGTCGTCGCCGACGCCGAGCGGAAGGGGCGGCGGATCAAGGACCCGGTGCAGCGCTACAAAGGGCTGGGCGAGATGGACGCCGACCAGCTCCGTGACACCACGATGGACCCGCGGCGGCGCAGTCTCCGGCGCATGACGCTCGCCGACGCCGAGCAGGCTGCCACCGTGTTCGAGCTGCTGATGGGCAACGACGTGGCACCGCGGAAGGACTTCATCGTCCGCGGAGCCGGCGGGCTCGATCGGACCCGGATCGACGTCTGACCCGCTAGCGTCAGCGCCATGTGTTGCATCGTGGCGCTCATGGCCCTCATCGGCCCCCGCGCGGCCTTCTTGTTCGCGTGGATCTTCACCAACGAGGTCGACCAGTCCATCGACAGCTTCTGGATGAAGCTGCTCGGAGTGGTCTTCCTGCCGTGGACTGCGCTGTTCTGGGTGATCGCCTGGGCTCCGCTCGGCGGGGTCACCGGGTTCGGCGTGGTCTTCGTGGCGTTCGGATTCGCGCTCGACATCGCGTCCTACACGTCCGGCATGTACAGCCGCCGGGGCTGAGCGCTCAGTCGTAGGGCTGGCCCAGGGGGACCGGCACCAGGCGGCCGGTGTCGACGTCGAACAGCGCGCCCCCGACGGTGAGGTCCCGGGGAAGCAGCGGGCAGGCGTGGATCTTGACCAGGTCGTGCTTCAGCGCAGCGATCTGGTCCGGGTTCGTGTGGAAGTCCTGGCTGCGGGTGTCCACGCCGTACTCCCGGCGGATCAGGTCGTGGATGGCCTGGTCGCTGGCCTCCGCCATCCGGCACCGGGTGTGCGGCATCACCAGCACCCGGTGGACGCCGAGCAGGTAGACCGCCAGAACGAGCGTCCGGACGACGTCGTCGGTGACGCGTGCGCCGGCGTTGCGGAGCACCTTTGCGTCACCGGCCTTGATCCCGAGGATCCCGAAGGGGTCGATCCGCGAGTCCATGCAGGTCACCACGGCCAGCCCGCGGGCGGCACGGGCGGGCAGGCCCTTGTCCTCGAACCGTGCGGCGAACTCGTCGTTCGCGGCGAACAGGTCGTCGAACGCTCCGGAGCCGATCACGGGCTGGGCCGCCACTTGATACCGCAGCCCAGGCTCGGTTGGTGTGGTTCGGGGACGTCCTCGCCGGCCAGCACGAGCGCCACCGCCGACCGGAGCAGCGACCCGTCGACCGGCTCGTCGTTGCCCGGAGTGGCTGCGTCGAAGGCGCCGCGGTAGCGCAGCGTCCGATCTGCCCCGTAGACGAAGAAGTCAGGCGTGCACACCGCTCCGAAGGCGCGTGCGACGTCCTGGTCGGAGTCCACGAGGTACGGGAACGACCACCCCGCCCGGGTCGCCTGCTCGGCCAGGCCGGGGACGTCGTCGTCCGGGTAGCCCACCACGTCGTTGCTGCAGATCCCCACGAACGCCCCTGCAGCCGCCTCGACCAGCCCAGCCACCTCGCCGACCTGGTGCTCGATGTGCTGCACGTACGGGCAGTGGTTGCACAAGAACGCGACCACGAGAACCTGACCGCCGGCGACGTCCGACAGCCCGACCGGACGGCCGGACAGGTCCGGCAGCACGAAGTCGGGGGCCGCTGTCCCCAGCGGCACCAGCGCCGAGCTGACAGCCACCGCTACCTCCTGTTTGGTGGCTCCATCCTGCCCGGGCTCACAGGAGTCGTGCCACCGGGGGCGCCACGGGTCGGGGAGGTCCTCCGCACGACTCCGGACGCTCAGCGCCTCCGGCAGCGCGGTGGACCGTCACAGCCACTCCGTCGACGTCGTAGCGTCCGTCGGGGCGGGCGACGGTAGCCAGAGGCCTCGGCGTCGCGATGCCCCGATGGCGCAGGACCGCCAGCTCGGCAGCCTGGGCCTCGGCGGTGAGGTCGGTGCGCCCGCGGCAGGACACCGTGGTCATCTCGACCGCCGCCGGTCCGCCGAACAGCCAGCCTCCCGGGAGGAGGAGAACGGTGGGGGAGAACCGGTGGCCGCCCAGGTGGGTCGACTCCCAGACCTCGATCCGCCCGTCGCCGCTCAGTCGGTCCACCGCTTCGCGACCGTTCCGCGCGCAGCAGAGGTCGCGCCGACCGTTGGTGCACACCAGCACCACCGCGGCCGCGTCCGGCGGTCCGGGCAGTGGCCCGGGTTCGACCAGCGCCGCCAGGTCCAGGTCGAGCAGCGCCCACGGGTCGGGAAGGCTGATCCGCCGCAGCTGTGGCTGCCGGCCGGGCCGGGCGACGAGCAGTGTCCGTGGACCGGTCGGACCGAGGTCCGGGTGCCGGCCCGGGCGCCGGATGAGCACGACCCGGATCGGCAGGTCGGCGGTTCGCGTCTGGAGGGCGCGGGCCACGTCGGGCGGCAGGTGGCTGTCGCCGGGCGCCCGGGGACCCCAGGCCCCCGGCTGCTCCAGGGCCAGCCACGCTGCGGTGGTGGGCGCCGACCCGGCCAGCGGCTCGGCCAGGTCACGCGCTAGCGCCGAGCAGCTCGCCGTCATCCGGCCTGCCCGGCGCGCCGTAGCTCCAGCAGCCGGCGAGGCCCGACGGCGCTGGTGTAACCGCCTCCGGCCGGTCGAACCTCGAAGTGCAGGTGACACCCGTCGGGCGCGGCCAGCCGGCCGGCACGTGCGATGACGTCCCCCCGGCGGACCCGGTCGCCGGGGCTGACCAGCACCCGCCGCACGTGCCCGAACACCAGGTCCAGGCCGTCGTGCCGGATGCGGAAGGCTTTTCTCCCGTAGGCGGCTCCCAGGGCCCCCGGCGACCCCGGGCGAACCACCCGGCCCCGCACGTTGCTGAAGATCGTGACGCCGCACCGCATGGCGATGTCGATCCCGTGGTGGAAGCCCTGCCGGCCCGGGCAGCGGGAGTCGTGGGGGTAGTAGGGCGCGCGGGTGCAGCCGAACGGGATCATGATGCGGTGCCTGCCCTCGTACCACGGTGACCGGTAGAAGGACGTGTCGTCGGTCCAGAAGCGGTCGGCGGCCGCGACCGACTGCGGGGCCATCACCGGTGGTGAGGCGAGCACCGGCTCGGCAACCGTCAGCCCGGCGACGACGCAGGCCGCGGTGAGGACGACCCAGCGGCCGATCACGCGGGTCCGGCGACCGCGGCCACCGGGACCGTTCCGGCGGTGCCGGACGCGTCCCGGCGGGCTTCCAGGTCCGGCAGCTCCACCGGGACTCCGGTGGCGGCAGCGGCTCGTGCCGGCGACCGTCCCGCCCAGGCGAACAGCAGGGCGTCCTCTCCCTTCAGGAAGCGGTGGCACCGGACGCCGCCGGTCCCCCTGCCCTTGGGCGGGAACGCTGTGTAGCTCGTCACCTTCACCGAGCCGGCGTCGGTGCCGGGGAGTGCCGCCGACGAGCCCGCGACGGTCACGACCACCGCGTCCCGGCTCGGCGCAACCGCTCCGAAGAACACCGCACGGGCACCGGCCGCCAGCCGGACCCCGGCGATGCCGCCCGCCGCCCGCCCCTGGGGGCGCACCGTGTCGGCCGGGAACCGCAGCAGCTGCCCGTCGGAGGTGACGAACACCAGGTCAGCCTCGGACGTGGCGAGGTCGACAGCCCCCACGACGCGGTCACCGGGCCGCAGGCCGATGACGTCCCAGCGGTCCTTGTTGGCCGGGACGTCGAACGCCACACGCTTCACCACGCCCTGTTCGGTCCCGAGTGCCAGCCCTGCGGAATCGGAGCGCAGCCCGGCCAAGGTCAGGACCTGTTCGTCGCGGTCGAGATCGAGGAACTCGCTCACCGGTGCCCCGCCGGCGACGTGGGGCGACTGGGCGGTGATCGGCAGGGCCGGCAGGTCGAGCACCGACAGCCGGAAGACCCGTCCCGAGCTGGTCACGACGCCGACCTCCCCGCGTGCCGTCGCTGCGACGCGCGCGGTGACCACGTCGTGCTTGGACCGCGGCCCGGCGGTGGGCAGCTCCGAGTCGTCGAGGGTGCGGGCCAGCAGCCCGGTGGAGCTGAGCAGGACCCAGCAGGGGTCGTCCGTGACCTCCAGCGGGACCGTGGCCGCGGGCTGGCCCGCGGACTCGAGCAGGACGGTGCGTCGCGGTGTGCCGAACTGTCGGGCGACCTCGGCCAGCTCGTCGGAGACGACGGTGCGAAGGCGTCGCTCGTCGTCGAGGATGTCCGACAACGACTCGATCGTGCCGATGAGCTCGTCTCGCTCCTGCTCGAGCTCGATGCGCGAGAACCGGGTCAACCGACGCAGCGGCATCTCGAGGATGTAGCTGGCCTGGACGTCGCTGAGGTCGAACACGCTCATGAGCCGTTCCCGGGCCATTGCCGTGTCGTCGCTGGTCCGGATGAGCTGGATGACCTCGTCGATGTCGACGATGGCGACCAGCAGCCCGTCCACCAGGTGGAGCCGGTCGGACGCCCGGCCGCGCCGGAAGGCCGACCGCCGACGGACGACCTCGATGCGGTGGTCGACGTAGACCTGGAGCAGCCGCCTCAGCCCCAGGGTCTGCGGCTGCCCGTCCACCAGCGCCACGTTGTTGATGCCGAAGGACTCCTCCATCGGTGTGAGCCGGTAGAGGTCCTCCAGCACGGCGTCGGGGTTGAAGCCGTTCTTGATCTCGATGACCAGGCGCAGGCCCTGCTCGTGGTCGGTGAGGTCGGTGAGGTCGGAGATCCCCTGGAGCCGCTTGGCTCGTACCAGCTGGGAGATCTTCTCGATCACGCGCTCCGGGCCGACTCCGAACGGCAGCTCGGTCACGACCACGCCCTTGCGGCGAGGCGTCACGGACTCGACGCGCGCCCGGGCGCGCACCCGGAACGTCCCGCGGCCGGTCTCGTACGCGTCGTGCACGCCGTCGAGGCCGATGATCTTCCCCCCGGTGGGCAGGTCCGGCCCGGGCACGAAGCGCATCAAGTCGTCCAGGCCGGCGTCCGGGTGGCTGATGAGGTGGCGGGCGGCGGCGATGACCTCCGCCAGGTTGTGCGGCGGCATGTTGGTGGCCATCCCGACCGCGATGCCGGACGCGCCGTTGACCAGGAGGTTCGGGTACGCCGCCGGCAGCACCTGCGGCTCACGGAGCTGGCCGTCGTAGTTGGCGCCGAAGTCGACGACGTCCTCGTCGATGGACCCGGTCATCAAGGTCGCGGCCGGTGCCAGGCGGCACTCGGTGTAGCGCATCGCGGCCGGACCGGCGTCCGGTGACCCGAAGTTCCCGTGCCCGTCCACCAGCGGCACCCGCATGGAGAAGGACTGCGCCATCCGGACGAGTGCGTCGTAGATCGCGCCGTCCCCGTGGGGGTGCAGCTTCCCCATGACCTCGCCCACGACGCGCGCCGACTTCACGTGGCCGCGCTCCGGGCGCAGCCCCATGTCGTCCATCTGGTAGAGGATCCGGCGGTGGACCGGCTTGAGCCCGTCCCTGGCGTCCGGCAGCGCCCGGCTGTAGATCACCGAGTACGCGTACTCCAAAAAGCTCCCCTGCATCTCCTCCGCAACGTCGACGTCCACGATGTGCTCGGCGAAGTCCTCAGGCGGCGGGGACTTGGTGGTGCGGCGGGCCATGGGGCTCCCTCGGATCGGCGGACCCCCCATTGTCACCGGTGCCGGGCCCGGATGGGGGACCGACTCGGGCCGTCAGGTCGGCCGGCCTCCCACCCGCGCCACGCAGAGCGCGGCAGTGCGGACGCCGGCTGCCAGCGCCGCGTCGGGTGGCGCCTGCGCGAGCCACTGCCCGAGGTAGCCGGCCGCGAACGCATCACCGGCCCCGGTGGTGTCAAGCACCGGTCCGCCGGCCGCGTCGCGGTGCACCAGCGACACGCCGTCGGTCCAGGCGGCGCCGTCCGCCCCCAGCTTCACCACCACCGCACCGACGTCCTGGGCCAGCTTCTCGGCTGCCTCGACCGGGTCGTCGACCCCGGCCAGCACTCTCGCCTCGTCCTCGTTGGGGAACACCAGGTCGACCCCGCGCAGCCAGTCGAGCAGCCGCTCGGCTCCCACGGACTCGATGACCGCCATCGCGCCCGGGTCGACGGAGCGGGTCATTCCGTGCTCGCCCGCCTGACGGAGGGCGGACAGCGCGGCTTCGCGGGCGGCGTCGTGGATCAGCGAGAAGCCGGACACGTGGAGGTGGTTCCCGGGGACGAACAGCGGCCCGGGCAGGTCCGAGGCACGGATCTGCGCGCTGGCGCCGGAGTCGGTGACCATGCTCCGCTCACCGTGGCCGTCGACGAGGACGATGCAGGTGCCGGTGGGGAGTGCGGGGTCTGCGGAGACGTGGCAGTCCACGCCGCCGGAGACCAGGACCTCGACCGCCGCGCGGCCCCAGACGTCGGCTCCCACGCGCCCGACGAACGACGCGTCATGCCCGAGGTGAGCGACCCAGGCGGCGGTGTTGGCGGCGGCGCCGCCTCCGTGGGTCGAGACGCGGGCGGGCACGTCGTCGGCGTAGCGCAGGTCGCCGTGCAGGTGAGCGACGACGTCGGTGAACAGGTCGCCGAAGGCGACCACTCGGCCCGCACGCGCGTCGTCGGTCATTCGGGTGCTCGAGCGAGCTCGACCGCGATCTCGGCTGCCAGCTCGGCGTTGCGCCGGATGATCAGGCTGTTGGCCTCCAGGGATGCCCCTTTGGTCTCGCGGTGCATCCACTCCAGCAGGAAAGGGGTGACGGCCTTGCCCCGCAGGCCCTGCCGCTCGGCCGCGGACAGGGCGGCCCGGAGCGTCCACTCGTGCTGCTCGCGGTCGAGCGCGTCGGCGGGAGCCAGGGGGTTGGCGACGATGACGGCGGACCGGTGGGCGCCGAGCGCCTCGCGGGCCCGCACGATGTCCGCGACCTCGGCGGGGGCGTCCACTCGCCAGTCGACGGACAGCCCCGAGTCGGTGAGGTAGAACGCCGGGAACTGCCGCGTGCGGTAGCCGAGCACCACCACGTTCAGGGTCTCGAGCCGCTCCAGGGTCGCGGGGATGTCGAGGATCGACTTCACCCCGGCGCAGACCACGACCAAACCGGCGGAGCCGAGGGTGGTGAGGTCCGGGGACTCGTCCCAGGTGTTCCGTGCCTCGCGGTGCACGCCCCCCAGGCCTCCCGTCGCGAGGACGCCGATGCCGACGTGCCGGGCGATGCGCGCGGTCGCCGACACGGTCGTGGCACCGAACCGCCCGGCGGCGACGGCCGGTCCGAGGTCACGGACGCTCAGCTTGGCGACGTCGTCACGTTCGGCGACCTCCACCAGCTCGTGGTCGGACAGCCCGACGGTCACGGTGCCCGCCAGCACCGCGATGGTCGCCGGTGTCGCACCCAGCTCCCGTACCGCCTGCTCGACCCGGCGCGCCACGTCGAGGTTCTGCGGCCGGGGGAGCCCGTGGGCGATGATCGTCGACTCGAGTGCCACCAGTGGCCGTTGTTCGGCGACGGCGGACGCGACCTCGGCGCTGACGCGCAGTGGTTCCATGGCGCTCACGGTAGTGCCACGATCGCCGCATGTCGGAGACCTGGGACCGCGACGTCCGGGCACTGCTGGAGCGCACACTCCTCCACGCCCAGGGCTGGTGGGATTCACTGGACCAGCGGCCGGTCGGTGCCCCGGCGACGACGGACCAGATGCTTGCCGCCTTCTCCGAGCCGCTGCCTGACGAACCGACAGCGGCGACTGAGGTGATCGACCGGTTGGCACGGACCGCCGACCCCGGACTGGCCGCCATGGGCTCGGGCCGCTTCTTCGGCTTCGTGATCGGCGGCACTGTTCCCGCAGCGCTGGCTGCGGACTGGCTGGCCGTGGCCTGGGACCAGAACGCGCAGCTTCGTGAGGTGACGCCGGCCGCCTCGGCCGTCGAGGAGGTTGCCGCGGGCTGGGTGCTCGAGCTGCTCGGCCTTCCCGCTCACGCATCCGTGGGGTTCGTGACGGGGGGCTGCACCGCCACCTTCACCTGCCTGGCGGCTGCCCGCCACCACGTCCTGGCCGTGGAGGGGTACGACGTCGAGCGCCTCGGGCTCCAGCATGTCCCGGCTATTCGCGTCGTCACCTCGGACGAGCGGCATGCCACTGTCGACCTCGCTCTGCGCTACCTCGGCCTGGGCGCCGACCAGGTCCGACGTGTTGCGACCGACGACGAGGGGCGCATCGACCCGACGGCACTGGGCGAGGTGCTGGCGGCCGAACCGGCTCCGACGATCGTCTGCCTGTCGGCGGGCAACGTGAACACCGGTTCTTTCGACGACTTCGCCGCCGCGGTCACATCCGCGCACGAGCACGGCGCCTGGGTGCACGTCGACGGCGCGTTCGGGCTGTGGGCAGCAGCTTCGCCGACGACCGCCCGACTCACCGCAGGGGTAGCCGGCGCCGACTCGTGGTCGACCGACGCCCACAAGTGGCTGAACGTGCCGTACGACTCCGGGCTTGCGATCGTGGCGCACCCGCAGGCGCACCAGGCAGCGTTCGCCGTGCATGCCGACTACCTGGTGCAGAGCGCGGCCAGGGACCCGATGGAACTGGTCCCCGAGTTCTCGCGCCGGGCGCGTGGGTTCGCGGTCTGGGCGGCGTTGCGCTCGCTGGGTCGGACCGGCGTGGTGGACCTGGGTGACCGCCTGTGCCGGCTGGCCCAGCAGTTCGCGACCGGACTTGTCGACATCCCCGGCATCGTCGTGGTCAACGAGGTGGTTCTCAACCAGGTCCTCGTCCGCTGCGACGACGATGACGCCGTCACCCTCGCCGTTGCCCGCCGGGTGGCGGCGAGCGGAGTGGCCTTCGTGAGCCCCAGCGTGTTCAAGGGGCGTCGGGTGCTCCGGATCTCGGTGTGCAACGGCTGGACGACCGAGGCGGACGTGGAACGGACGGTGCGCACGATCGGCGAAGCGCTGGTCGCGGTCAGGACTGGGGCCACCCGCTAGCGTGAGCGCCGTGGCTCCCCCCTATCCGTCCCACTGGGAAGCCGACGTGGTTCTCCGGGACGGCGGTACCTGTCACCTGCGCCCCATACGGCGCGAGGACGCCGAGCTCTTGCGGCTGTTCCATGCTCGGCTGTCCGCACAGACCATCTACTACCGGTTCTTCGCCCCCTACCCGCGGCTGTCGGAGCGGGACCTGCAGCGCTTCACCGAGGTCGACCACGTCGACCGGGTGGCCCTGGTCGCCCTCATCGGCGACGACATCGTCGGGGTGGTGCGATACGACCGGCTGGACCGCGAGGAGGCCGAGGTCGCCTTCGTCATCCGCGACGACCACCAGGGTCGCGGTCTGGGGACGGTCTTCCTGGAGCACATCGCGCAGGCGGCCCGGGAGCGTGGCGTCCGCCGGTTCGTGGCGGAGATCCTGCCGGACAACATCCGGATGCTCGAGGTCTTCCGCCATGCCGGGTACACCGGGTCGACATCGGTCGACGAGGGGGTGACCCGGCTCGAGCTCGCCCTGCAGCCGACGGAGTCTTCGCTGGCGGTCACCCGATCGCGGGAGCAGCGCGCCGAGGCACTGTCGGTGGAACGCCTGATGCATCCGCGTTCGGTCGCCGTCGTCGGTGCCGGGCGGGACCCGCACAGCGTCGGGCACACCGTGGTCCGGCACCTCCTGGACGGAGGGTTCACCGGACGCGTGCTGCCGGTGAACCAGAACGCCACCGAGATCGAGGGGCTGCCG
>Ga0224505_10001902_pt1 | contig 12745 bp, 8 predicted proteins | sample SF_Jan12_sed_USG_FD_169102 | JGI IMG/M metagenome (GOLD analysis project Ga0224505, IMG submission 169102) | Sediment microbial communities from San Francisco Bay, California, United States - SF_Jan12_sed_USGS_4_1 | ecosystem: Environmental > Aquatic > Marine > Sediment | place: USA: California...
CCGAGGTCGCCCGCGCGCTCGCCGCGATGGGATATGCCCGGGTGGCGACGGTGACCGAGGTGGCCCAGTACAGCGTGCGTGGCGGCATCATCGACCTGTACGGGTTCGGAATGGCGACCCCCGCCCGACTGGAGTACTGGGGAGACGACGTCGACTCGGTCCGCGCCTTCGACCTGACCAGCCAGCGGTCGGGCGACGCCCTCGAGGAGGTCACCGTCCTGCCTCTCGGGGGCGCGGGGTGCGGCGTCCCCGCATCCAGCCCCGATTCGCCTCGCCAGTCGCTGCTCGAGTTCCTGCCGGGGGACACCCTGGTCATCGAGGAGGCGCCGGGGGCGAATGGCGAGGAGATCGCGCGCGCCTGGCGGGAGGCGGAACACCACCTCGAGGTGGCCCGCCGGCTGGGGGAGGATGTCCCGGCCCGCGAGGCCGTGTTTGAATCCCCGGCGGTCTGGCAGGACCGTCTCGCGCAGTTCGCGCGGCTCGCGACGCGGGGGGAGCAGGTCGGTCTGAACGCGGGGTTCTTTCCCCCCGAGCCGGTGGACCGCGACATCCGCCGCCTGAGGGCGATGCTCGCGGCCGACGTGCCCACGGTCGTGCTGTGCGACAACGAGGGCCAGCGAGAGCGGCTGGAGGAGCTGCTGACCGAGGGTTCGGCGCGCATGCTCGCCACGCTGCTGGTGGGGGCGCTCGACGGCGGCTTCGTGATGCGGAGCCTCCGGGTGCTCACCGACCACGAGATCTTCCGCCGCGCCAGGCGGCTCCGCCGGCCCCGGCGCTACCGCCAGGCGGCCCCGTCCGCCGCAACCGGCCAGCTGCAGGCGGGCGACTACGTGGTCCACCTCGAGCATGGCATCGGCATGTACCGGGGCATCGCCACGATCCAGGTGGGGGAGTCTACCCTCGAAGTGGCGATCGTCGAGTACGAGGGGGGCGACCGGCTGAACGTGCCGCTCTACCGCATCGACCAGCTGGAGCGGTACCGCGCGGCGCAGGACGACGGCGACCAGCCGCCGCCGCGGCTGCACAAGCTGGGGGGATCCACCTGGCAGCGGGTGCGGGACCGGACCCGTCAGGCGATCCGGGAGATGGCCGCGGAGCTGCTCGATCTGTATGCCAGGCGCCGGGTCAGCGCCGGATACGCGTTCCCCCCCGACACCCGGTGGCAGCGGGAACTCGAGTCGGCGTTCCTCTACGAAGACACGCCGGACCAGCGCAAGGCCACCGAGACGGTGAAGCGGATGATGGAGCAACCCCTGCCGATGGACCTGCTGCTGGTGGGGGACGTGGGATACGGGAAGACCGAGATTGCGGTCCGGGCGGCCTTCAAGGCGGTGCAGGGCGGCAAGCAGGTCGCGGTGCTGGTGCCGACCACGATTCTCGCCGACCAGCATGCCCGCACCTTCACCGAGCGACTGGCCGATTTTCCAGTCCGCATCGAGGTGCTGTCACGGTTCCGCACGGTACGGGAGCAGAAGGCGGTGCTGGCGCGGCTGGCCAGCGGGGAGGTCGACGTCGTCATCGGGACCCACCGGCTGCTGTCGCGGGACGTCGTGTTCAAGGACCTCGGCCTGCTGGTGGTCGACGAGGAGCATCGCTTCGGCGTCAGGCACAAGGAGCGGCTCAAGGCGCTCCGCCTGACGGTGGACGTCCTCACCCTCACGGCGACCCCGATCCCGCGGACGCTGCACCTGTCGCTGGCCGGACTCCGCGACCTGGCGCTCATCGAGACGCCACCGCGCGATCGGTCGCCCATCCTGACCTTCGTCGAGCCGTGGGACGACGGCCTCCTGGAGGAGGCGTTCGCGCGGGAGCTCGACCGCGGCGGCCAGGTCTTCATGGTCCATAACCGGATCGAGACGATCGAGACGATCGCGGCGCGGGTGGGGTCGCTCGCGCCGAGGGCGCGGGTGGCGGTGGGACACGGGCAGATGGCGGCAGACGACCTGGAAGAGGTGATGCGCCGGTTCGTCGCGGGGGAGGTGGACATCCTGGTCTCGACCATGATCGTGGAGTCGGGACTGGACGTGCCGAACGCCAACACGATGGTGGTCCACGATGCCCACCGCCTCGGGCTGGCGCAGCTGTATCAGCTGCGCGGCCGGGTGGGGCGGAGCCACCGTCGAGCGTACTGCTACCTGCTGGTGCCGGACTCGATCGACCGCGACGCGGAAGATCGCCTGCGGGTGCTGGAGCACCACAGCGAGCTGGGCGCGGGCTACCGGATCGCGCTCCGCGACATGGAGATCCGCGGGGCGGGGAACCTGCTCGGTGCGGAGCAGTCGGGCCACGCCCAGGCCATCGGCTTCGACCTCTACCTCCGGTGGCTTGAGGAGACGGTGAAATCGCTGCGGGGCCAGGAGGGAGCGGTGGCCCAGCTGGCGCCACCCGAGGTGGTGCTGGACCGCCCCGCCTACCTCCCCGACGACTACGTGGCCGGAGACGACGTCAAGCTCGATTTCTACCGCCGACTGGCGCGTGCCGCCTCCTCTGGCGACATTCAGCAGCTTCGGGACGAACTGCGGGAGCGGTTCGGGCCGCTGCCCGAGGCGGCGGAAACGCTGCTCCACATGGCGCGGCTCAGGGTCGTGGGCGCCGGTCTTGGCGTGCAGCATCTGCTGGTCCGCGGCGATGAAGCGCGGCTCACCTTCCGTGATGGCGCGGCCCCCAGGTTCGCCGGGCTCTCCGCCGCGCTGGACCACGTGCAGCTCGCGGTCGATGTGCGGCGCACGGCGCCACTCGCCCTCCGCCTGACGCGTCTGGGAGGCGAGCCAATCGTGCCCTCGCTGGTGCGGGCCCTGGGCGCGGTGGCAGAGCGGCAGGGCTGAGATTCATGCGCAGGCAGCCCTGCGCCAACTTCGCGGGCCGCCCGGGCACGCGGTAACGAACCCAAGGAGCGGTCATGCGACGGTGGTCGTTTGCGGCGGTGGTGCTGGCGGTCCTCGGCGGGACGGGATGCAAGGAGATGTTCCAGGCCCGGCCTGATGTCGTGGCCGAAGCATCGGGCCAGACGCTGAGGGCGGAGCGGGTGGCGGAGCTGATGAACTCGATCAAGGGCTTCCCCATCTCCCGCGAGGCCGCCGACTTCCTCGCCAACATGTGGGTGGACCACACCATCTTCGCGCAGGCGCTCGCCGCCGGCCGGGACATGACCGACTCGGCCACGGCGGAGCGGGTGCTGTGGCCCGAGCTGGCCGAGCTCAAGGCGGGCCGGTTCCATGACTCGCTGGTCGCCGCGCGTGTTCCCATCACCGACCAGGTGGCCGACAGCATTTACGACACCGACGCGGTCCGGCTGCTGCAGCACATCCTGATCAGGGTCGAACCCAACGCCGAGCCGCCGGTGAAGGCGGAGGCCCGGACCAAGGCGGACCGCGCACTGAGCCGGGTGCGCTCGGGCGGCGATTTCGCGCGCCTCGCCGGGGAGCTGAGCGACGATCCGGGCAGCCGCCGTGACGGGGGGTACCTGCCCCCCGCGCCGCGTGGCCAGTACGTGACGGCGTTCGACAGCGCCGGCTGGACGCTGGCGCCGGGGGCCCTGAGCGGGCTGGTGGAAACACCGCACGGCTACCATATCATCCGCCGCCCGCCCGCCGCCGAGGTCCGTGACCGGCTGCTCGCCTTTGCACGGGAGCGGCTCGGCGTGCGGCTCGACTCCATGTACCTCGACAGCCTGGCCGGGCGGTACCAGCTGCGCGTCGACGGCGGGGCGGCGCAGTCCCTGCGGGCGGCGATCACCGACCGCACCGCGGCGGTGCGGTCGAAGAAGGTGCTGGCTCGCTACGACGGGGGCGACCTGACGGTCTCCGACTTCATGCGCTGGGCCGCGGCGCTGCCGCCGTCCTGGGGCACCCAGATGCTGCAGCAGCCGGACAGCTCCCTCACCGCATTCGTCGAGATCATCGGGAAGAACGAACTGTTGCTCCAGGAAGCGGAGCGGGCCGGCATCCAGCCGACTCCCGTCGAGTGGGCCAGCATGTACCAGACATTCCGCGCCCAGCTCGACACACTCCGGATGAACCTGGGGTTGTCGGCCTCGGAGATCAGTGATCCCGGGGCCTCCCCCGGCGACCGGGCCCGGGTGGCGGCCATGAAGATCGAGGGTTTCTGGGACAAGCTCGCCGTCGGCGGCACGAGGCCACGACCGGTCCCGCCTCAGCTGGCCTATGTGCTGAGGCAGGAGGCCGAGTTCTCGGTGGAGCAGGCCGGGATCGCCCGGGCGATCGAACTCGCGGCGGCGCTCAAGGCCCAGCAGGGAGAGGGACCACCCGCGGGGCCGCCGCCAGCGGGGCCGCCTGACTCGGCGGCCGCGGCTCAGCCTCCGGAGGCGCAGGGCCGGTGAGCATCCGCAGCTCGCGGTGCCCGGCGCTGCTGCTCTCCCTGCTGGTCCTCACCGGACCAGCGGCGGCGCAGGAAGCAGCGACGGGCTTCCGGTGCGAGAAGTCGCCGGAGGTGGTTGACCGGATCGTCGCGATCGTCGGGGATGCCGCGATCCTGGCCTCCCAGCTGGACGAGGAGATCTTCACTCAGCGGGCCCAGCAGTCGCCGCTTCCGACGACGGAAGAGGCGTTCCGCGCGCTCTGCCGGCAGGTGGTGTCCGATCTGATCGACGGCGAGCTGATGGTCCAGATGGCCCAGCGGGACACGTCGATCAAGGTGACCGACCAGGAGGTGGCGGACGGCGTGGACCAGCAGTTCCGCAACATCCGGCAGCGGTTCACCTCCGAGGTCGACTTCCGCGCCGAACTGCTGCAGTCGGGCTTCCAGACGCCGGAGGAGTTCCGGCGCTGGCTGGGGGAGAACCAGCGCAAGGCGGCGCTGCGCAACCGGCTTATCGAAAAGCTGAAGAGCGAGGGCAAGCTCAAACCGATTCAGCCCACCGACCGCGAAATGCGGGCCTACTTCGAGCAGTTCGGGTCGCAGCTGCCGCAGCGACCCGCGACGGTCTCCTTCCGCAACATCGTCGTGTCCCCGCTGCCCTCGCCGGCGGCGAAGGCCCGGGCCAAGGTCCTCGCCGACTCGCTGGTCTGGGCGCTCAAGCTGGGCGCCGACTTCGCCACCGTTGCGCGCCGCTTCTCGCAGGATCCCGGCACCAAGGAGCAGGGTGGCGACCTCGGCTGGTTCCGGCGCGGGCAGATGGTGCCGGCGTTCGAGGCCGCGGCGTTTTCGCTCAAGCCCGGGATGGTCTCCGACCCGGTGGAGACGCCGTTCGGGTATCACATCATCCAGGTGCTCCGGATCCAGCCCGCCGAGGTGCAGGCGCGCCACGTGCTGATCATGCCGCAGATCGACTCGGCCGACGCGGGGCGAGCCGAGGCGCGGGCCCACGAGATCGCCGAGCTGCTCCGGCTCGGCGGCTCCTTCGATTCGCTCTCCCAGCTGGCGCACGATCCCGCCGAGGAGCGGGAGGCGTCCGGCGTGCCGGAGAACCAGCTGCCCCCCGACTACAAGGCGGCCATCGGGCCGGCCGACAGCGGCCAGGTGGTGCCCGTGTTCCCGATCCGCCCGGAAGCAGGGGTGCGACGGAAGTACGTGGTGCTCGAAGTCACCGGCCGGCGCGGCGAGGGGACCGTCACGTACGAGGACGTGAAAGACCAGATCCGCCGCCGCCTCAGCGATGACCTCTCCCTCCGGCGCTACCTCGAACGGCTTCGGGCCTCGACCTACGTCGAGGTCCGCCTCTAGCAACCGTGCCGCGCATCGCGATCACGCTGGGCGACCCCCGCGGCATCGGGCCGGAAATCACCGCACGCGCATTGCAGGACCTGACCGCCGCCGACGTCACCCTCATCGGCGCGGAAGACCAGATCTCCACTATCCCCGCGGCCCGGCGGATCGGGGTCGGGAGCTGGGGCGAAGGGGTGGGCGAGGCCGGCCCGTGGGAGCGTCCCGGACCCTCTCGCGCCATGCGGGCCGGACGCCTTGCCGGAGCCAGCGTCGAGACCGCGGTGCGGCTGGCGCTGGGAGGGGAGGTGGACGCGATCGTCACCGGCCCGATCCACAAGCACGCGCTCAACCTGGCCGGCTATCGCTGGCCGGGACACACCGAGTGGCTGGCGCATCTCGCGGGCGACGTCGAGGTGGCGATGATGCTTGCCGCCGGCAGCCTCCGGGTGGTGCTGGTGACCACCCACGTCCCGCTGCGCACCGTTCCCGAGATGCTCACCACCGACCGCATCGTCCGCACCGGCCTGGTGACCCGGCGGGGGCTGCAGGGGTGGTGGGGCATCGCCGAGCCGCGCATCGCGCTCTGCGCGCTGAACCCGCATGCCGGCGAGTCGGGGCTGTTCGGGGACGAGGAGGAGCGGGTGTTGCGGCCGGCCGCGCTGGCGCTCGGCGCGAGCGGGCCGTTTCCCGCGGACACGGTGTTCGTGCGGGCGATGCGGGGAGAGTTCGACGCCGTACTGGCGCCTTACCATGACGTGGGGATGACCGCGATCAAGGTCGCGGCGTTCGGGCAGGGGGTGAACGTGACGCTCGGCCTGCCGTTCCCGCGGACCTCACCCGATCATGGCACGGCGTTCGACATTGCGGGGACCGGCCGGGCCGAGCACGCCAGCATGCGGGCCGCCATCGACCTCGCCATCGAACTGGCGGGGCGCGCGACGCGCCAGCCAGGCTAGCCCGCCGTCCGCTCCAGCCGCCGCATCAGCCCCAGGTGCTGGTCGAGCTTGAGCTTCTGGCTGGCGCGATTGGCGACCAGCACCGCGCCCACCGGCAGGACCGTCTCCCGCTCCACCAGTCCGTTCGCCCGCAGGGTGTTGCCGGTGTCGACCAGATCCACGATCCAGTGCGAAAGCCCGAGCAGCGGGGCCACTTCCACGGATCCGCTGACCGCGATGACCTCCACCGGCTGGCCGCGCTCGGCGAAGTGCCTCCAGGTGAGCCGGGGGTACTTGGTCGCGACCCGGGCCGTCCTGCCGCCCGGCAGGTCGGGCCAGCGCCTGGCAGCCGGGCTGGCAACGACCAGCCGGCAGACCCCGAAGCCCAACTCGAGCGGTTCCAGGACATCGGCCTCCGACTCGCGCAGCACATCGGTGCCGGTGACGCCGAGGTCGGCCGCGCCCGATTCGACGTACACGGCCACGTCGGATGGCTTGACCACCAGGAACTCGATGGCAGGGTCGTTCGAGGCGAGCAGCAGCCGCCGGCCGGGGTCGGCATCGAGCCGGATCCCCGCCTCCGCGAAGCGCGATACGGCCGGCTGGTAGAGGCGGCCCTTTGGAAGGGCAACACGCAGGGTGGCGCTCACTCCTCTCCTCCCGGGGCGATCTCGGCCACGGTGTCGAGGTCCAGCGAAACGCCCACCGCGGGCATCGGCGCACCGAAGCGGCCCATCAATTCATCGTAGCGACCACCCGCCCCCGCCGCGCGACCGGCCCCCGCGGCGAACAACTCGAAGTGGATCCCGGTGTAGTAGTCCAGCCCCCGCACCTCACCCAGGTCGTAGACCAGGTGGGACCGGTCGGCCGCGCTGAGCGCGGCGTCAAGCGCCAGCAGGTGGTCGAGCCCGGGACGGCACTCCGCGGGGGCGGCTGCCCGCGCCTGCTCCAGGGCCGGGCGCCGGCCGATCACGAAGGCCAGGGTTCCCAGGGAGACGGCGAGGGCGGGGGCTCCGGCGAGGGCGCGGGAGAGGTTGCCACGGTCCTTGCGGTCGATCCAGCGCCGGACCGCGGCGCGCTCGTCCTCGGGAATGGCCGAGAGGCCGGGGCGGAGCACGCCGACATGACCGAGGTTGAGCTGAAAGTCGGAAAGGCCGGCGACCCGGGCGAGGGCGAGGGTGAGTCGGACGATCTCGATGTCGGCGTCGAGCCCTGGCTCATCGATGAGTTCCGCTCCCGCCTGCAGGGTCTCACGCGGCCGGCCACCACGCTCCGGCTCCTGCCGGTAGACCTTGCCGCTGTAGCTCAGCCGGAGCGGTCGGGGCGCGGCGCGGAAGGTGGTAGCGGCGACCCGTGCGAGGCTGGCGGTGAAGTCGTACCGGAGGGCGAGCATGCGGCCGTCGCGGTCGGGGAAGCGGATCAGGCGCTCGGCGACTTCCGGGCCGCCGGCCACCAGGAAGACTTCCTCGTACTCGAAGGTGGGCGTCAGCAGCTCCTGGTATCCCGCGCCGGTGAGGAGATCCCCGACCGTCCGCAGCAGCCGGCGCCGGCTCTGCGCCGCCGGGCCGGTGAGGTCGGCTGCGCCGGGCGGCAGCGCGGCGACGGGGCGGGTCACGCCGCCGGCCCGGCCGAGCCGAGGATGTAGCGGACGCTCTTCACTCTCCGGCCTTCCATCTCTACCACCTCGAACTGGTCCCTGCCGGCGATGACGCGGTCCCCCGGCCTCGGCAGGCGGCCAATCTGGCCGAAGACGTAGCCGCCCACGGTGGTGTAGTCGGTGTCATCGAGCTGCAGCTCATGGGCCGCGTTGAAGTCGGAGATCGACAGGCCGCCGTCGAGGAGGTATGCGTCTTCCGGCACGGGCTTGGCGCGCTCCGCCCGGTCGTACTCGTCGAAGATGTCTCCCACGATCTCCTCGAGCAGGTCCTCCATGGTGACGAGGCCGGCGGTGCCGCCGTACTCGTCGAGCACGATCGCGAGATGCACTTTGAGCCGCTTCATGTCGGCCAGGACGTCTTCGACCTCCCTGGTGCCCGGGACGAACACCGGGGGCCGCATGATGGCGCCGACCAGCGCGCCGGGCTCGCGGCGGACAGCGGTGAGAATGTCCTTGGCGTGCACCACCCCGACCACATCGTCGAGCGACTCGCTGCAGACCGGGTAGCGGGAGCGGCGGGCATCGGCCACGATGTCGGCGGCCGCCTCCACGGTGAGGTCGCGGTCCATGGTGACCATCTGGGTCCGGGGCGTCATCACCTCCTGCGCGGTCTTCTCGCTGAACTCGAAGACACCCTCGAGCAGGCGGGCATCCTCCTTGCCGAGGCTTCCGCCCACCTCACTCTGCTCGACCAGCATCCGGATCTCTTCCGGCGAGTGCAGCCGCTCGTGGTCCCGGGGGGGGCGGATGCCGCCGATGCGCAGCAGCCGGTTGGCGGTGCCGTTGAGCACGGCGATGGGGCCGGCCATGAGCCAGGCGAACCCCATCAGGGGCGCCGCGAGGTAGGCGCTCACCTGCTCTGGATAGAGCAGAGCGACCGCCTTGGGCATGAGCTCGCCGAGGATGATGTGCAATGCGGTGATGATGGTGAAGGCGATGGCGATGGAGATGCCGTGGGCGGCGATCTCATCGAGGGTGCCGGGCAGCCAGCCCAGGGCGCCGTGCACCACGCTGGCGAGGGCCGGTTCGCCGATCCACCCGAGGCCGAGCGAGGCGAGGGTGATGCCGAGCTGGGTGGCCGAGATATAGCGGTCGAGGCTCTGGGTCGCCTTGCGGGCCAGGGCGGCCTTCCGGTCTCCCCGCTGCGCCATCTCGTCGAGCCGGGTCCGCCGGGCTCCCACCAGGGCGAACTCGGCGGCCACGAAGAAGGCGTTGAGCAGGACCAGCAGGATCACGGCCGTCAGGCGGGCCGCGATCGATGTACTTTCAGGATCGTCCATGGGGAGTAACTGTAGCCTCTCACCACGCCCCCCGGGAGGGCAGCTGATGATCCGCCAGATCGCCGTTCCGCCCTTCGACCTGCTGGCACCGTATCTCCCTGGCCCGGCCCGGGTCGACTTCGAAGTCCAGGGCCAGGTGGCGACGATTCTGCGCGAAGTCGCCGCCGAAGGCGATGCCGCGGTGCGCCGCTGGACCCTGGCGCTCGACGGGGTCGATCTCGAGCCGGCCGACTGGCTGTTGCCGCGTGCCGAATGGGATGCCGCGCTCGACCGGATCGACCCCGAGCTCAGGGAGGCGCTCGAGGTCGCGGTGGACCGGGTGACGGCCTATCACCGGCGCCAGCGGGAACGGGGGTTCTCCCTGCTGGAGGACGACGGGACCCTGCTGGGGATGCGGGTGACGCCGCTCGAGCGGGTGGGGCTCTACGTCCCGGGGGGAAAAGCGGCGTACCCCTCGAGCGTGATCATGAACGCGGTCCCCGCGGTGGTCGCCGGGGTGGAGCAGATCGTGGCGGTGACGCCGCCGGGCGGCGTCACGGATGCGGTGCTGGCCGCCTGCCGCCTGGCTGGCGTGACGCAGCTGTACCGGATCGGCGGGGCGCAGGCCGTCGGGGCGCTGGCGTACGGGACCCGGAGCCTTCCGCGGGTGGACAAGGTCGTGGGCCCGGGCAACAAGTGGGTGGCGGAGGCCAAGCGGCAGGTGTCAGGGCTGGTCGGCATCGACATGATCGCGGGGCCGACCGAACTGATCGTGCTGGCGGACGCCGAGGCCAGCCCGGAGCAGGTCGCGGCGGACATGGTGGCCCAGGCGGAGCATGACGAGGATGCGACGGCCTGGTGCGTGACGTCGGATGCCGCGCTGGCGGATGTGCTTCCCGCCGCGATCGAGGAGCTGCTGCCCCTGCATCCGCGGGCCGAGGTGATCCGCGCGGCGCTGTCGCGCCAGGGCCTGATCGTCTGGGTGCCGACCATGCAGGACGGGGTGGACGTGGTGAACCGGCGCGCGCCGGAGCACCTGGAGATCATCGCCCGCGACGCCGAGAAGCTGGCCGAGTCGGTGCAGCACGCGGGGGCGATCTTCCTCGGCCAGCACACCCCCACGCCGGTGGGGGACTATCTCGCCGGACCGAGCCACGTCCTGCCCACCGGCGGCACGGCGCGGCACGCTTCGCCCCTCGGGGTGTACGATTTCATCCGCCGCACCAGCATCATTCATTACAGCCGCGATCGGCTGCTCAACGACGCCCCCTCCATCATCGCCCTGGCGGAGGCGGAAGGGCTGGTGGGCCACGCGCACGCGATCCGGATCCGCCTGTGACGGTTGCCCCCTGCGTCCACCTCGATCGCCGGCCTGCCGCGATACGGCTGGGTCGGCTGGGCCTGGTCTTCGGCCTGACCTTCGTGTTCATGGTGGTGGAGGCGGTGGGGGGATGGCTGGCCGGCTCGCTCGCGCTCCTGGCCGATGCCGGCCACATGCTGACCGATGTCGGCGCCCTGGGACTCACCCTGGCCACGGCCTGGATCGCGCGGCGGCCGGCCGACCATACCCTGACCTACGGCTACCTGCGCTGGGAGATCCTCGCCGCGCTGGTCAACGGCGCGCTGCTGTTCGGGGTCGCGGCGATGATCGTGGTCGAGGCCATCGGCCGGCTGCAGGCGCCGCCCGAGATCCGCGGGGGGCTGATGCTCGGCGTCGCGGGCGCAGGCCTGCTGGTGAACGCGACCGCCCTCTTCCTGCTTCACGGGGATCACCGCCATCACCTGAACCTGCGCGGCGCCTACCTCCACATTCTCGGCGACCTGCTGGGCTCGGTCGCGGCGGTCGTGGCGGCGGTCGTGATCCTGCTGACGGGCTGGACCCTGGCCGATCCGATCATCTCGATCGCGCTGTCGCTGCTCATCCTGGTCGGCGCGTGGCGCCTGGTGCGGGAGAGCGTTGATGTCCTGCTGGAGGCCGTGCCGCGCCACATCTCGCTGTCGGAGGTGGAATCCCGCATGCGGGCGATCGACGGCGTGCGCGAGGTCCACGACCTGCACGTCTGGACCGTGACCAGCGGGATGGTCGCGATGAGCGGCCACGCCGTGGTTCCGGCGCTCGACGCGCACCCCGCGGTGCTGGAGCGCATTCGCCGCGCCGTGGGCGAACTCGGCGTCGGGCATGTCACGGTGCAGCTCGAGACCGGGCGAGAGGGGGACTGCGACGACACCCAGCCCACGGAGGGCCCGCCCCGCCCGCACCACTGCTGAACCCCTCCCTTGCCCGGCCCCCCTCCCCTGCCTATATATGCCGCCTTGAACCCCGGGAGTCTCGCGCTCGGCGGCCCTTCGCCGGCCGGCGCCAGGTTCCCCACAGGCGGCAGAAGGTTTGATGGCAGAGCGCGGCAGCATCAGGAACATCGCGATCATCGCGCACGTCGATCACGGCAAGACCACGCTGGTCGATCAGATGTTGCGCCAGGCCGGGGCCTTCCGGGTCAACCAGCAGGTCGAGGAGCGGGTGATGGACTCCAACCCGCTGGAGCGGGAGCGGGGCATCACCATCCTGGCCAAGAACACCGCGGTGCGCTGGGGCGATACCAAGATCAACATCGTGGACACGCCGGGCCACGCCGATTTCGGGGGCGAGGTCGAGCGCATCCTCCGCATGGTGGACGGCGTGCTGATCCTGGTGGATGCCGCCGAGGGGCCGATGCCCCAGACCAGGTTCGTGACCCGCAAGGCGCTGGCGCTGGGCCTTCAGCCCATCGTGGCGATCAACAAGATCGACCGGCAGGATGCCGAGCCGCTCCGGGTGCATGATGAGGTGCTCGGACTGTTCATCGATCTCGAGGCGACCCACGACCAGCTGGACGCGCCGTTCCTTTATACGTCGAGCCGCGCCGGGACGGCGACGTTCGAGCTGGACCGGCCGGGCACCGATCTCACGCCGCTGTTCGAGACCATCCTGGCGCGGGTGCCGCCGCCCACGGGGGACATCGCCGGCGCGTTCCAGATGCTGATCTCCACCCTCGACTACTCGACCTTCGTCGGGCGGATGGGGATCGGGCGGATTGAGCGGGGGAGCGTCAGGGTGGGTCAGGAGGTGGCGCTTCTGCCGCTGGGCGAGCCGGGGCTGGTGGATCCCGAAACGGTGGAGAAGGCCCGGATCACCAAGCTCATGACCTTCGACGGGCTCAACAAGGTGGACGTGGAGCTGGCGGAGGCGGGCG
>Ga0224505_10001903_pt1 | contig 12734 bp, 13 predicted proteins | sample SF_Jan12_sed_USG_FD_169102 | JGI IMG/M metagenome (GOLD analysis project Ga0224505, IMG submission 169102) | Sediment microbial communities from San Francisco Bay, California, United States - SF_Jan12_sed_USGS_4_1 | ecosystem: Environmental > Aquatic > Marine > Sediment | place: USA: California...
CTGAGGTCCAGGGGCAACTGCAATGTCGCTCTGGTGGCCAACCGGTTCGGCGGCGGCGGGCATGTCAATGCCGCGGGTTGCACCATAGAAAAGGGGAAGGATGCGATGACCGAACTGCTGAAGGCGGTGGTTGCAGCCTGTAAGGACGAGTAGTTATGGCGGAGCGCGTCGAAAGAGATTTTCTGGGTGAGAAGACCATCCCTTCGGATGCCCTCTACGGCATACAGACCCTGCGGGCTACGGAGAATTTCCCCATCAGCGGGCTCACGGCCCACCGTTCTCTCATTTGGGCCATTGCCGCCGTCAAGATGGCTGGTGCCCGCACCAACATGGCCCTCGGCAGGCTCGACCGGCCGATTGGTGAAGCCATTGTGCAGGCGGCGGGCGAGGTCTTCGAGGGGATGTGGGAAGACCAGTTCGTGGTCGACGTCTTCCAGGCAGGCGCCGGGACGTCGTTCAACATGAATGCCAACGAAGTGATCGCCAACCGGGCGCTGGAGCTGCTTGACGACGCGAGAGGCAATTACCGGCGGGTCCATCCCAACGACCATGTCAACATGGCCCAGTCCACCAACGACGTTTTTCCCACCTCGCTGAGGCTGGCGGGGATCGCCATGACACGGGAGCTGCTTCCGGTGCTGGTCGCGCTGGAAGAAGCCCTTTCGGATAAATCCAAACAGTTCAACGATGTCATAAAGAGCGGGCGCACCCACCTGCAGGATGCCCCTCCCATCCGTCTCGGCGACGTCTTTCATGCCTATGCAACGGCGGTGGGGAAGGCGCGGGTCCGCATACAGCAGGCCGCCGGGCACCTCGAAGAGCTGGGTATCGGCGGCACCGCCATCGGCACCGGGGTCAACGCCGGGCCTGAGTACCGGCGGCTGGTGGTGGAGCATCTCGGTGAAATCACCGGTTTTGTCCTGCACGAATCGCCGGACCTGATCGAGATGACCCAGAACATGGCCGACTTCACCCATCTGTCGGCATGTTTGCGGGAGCTTTCTCTTACCCTCATCCGTATCGCCAACGACCTTCGGCTCATGAGCTCGGGCCCCAACACCGGACTGGGGGAGATCGACCTGCCGCCGGTCCAGCCGGGGTCGTCGATCATGCCGGGGAAGGTAAACCCCGTAATGGCCGAGATGCTCGACATGGTCTGCTTTCAGGTGGTGGGGAACGATACGGCCGTCGCCATGGCCGTGCAGGCGGGGCAGCTTGAGCTCAACGTCATGATGCCGCTCATCGCGCACAACCTCCTCTCCTCCATGGAGATACTGAAAAACGCCGTGTCGGTCTTTGCGGAGAGGTGCGTAAAAGGCATCACCGCCCACGATGAACACTGCCGTAATATCGCAGAGAAGAGCATGGGGCTCGCCGCCCTGCTCAATCCGTATATCGGCTATGAAGCTGCCGCCGAGGCGGCGAAAGAGGCGGTAAAGACAGGGGCGACCATCAGGGAGATAGTGGTGAAGAAAGGGCTTATGACGGCCCAGGAATTTGAGAAACTGGTTGAAGAAAGCACAGGGAGGCACTAGAAATGGCAGTGATAACGGTCGGTATTCTCACCATGAGCGACAAGGGGTCGCGGGGCGAGCGGGTTGACGAGAGCGGACAGGTGATCCGCGAAATGGTAGCGGACCTTCCCGGCGAGGTGGCCTATTACGAGGTGATCCCCGACGAAAAAGCAGTCATCAGCGATCGACTCGTCAAACTGGCCGACGAACTGAAGATCGACCTCGTGGTGACCACCGGCGGCACCGGCGTCTCCCCCCGCGATGTAACACCCGAGGCGACAAAGGTGGTGCTCGATTTCGAGATACCCGGCATGGCAGAGGCCATGAGGGCCGAGAGCCTCAAGAAGACCAACCGGGCAATGATATCCCGCGCCCTCGCCGGTGTGCGCAAGCAGACCCTCATCATTAACCTCCCCGGCAGCCCCAAGGGAGTGCGGGAAAACCTCGCGGTAGTGCTCCCGGCTGTGGCCCATGCGGTGGAGAAGATCAAGGGGAGTCCGGCTGACTGTGCGGTAATATAGCGGACTTGCTTTTTGATATTTGCCATAGTAGGCTTTTTCACGAGACACAGCTGTTTGATAACCGGAGGTTTCGTCGTGATAAAAAAATTTAAAAATGCCACGGAATTGAAAGACGCCATAGGGGTGACTATCCAGGGTGGCAGCCGGTTGGTGAGCTTTGATAATATGCTGCTTATTTTACCCAATGTGCCCAAAGAGAGAAAAAAGAAGGACATCAGGGGCATCCTGAAAGGTCTTCTTGATGAAGACGCTGTGAGTATCGCCAGAGAGGAGCGAAAGTCTTGGCGTTAATCGTCATAGATACATGCGCCATTCTCAAGTATGCTCTGGACGAGGCCGGTGCTGACGGAGTTGCTGAGATTTTCGACAGGATAGAAAAGCGAAAGGATACCGCGGCAATCCCGGCCACCGTTCTCACGGAGCTCTTTGCGATACTGGCGAAACGAAATCTTGCCCGTCTTGCCGCCGAGATCGAAGAATTTATCGTAGCGACGGGAATTGAAATAGTGCCTGTCAGCCGTGACATGGCAGTTTTGGCAGGATTCTTAAAGGCCAAATATGCGTCTGCAAAGAAAGGTTTTTCTTATAACGACGCAATAATTCTGGCGTTGGCCATCGAATACGATGGAAAAATCTGCACGTATGACTCAGAGTTCGACAGGGTAACTGAAGTCACCATATTCCAGCCTTCCTCGTCCACAAGCGAATAACCGATTATTGACCGCACGGTGTTAGGGAAAGAACTTTCCGCTGCGACAAAGGTGGTGCTCGATTTAGAGATACCCGGCATGGCAGAGGCCATGAGGGCCGAGAGCCTCAAGAAGACCAACCGCGCCATGATCTCCCGCGCCCTCGCCGGTGTGCGGAAGCAGACCCTCATCATCAACCTTCCTGGCAGTCCCAAGGGGGTGCGGGAAAACCTCGCGGTAGTGCTCCCGGCCGTGGCCCACGCGGTGGAGAAGATCAAGGGGAGTCCGGCTGACTGTGCGGTGCAGTGAGCTTAAAGTCGGGAGACAATTATAACTTCATACGGACTATCGGGCATGAGCTCATGCATCAATTATTTATTTTGAATTGATCATCTTTAAACACTTTGTTAGAGTTTGACATTGTAACTGTCTAAAAACTTGTTGGCGGGGTGGTTTTAGTGGATGGAGCAAAAAACTAAAGGAGAAATGACGATGAAAAGGAGACTGTTGACTGGATTAGCTGTTGGAGTAACGGTGCTTGGTTGGGTTGTAATGGCAGAGGCGAACCTTATCAAAAACGCGAGTTTTGAGATTGTTCCAAATACCAATACCGGCCAAGGGATTCTCCCTACTGATTGGGTCAACATACCGCCTCCAACCCCCACCGCAGACACTTATAGCAATGATGGGTCTTATGGGCTTCTTCCATCAGCCAATGGAAATTTCACAGGCGTTGCGGCTTATGATGGAATTCGTTGGGTTGCAGGATGGTCAGCAGAGGGGCAAGAGAGTTTTGGCCAATGGTTAGACGTTCCACTTATTATTGGTACAAGTTATGACATGTCCGGATGGCTCCATCAAGCTGTACGTTCTGATCTGAATTATTCAGGGGGCTATGAGATATTCCTGACTAATACGCCAGGGGTTCAGGCTGAATATTTGGGTTTCCTTGGCCCAACAACAAGTGTCTCAGCTGGTTGGGAACAGTATTCCTTTTCCTTCACAGCCACAGCAGCAATGACAGGCCTTAATTTCTTAGAATTTGCACCTATTGTTACAGCAGGGTCAGGTTCTGCATATCCTGGATTGGACATGGTTTCACTCACCGCGACCTCAGTCCCGGAGCCCGCTACCGTACTTCTTATGAGTGCGGGCTTAGGCGTAGTAGGATTGGCAAGAGCGCGGAGAAAAAAGAATTAGTGCGGGAAGGCCACACGGGAAGGTCTCAACATCGGACAGGCGGCGCTAAAGAGTGCAGATAGTGCGCAAAGAAATGGCGTGTTGTCAAGTGTTGGCCCCGACCCTTATGGGGCACCCTAATAACTGGTTGGGCTCCGACGACCGATAATTGCTTATCAGGGGAGAACATGGATGGACATTCAGGCAGGCGCTGGCGCGTTGGCTTTGCTGGTTGTGCTTTGGGTTACTGGTTGCGCCTACAATCACAAACAATTTCCAACAATAGTGCCCTCCTCAACTGCTCCAGATGACTTCGTTATCCAAGTTGATGACTATGGTCAGTTCTGGGATCAGTCAATGCCAAATCGTGCGCTCGAAAGGATTAGCGAGTTATCACAAACTTCTAATGTCATTGTTATATTGTTCGTGCATGGATGGAATCACGACGCGGCTCCTGACAATCAGAACCTACGTGACTTTGCAGCATCTGTGGCAGACACGCGCAGGCGTCTAATCGATAGTTCTAACCCCGAGAGTGCTGTTTATAGACAGTCCAGAAAGGTCCTCACCGGCACTGAATCTCTCTCGGTAGTATCAGTCTACGTAGGCTGGCGCGGACGATCTCTTCCGGGGTTCTTGAACTATGCGACTTTTTGGGGTCGTAAGGCAGCCGCAGAGCGTGTTGGGGGGGGCGACCTACGGGAGTTTCTCAGCCGATTGAACGCACTCTATCGAGAAAAACGCAATCTGAGGGCTTCTGGAACTACTCAGCTCTTCATGGGTTTAACGTCATTCGGACACAGCTTTGGTGGACAAGTTCTATTTCGGTCAGTTGCTTATGAGATCGAAAATGAGTTGCTTGCTCAAAAGGCAAAGACTGACACCTCACGAGAGTCGGACGAAGTAACCGATCTGATAGGGTTTGGTGATTTAGTCGTGCTGGTTAATCCTGCTTTTGAGGCTCTTCAGTTCGAGCGAATCTGGCGACTCTCAACGGAGCTTAAGTTCGGTCGCCAGCAGAACCCAGTGATGTTGGTCGTGTCTTCTGCGGGAGACGTTCCACGTCAAGTACTCTTCCCAATCGGCAGAAATCTGGACGCTCTATTTCTTAGGCCAGACTTTCGTCCAGGCCAACGAGCGCTTTGGACCCAAGCACTAGGCGAGCACGAACCCTTACGTACTCATGCGATTGAAATCGTACCTGAATCGTCTCAATTGACGCCGGGTTTTGATCCGAGCCTCTATACAAGTGACCCATGTGCAATTGAGAATTTGGATCTCACGAATCTTCCAGCTATTGCTGGTGTTCGGCTAACGCCAACCGAGAACCATCGTTCGAACAACCCGTTCGTGATAGCTCACGCTAGCGTAAGTGTTGTACTAGATCACAGTACAGTTTTTGAGGAAACTTTGCGTAAATTCCTGAATGACTACATAGCCATTACTCAAGGCAAGAGAATGCTCACTGCACGTAGTTCTCTGGAGTGTATGTAATTACAACTGCACCGATTGAGCCAGCTCGAAGCGTTAATTTGTTGATTTACAAGATGCGATCAAGCTGACGAAGAGAGTGCGAATAAATCTCTCCTCGTTTTACCCCGCGAGTACGTCTCCCCCCCTTACCTCCTCCCCGTCGCCACGGCAGTCCTCTCATCCACAATCTTGTTCTGCAGGTGCGGCGGCACCTCCTCGTAGTCGAGGAAATGCATGGTAAAGGTGCCCCGGTCGCCGGTGATCGACTTGAGCGAATTGGCGTAAGTGAGCAGTTCGGCCAGCGGCGCCTCGGCCTCGATGATGCTCTCCCCGCCGTCGGTATTGATGCCCCGGACCCTTCCACGACGCTGGTTCAGGTCTCCCATCACGTCGCCCATGCAGTTCTCGGGTACGGTAATCTCCATGGCCATGTAAGGCTCCAGCAGGGTGGGGCGGGCCTTGGCGAAGCCTTCCTTGAAGGCAGTATGCGCCGCAATCTTGAAGGCCATTTCCGATGAGTCGACGGTGTGGTACGAACCGTCGAACAGGGTTGCCTTGAAATCGACCGCCGGGTACCCCGCCAGCACCCCTTTTGTCTTCGCCTCGATAAGCCCCTTTTCCACCGCCGGGATAAAGTTCCTGGGTACGGCCCCGCCGAAGATATCGTCGGCGAACTCGAAGCCGCCGCCCCGGGGCATCGGTTCCAGCCGGACATGGATGTCGGCAAACTGGCCGTGGCCGCCGCTCTGCTTTTTGTGCCGGGCGTGGGTTTCGGACGTGCCCTTGATGGTTTCACGATACGGAATGCTCGGCGGATGGGTGGCGGCATCGACGCCGAAGCGGGCCTTGAGGCGCGTCAGGGCCATTTCGAGGTGGAGCTGTCCATAGCCGTTGAGGAGAAGTTCGTTGCTGTCGGCATCGCGGTCCGCTTTCAACCGGGGGTCTTCCTCGCAGAGCTTCTGGATGCCGTTGGAGAGCTTGTCCTCGTCACCCCGCGATTTAGGCTCGATGGCGATGGAGAGGACCGGTTCGGGGTAGGCCACCGGGTCGATGAAGTAGGCCACCTCCTTGCCGTGAAGGGTGTCGCCGGTCTTCGTGTTCTTGAGCTTGACGGCGCAGAAGATGTCACCGGCGCAGGCATGGGGGAGTTCCTCCAGCTTGGAGCCGAGGGGGGTAAAGAGACGCCCCAGCCGTTCCGTTCCGCCGCTGTGGTTGGTCAGCTCCATGTCCGCGGTGATCCGGCCCGATACGGCCTTGAGATAGGAGATGCGCCCCGCGAAGGGGTCGACGCTGGTCTTGAAGACAAAGGCGCAGGGCGGACCGCCGGGGGTCGGCACCAGGGAGAAATAGTCGCCCGAATCCCGGTGAGCCGAGGCGGGATGTTCGTCGGGGTGGGGGATGAACTCCACGACCCGGTTGAGGACCTGCCGCAGGCCTATGCTGCGCGCCGCGCTGGTGGACATGATAGGGACGATGCGCCCCTCCCGCACGCCGTCGTGAACGCCGGAGATGAACTCCTCTTCCGTCAGGTCGCCGGTGGAAAGGTAGTGGTCGAGCAGGGTGTCGTTCATCTCGGCAGCCAGTTCCTCTATACGGATGCGATGCTCCTTTGCCACTTCAAGATATTTGGCCGGTATCTCCTCCACCCGTTCCTTGCCCGAGCCATTGTCTTCGTAGTAGTGGGCCTTCATGTCGATGAGGTTGATGACGCCCTGATAATCCGGGCCGGAGCCGATGGGGATATTGGTCGGCACAACGCCGCGTCCCAGGGTTTCGTTGAGCTTTTTGCAGAGCTCGAAATAGTCGGCATGCTCCTTGTCGAGCTTGGTGACGGCGATCAGTATCCCCAGGTTGCGGTTTTTGGCTTCGCGGAAGGCCTTGCGGGTAAGGGTCTGGATGCCGTCCTGTCCCGAAACGCAGAGGATGGCGCCGTCGCAGACAGACAGGGCGCTGAGCGATTCGGGGAAGAGTTCGCCGATGCCGGGAGTGTCGAAAAGGTTTATCTTTGCCGTATCCCCGTTGGCGGAAGTCCACGACGTGGCCGCCGCAGCGGTCATGTAGGAGATGCCGCGGCTCTTTTCATCGTCGTCGGTATCCATGACCCGGTCGCGACGGGTGTTCTGGTCGACGATCCCCAGCGGTGAAATACGTCCGGAGAGGGACAGCAGCGCCTCGGCCAGCAAGGTTTTTCCGCTCTGGGAGTGGCCAAGAAGGACGACATTCCGGATCTTGCGGGGGTCTTCGGCCTGGAGAAGGGTTGCGTCAAATGAGGAAGAATGATTGTGGGCCATGGGACACCTCCGTATAGATTTAATCTCTTCTTAATGAGCGGCTGGCATTATAGTAAAAAATCGCTTTCTATAAATGGCATTCATGAAATACAATGAGACCGTAAAGCCTTGATTATGTTTTGTTAATGCAGGAACTTTTACCATCCGGGCAGGTCAAATCCGTCGATAAATGCCTTTACTGATAACCTACGACAATCCCGCGTAAATCGCAATAGGTTGAATGTCGCATGCAAGGAATAATGTGTGAGAATTACCGTACCGACCACCTTTGAAGACAGTTTCCTTCGGGAACTGGCATCTCTCAACAAGAAATACCCTTCCAATCAGGTTTATGAAGTTTACGGCTCTTTGCCGCTCTCCATCCTTGGTTCTGCCCGCCCGGCCAAGTACCTGCCGACCATCGATATCGAAGGGTTGAAGCAGCACGTTGCCCTGGCCCACGAGCTGGGGATAAAGTTCAACTACCTGGTCAATGCCCCGTCGCTGCACAATCAGGAGTACACCTACGAAGGGCAGGAGGAGATAAAGGCCTACCTGGACGAGATCGTCTCCTGTGGCGTCGATTCCTTTACCGTCACCATCCCGTACCTCATGGAGATCATCGAGCGGCGCTATCCCGATATAGAGGTTGTTGCATCGACCATCTGCTACATCGACTCGGTACAGAAGGCGATGAAATACCGGCAGATGGGGGCCGACCGGCTGGTGGTCGACGTTGAAGTGAACCGCCACCTGCACCTGCTGGAGCGGATGGGCAAGGCCTCCGGCATTCCGCTGGAGGTGATCGTGAACCCCTACTGCATCCTCTCGTGCCCCTACAAGTATTACCACTACACCTGCGCCAGCCACGGCTCCCAGAGCACCGTCGACAACGAGGGGAAGGGGAGCATGTACAACGAGTATAACCTGCTCCGTTGCACGCTGGACAAGCTCACCGACCATGCCGAGTTCATCAAGAGCCCCTGGATTCGCCCCGAGGACCTGCGCTACCTGCGGGAGGCGGGGGTGGAGTATATCAAGGTGGCGGGCCGCGGTTCGCCGGGCACCGACCAGTTGAAGGTCATCGAGGCCTACATGGCCGAATTCTTTGAAGGCAATCTGGTCCCGCTGGTGGGGTGGCCCCACTGGCAGAGTTTCCGGACGCTGCCCGACGGCACCCGGATGGAGAAGCTGGAGTTTTACGTCGACAACCGCTCTTTGGACGGGATGATGGAGTTCTTCAAAAAGAAGGACATCCTCTGCCTTGAAGGGTGCGGCGACTGCAACTACTGTCACCGCCTGGCCGACAAAATGGTCAAGTGCGATACCGACCTCGAAGCGCGGTATATCGAGAATATGAAGGGGCGGCTCGATACGATCACCCGCTATGAGATGGAAAAGGAAACCGCGGACGCCTCGCATGACCGGTGGGTCAAGATGGTGGAGAAGCCCAAATGACCACTGTGCTGCAAACCGATCTCACGAAAATCGCCGCGAAGGTTGAGGCGGGTGAACGCCTTTCCTTCGATGACGGCCTGGCCCTGTTTGAATCCGACGACATCTTTGCCATCGGCAGGCTGGCGGCCCTGGCCAACCAGCGAAAGAACGGCGACCGGGTCTATTTTATCCACAACCGGCATATCAACTACTCCAACGTCTGCAAGAATACTTGTAAGTTCTGCGCCTTCAGCAAGAAGGAGGAGGACACGGGCGCCTATACCATGACCATCGATGAGATCATGGACAAGGCCCGGGAGATGAAGGGGAGCGATTTCTCCGAGCTGCATATCGTCGGCGGTCTTCATCCCACGCTGCCCTTTGAGTACTACACCGAGATGCTCCGGTCGCTGAAGGCAGAGTTCCCGGAAGTGCATATCCAGGCCTTTACCGCCGTGGAGATCGCCCATCTGGCCGAAGTTTCGGGTCGCTCGTACAGAGAGGCACTGGAGGAGCTGGTGGCCTGCGGCCTGGGTTCGCTGCCCGGCGGCGGGGCCGAGGTTTTTGCCCCCGAAGTGCGGGATGTGGTCTGTCCCGAAAAGCTGCCCGGCAACAAGTGGCTCGAGGTGATGCGCACCGCCCATTCCCTGGGCCTCAAAAGCAACGCCACCATGCTCTACGGCCATCTGGAATCGAAGGCCGACCGGGTGCGCCATATGATCCATCTGCGGGATATGCAGGACGAGACGGGCGGGTTTCAGACCTTCATCCCGCTGGCCTTTCACCCGAAAAACACGCAACTGTCGGACCTGCATTTTACAACGGGGCTGGATGACCTCAAGACCTTGGCCATTGCCCGGCTGATGCTCGACAATTTCGACCATATCAAGGTCTTCTGGATCATGACCGGCCTCAAGGTTGCCCAGCTGGCGCTCCTCTTCGGGGTGGACGACATCGACGGCACGGTGGTGGAGGAAAAAATAACCCACGCCGCCGGTGCCGAGACCTCGGAATGCCTCACCATCGACGAGCTGGTGCGGTTGATCCGTGAGGCCGGCAAGACGCCGGTAGAGCGGGACACGCTGTATAACGTAAGAAAGGTGTATGTATCATGATTCGTCTTGGAATAGTCAACTATCTGAACAACCGTCCGGTCTATCACTTCCTTCTGGAAAAAGGCCTGCCCGCCGGGGTGGACGCTGTATGGGGCACACCCGCCGAGATCAATGCTGCTCTCATTCTCGGCAATGTAGACATGGGGCCGATCTCTTCCATCGAGTATGTGCGCCATCGGCACCTCTTTGAGGTGATGCCGGGGATAGGGATCGCCGCCAAGGGGGAGGTGGGGAGCGTCCTGCTTTTTCTGAATGCCCCGCCCGAGAAGGTTAAAAAAATAGTGGTCGACAGGGCATCGGCCACGTCGGTAGTATTGTTGCGGCTGATCTATCGTTACCGTTACGGTATCGACCCGGTAATCATACCGATGGATGCCGACCTCGACCGGATGTTCGCGACCTGTGACGGGGCGCTGGTGATCGGTGACGCAGCCCTCGATGCCCGTCAGCGCAGCCGGTATGCTACCCTCGACCTGGCAGCCGAATGGTATGCCATGACCAGCCTGCCCTTTACCTTTGCGCTCTGGGTTGCACGGCGCGATGCATTGGCGCGGGATAACGAGCTGGTGCATGTCGCGGCAAAGGCCATATGCGATTCGAGAAAAGAAGGGCTGGCCGCGCTGAAACAGGTGGCGGAGGGTTGGCAGGGTTCTCTTGCTGCCGATGCAGTCGGGAAGTATCTGCAAGGGTTGCGTTACCAGCTGGACAGGGAAGACAGGGCGGGGATGGAGCTCTTTTTCGAGATGGCGTATCAGGCCGGTCTGGTAGAAGAGAGGGGTTCGCCGAGTTTTATGGATGTGGCGTGCAATGAGTCGAATAAGGAAAGAAAGGTACTCCATGGATGAGATCGTTTTTTTGACCGGTGCGACGGGATTCATAGGCGGCTGGCTCGCCCTCTGGTTCATAGACAAGGGATATCGCCTGCACCTGCTGGTCCGGCCCGGCAAAAACGAGTCGGCGGAGGCGAGGGTCATAAGCTTTCTGGAAGGGTTGGCCCAGACCGATGAACTCAGGAGAAAGGTCCGTGAACAGGTTCGGGTATTCGCCGGCGACATCACGGAAGAGGGCTTGGGCCTTTCGTCCACTGATCGAAGGGAGGCATTGGCCGGGGTGAAGTCATTCATCCACTGTGCGGCCGTCCCCAAATTTGTGGAGGACAAGGAGCAGACGGTCTACAGGACCAACCTTGTCGGCACCGAGAATGTCATCAAGGTGGTGAAAGAGTCGGAGGTCAGCGACTTCCATTACGTCAGCACGGCATATGTATGCGGCAAGAGACACGGCGTCATGGCCGAGGACGACCTGAGCGATGATGCGGGTTTTCATAATATTTACGAAGAGACCAAATTCCTTGCCGAAAAGAAGGTGCGGGAATTTGCCGCGTCGGGCGCGTCGACCGTTACCATCTACCGCCCAAGCATCGTCCTGGGGCATTCAAAGACCGGTGCGACCTGCAACTTCATAGGCCCCTATGTCTTTTTCAGCGCCCTGTCGAAGTGCAAGACGCTTTTCGAACGGGACCTGGCAAGGGGCGGGAAAATGGCGCCGCAACTGGGAATACGCCGGGAGGGGGAGCGGCTCTTCGTACCCTTCAAAGTGAGGGGTTTGAAGGACGCTACCAACAACTTCGTGCCCGTCGACTACGTGGTGAATGCCATCGGCACGCTCTTTCAGACCGCTGCTGCCAGGGGCAAGACCTTCCACCTCACCAACCCCGCTCCCATCAGTAACCGGAAGCTGGAGGAATACACCAACGACATCATGGGGATTTGCGGCGCAGAGGTGGTGGAAAAACCGTCCGAGGGATCGGGGCTCATGGATTTCCTGGGGGAGCGGTTCCGGCGGGAGGCCGATATCTACGCCCCTTATATGACCTACGAGCCGGCCTTCGACCGGACGAACATCGACTCCCTTTTGCCCGGCATGACACCCCCCGCCAATGACCGTCGCTACTTTGAAACGCTCATAGGTTACGGCGCCGGTGTGAACTGGGGGGCAAGGGCAAGGAGCTAGGATTTGACAGATCTTGCGCACATCGAATTCTTTGAAGAATACCTTCCTGGTTTTATCGGCAAGGCATTGATTCCTAACCTGTTCAGTGTCTCCACCGCCTTCACCATTGACCTGGGGCAGGAGGAGCTGGGCCGCTGGGGGCTGGCCATTGAAAAGGGCACCCTCACCGAGATACGGAGCGGCGGAATTGCCGACGGGTCGTTTACCTTCCGCCTTGGTCCCGATACCTTTCTCAAGATAGTTTCGGGGGAGCAGAACCCGCAAATGGCCTTTTTCACCGGCAAGGTGAAGATCGACGGCGACATGATCCAGGCCCTCAAGATTGCCACGGTCCTCAGTGAATTCTTCACCAAATACCCCTACAAGGCATGAACGCATATTTCACAGGCCTCGGCTTTGCCGCCGACCCCGACCACTGGCTGCGGCATGTTCTCTCAATCCATTTTGACCCGGCAAACGGCGCGCCTTACTGGCTGGAGCGGCAGAAGTCGCTGGGTATCGATGTTCGTATAGAAGTGGCGAC
>Ga0224505_10001905_pt1 | contig 12720 bp, 10 predicted proteins | sample SF_Jan12_sed_USG_FD_169102 | JGI IMG/M metagenome (GOLD analysis project Ga0224505, IMG submission 169102) | Sediment microbial communities from San Francisco Bay, California, United States - SF_Jan12_sed_USGS_4_1 | ecosystem: Environmental > Aquatic > Marine > Sediment | place: USA: California...
GCGCGAGCAGCCCGACGCAATCGTCGATCAGCTGCTCGAGATCGAAGGCCTCGGACTTCAGTTCGATGTCCGGCTGCTGTGCGTGCGGCTGCGTCCGCCGCAGCCACAGGGCCTGGCTTCTGTGGATTGCGGCCAGCAGCAGCAGTCCCACGGCGGCGTACCCGAGATAAGCCCACCAGGTTTGCCAGGGATCGGGGCGCGCCGTGACCGGCAGGGCGAGGCTGTCGTCGTTCGGCATGGAGCAGGCCGAGGTCGCCAGCATCACGGCGGCGGCGAGGCCGGCACGGATCGCGGCGCGTACGCGTATCACGGCGGTGGTCTTGGCAGACGGTTGGTCAGCGGCGGCGCTGGTGACGGCGGTGTCACGCTACGATCCACGACTATCAATACGATCGGCTTGCACGCAGCTTGCTCAACACTTGTGAAGCGTTCTGACCCCATGGCAGCGGGTGGCATCCATTTGCGCATCCGCGAAGGACGTTGATCCCTCGGCTCGGGTTGCGGCCGAAGCGGAAGGAAACTGAAGCGCGGAGGCCGGAAATGGCGGCGAAATAGAGCGGAATCCGGGACATCGGTCACAAAGCGCTGGCTGCGGCGCGAAGCGGTGACGGTCAGGACGAGGTCGCGGCGATCGCGATTTGACGTCGCGGCGACGTACGGGAGTTGCCGACTTCAGTGCTGCGGATCGCTCGCGCTGAGCGAAGTGCCGGCAGGGCAGGCCGTTGAGGGGCGGGGGGGGCGGCGGGCGGGTTCAGATCGCGCGCCTGAGGTCGTGCGAAAGCCTCCCGGAGTAACCTCAGGGATCGAAGGCGAAAGCGTACTCGCCGAGCGCCTCCGGCACGGCAATGCGCCACCGGTTGCGCGTATCGAAGCGGACTGCCCGCTGCATGGTCAGCAAGTCGAGCCGCCACTTGCCATCCGGGCCGCGCGCCAGGAACCAGGGCGCGCAGCGGCCGGGATCGCCGGGGTAGTCCACGACTGCGAAGTCGCCCTCTTCGCGCAGGCGCGCCTGCGGACAGTCCTGGTAGGAGCGCGCGAGGCTGTCCATCTGTCCGCGCGTGACGACGTGGCCGGCCATCATGGCGCGGGTCTCGGGCGTATACAGGTCGAGATCGGACGATGCGTCGTGGGCCGCCATGGCCGCAAGGTAGGCCGTGACTGTCGCGAGCGGCGAGCCCGTCGCGGTCGTGTCGGTCGCAGCGCGTGCCGTCGGCCGGTCATAGCCGTGCCCGACCGCCGCCGCGCTCTCGGCGCCGGCACCTGCGGTGCTGGCGGCGGCCTCGCGCTCGTCCAGCTCCGACGTCTCGACGGCCTGTTCGGCCCGGCTGGCAAAGAGTTCGCTGGCTGCCACGATGCCATCGCCGACGCGCCCAGCCGCGAAGAAAGGCGCCATCTGCTCACGCTCGACGAACGCCACGAACGAATCGACGAACACGCTCTCCAATTCGCGGGCGACCTCCAGCCGCACTCGTTCGCGCTTCGCGTCGACGACCAGCAGCAGCCCGCGACCCGTGCCCGAGAGGCTGCCGACACCTGCTTGCTCGAAGCGGCGCAGCGCGAGCCGGTTCAAGTCCCCGGCCTCGTTGACCGTCAGCACCCGGTAGTCGATGTCGTACTGGTCAAGGAGCGCCGTGTGCCAGCGGGTGACGTTCGTCTCCTCGGCTGCGGAGAGCAGGTCGGCCCGATCCTCGACGACGATTCCTGCGACCGGCTCGCGCTCGGTGCAGGCCGACAGCAGCAGGGCAACGGCGGCTATGCGCCAGACGGTTCGGGCCATTCCGATCCCGCATTTCATCGCTGCCATCCCGTTACGATCCGACCCGTCGGCGCACGTCGGCGAAAACGGCCAGCGTGGCCTGGCGAAACTTCGCTTTGCTGGCTGCATCGAAGAGCTGCCAGGCGTCGCTGTCCACCAGCATCACGGCTTCCAGCAGCGGAACCAGCGCCGGACGGATACAGAGCGGCAGTTCGGCCTCGGCCAGGCTGCCTGGATTCGGCCATTCCGGAACCACGTTCAGCGACTGGTGCAGCAGCACCGCCTGCACGATGAGTGCGGCGGCAGATCCAGCGCCAAACATGCGCTCGATTCCCTGCAGGATTTCCGGCAGCGCGCGGCTGTCCTGGATCAAGCCTTTGCCATCTGGCGCTGGAATCGAGGCACCCAGCACGAGCCTGGTCCAAGGTCCGATCACGGCCTGGTAGGCTTCGCTGGTGGCAAAGCCCACCATCGGCAGCGTCCTCGCCGTCATCGTCGCGGAGCGAAAAGCATGCACGGCATCCCGCTGGCCGCCGATCACCTGTTTCCCGACGTCGTGGTACAGCTCGCTCCATTCCATCATTGCCTGCAGCCGTAGCGAAGCCTGCCGATACTCGGGCAGTAGCTGGAGCGCGATCAGTGTCTGGGTGATGTGGTGCAGCGTGGCTCCATCCGCATGGGCGGCCATCTGCTGCCAGCCCGGGGCCACGGTCTCGATGGTTCGCATCCGGTCTGCCGTGTAGAAATCACGCAAGCGCAGGATCAGCTCATCCCCATCCTGCAACTGACCCGCCTCGATCTGCCGAGCGAGGGTCCGAACGAATTCGCACAAGTCCGGCAGGCGGTCTTGCAGGGACGGGATGGTAGCTTGCATTGGGTGACATCCTGCGGTTGCTGCAAATCGAAGACGGCATGAGGTCTGCGAGCTGGACAGTAAGTGGCGCCTGGTGCGAGCGGCCGGATGATTATCCCGAGAGCAGCAGGGTACTCGTGTCGGCGCCGACCCGACAGCGGGTTGCGGAGCGGGTCGGCGTCGACGTTGCGATCGTTCGGCAAGGACGTATCGGTCCGCGCGTGACGCTTACGGCCCGCCGCAATGTGTGCGCTGGTTCAATGCTTGCCGCACGTCGCCTCGGCACACTGCCGCGATGGATGCCGCATCGATGTTCTGGCTGGCCCGGCAGCCAATTCTCGACCTGACCGGCAACACCGTTGCCTACGAACTGCTGTTCCGTTCCGGTGCGACCGGCGGTGCGCAAGTCACCAACGACCGCACCGCCACCGCGACGGTCATCAGTCACGCGTTCAACGAACTGGGCCTTGCCGCGGTGCTGGGGCAGTGCCAGGGCTTCATCAATTTCGACGCGGAACTGCTCATGTCCGACGTGGTGGAATTGCTGCCGCCCGAGCGGACCATGATCGAGTTGCTCGAGACGGTCGAGATTACCGAAGCCATCGTCGAGCGTTGCCGCAATCTGCGGGCCCGCGGGTTTTCGTTCGCGCTTGACGACATCGTGCAGCTCGACGCCATGCACGCCCCGATCCTGCCGCTCGTCGACGTCATCAAGGTGGATGTCAAAGAGACGCCGTTCGCGGCGCTGCCTGGACTGGTGGCCCGCGTGCGCGAGCACCCGTCCCGTCTGAAGCTGCTGGCGGAGAAAGTCGACAGCATCGAGCAGGCCGACCACTGCCGGCAGCTCGGGTTCGAACTGTTCCAGGGCTATTTCTTCGCGCGCCCGGTGATAATGCAGGGCCGCCGCGCGGATCCCTCGCGCAGCACGCTGCTGCACCTGCTGCAGCAGTCGATGAGCAACGTGGAGAACCCCGAGATCGAGGCAACGTTCAAACAGGCACCCGAACTCAGCTACAAGCTGGTGCGCCTGGTGAACTCCGTGGGCATCGGGGGCCGTCACGAGATCCGCTCGCTGGCGCACGCACTGGTAATCCTCGGGCGCCGGCAACTGCAACGCTGGCTGCAGGTGCTGCTGTTCGCGCATGGCAGTGCCGGCGACTTCCCGAGCCCGTTGTTGCAGATGGCAGCGGCGCGCGGCAAGTTCCTGGAACTGCTGTCGGACCACGACCGAAGGCCGCAGGACGCGTGCGACCTGGCCTTCATGACCGGCATCCTGTCGCTGCTCGATACCCTGTTGAAAATGCCAATGGCCGAGGCGCTCGGCGGCATTTCCTTGCCACAGGATGCGCGGGACGCGCTCCTGGAGCGAAAGGGGCGCTTGGGGAAGATGCTGCTGCTGGCGGAAGCGCTCGAGCGCTCGGAGGATGCACAGGTCTCGAGTCTGCTCGACACACACGACCTGTGTTCGACCGCGATCCTGCCGCGACTGCAGATCGCGGCGCTGAGCTGGTCGGCGGGGCTGGGGACATTTGCAGAACGCTCCGAACCCTGAGCGCCCGAGTGACGTTACGAATCAGGCGGTTGGCCGCCTTCAGCAGCAATATGGCTAGTACGCATAATGTATATTATGTAAAATATAAAATAGAGCTGTGGGGCCGACGGACCCCTGTCGCCGTGCCCACGCAACTGCAGCGACTGGTGCGAAAATCCGATGAACGCGCATTCCTGGGACCCCATGGCTATCGCGGCCTCGCCCCTGGCAAAAGGAAACCCGCATGCAGATCGCTTCGCTGAAGACCGTCGTCAGTGCCGAAGAATGGCAGCTACGTTGTGACTTAGCCGCCTGCTACCGGTTGGTGGCGGCCTATGGCTGGAGCGACCTGGTGTTCACCCACGTGAGTGCGCGCATTCCGGGGCCCGATCATCACTTCCTGATCAATCCGTACGGGCTCATGTTCGACGAGATCACGGCTTCGTCGCTGGTGAAGGTGGACCAGGACTGCCGGAAGCTCAGTGACTCGCCGTTCCCGGTCAATCCGGCCGGGTTCGTGATCCACAGCGCGATCCACGCGGTGCGCGAGGACGCCGGCTGCGTGCTGCACACGCACTCGCGCGCAGGCGTCGCGGTGAGTGCGCAGAAATGCGGCGTGTTGCCGGTCAGTCAGCAGTCGACCTTCGTGCTCGGATCGCTCGCCTACCATGACTACGAAGGCGTGGCCCTGCGCGACGACGAGAAGTCGCGCCTGCAGGCGGATCTCGGGACCGCCAACTACCTGATGCTGCGCAACCACGGGCTGCTGACCGTGGGAAGCACGATCCCGGATGCGTTCCTGTTCATGTACGTGTTCGAGAGCGCGTGCCGCATCCAGATCGACGCGCAGGCCGGCGGCGAGCTCGTCCACGTGAACCCCGCGATCCTGCAGGGCATGGCACAGGTGATGAAGACGGCGACCGCGGGCCTCGGCGCGGGGCTGGCCTGGCCGGCGTTGCTGCGCAAGCTCGATCGCATGGACCCGAGTTATCGGACTTGAACTACGCATAGGCCGCATTGACCGGTCCGTTGGCGCAGACGCTCCACCGCGCTTAATATACGCATGCAGCGCAACGCTCGCGTGAGGACCCTCATGAACATTTTCGAACAGCAGAAAGCAAAACTCCGCACGCAGCCAGGCTTCATTGCCGCGCTCGACCAGAGTGGTGGCAGCACCCCGAAGGCTCTGAAGCTGTATGGCATTCCGGAGAGCGCCTGGTCCGGCGACGCGGCGATGATGGACCTCGTCCACGCCATGCGCGTGCGCATCATCACGAGCCCCAGCTTCAACGGCGACCGGATCCTCGCAGCCATCCTGTTCGAGGACACCATGGAGCGCGACATCCTCGGTCGGCCGACGGCGCAGTATCTCTGGGAGGTCAAGCAGGTCGTCCCCATCCTGAAAGTCGACAAGGGGCTCGAAGCGGAAGCAAACGGCGTGCAGCTGATGAAGCCGATTCCGGACCTCGATCGTCTGTTGGCACGGGCCAGGGCCAAGGGCATTTTTGGCACCAAGATGCGCTCGGTGATCAAGCAGGCGAACCCGGCGGGCGTCCGCGCCGTCGTGGACCAGCAGTTCGAGATTGCGCGCAAGATCATCGCCGCTGGTCTCGTGCCGATCATCGAACCCGAGGTCGACATCAAGTGTCCGGACAAGGCTGCGGCCGAGAACCTGCTCAAGGCAGCGATCATCGCCAGCCTGGATTCGCTGCCGGAAGGCCAGCAGGTGATGCTGAAGCTCACGTTGCCGGACAAGGACAATCACTACGCCGAGTGCATTGCCCATCCGCGCGTGTTGCGGGTCGTGGCACTGTCCGGCGGTTACTCACGCGACGAAGCCAACGCGCGCCTGGCGCGCCAGCACAAGATGGTCGCCAGCTTCTCCCGCGCGCTGACCGAAGGGCTGACAGCGCAGCAGTCCGACGCCGAGTTCAACGCCGCGCTGGACGGCTCAATCGCGAGCATCTTCCAGGCCTCGAACACCTGAGCGACACGCAGAAGGGCTCAAGACGCCGCTGCCACCGCCCTGACGACGGCTCGTCGTTGCAGCGCCGCCAGCAATGACCGGTACCGGCCGAACAACTGTCCAGGCGAAATCACCGGCGCCGGCCAGCGTTGCTTGATCAGCGTGTAGACCTCGTCCCACTTCCGCGCCCGTGGTCCACCGCCCGCACTTCGGTGTTCACGCTGCCCGCCGGCACGCTGATATCCAGCAGCAGTTCGGATACCGCGTCCCTGAGTCGCTCGCCCAGCCTGCCCGGCTCCCGCGCGGGAACCACCACGCGCAACAGGCTTCGTCCGCATCGATGTCCATGGTCTTGCGGGCCTCCCACTCGTGCAGGCATCTCCTCGATCCACGGGAGCACCAGCGCCTCAATAAACATTCCGCCCCTCCGACCTGACCGGGTGCGGGTTCTCCCCGGTCACCGCACTCGCCTGCAAGACCCTCCGAGGCTCGCCCGCGGCGAGCGAGCTGGCCCCGCCAGTGCCCCCTGATTCCGTCATCAATGCACCGACCCGCCAGCCCCGCCGCAGCACTGTTTGTACTTCTTCCCCGACCCGCACGGACAGGGATCGTTGCGCCCGACTTTCGGCACCGCCCGCCGCACCGTCTTTTCCTCGCGCGTGACGCGCGCGCCAGCACGCCGTCTCCCCATGAAGTGCCGATACGCTCGACCGGCACCGGCCGCCATCCACGAGATCAGTTGCTCGGCCTTTTCGGCCGACACGTCCTGTGTCGGAAACCCGGGATCGATCTCGCCGGCCACCAGCGGGATGGTCAGCAACTGCCCCTGGTGGACGCGGCCGCCGGCAGACAGCCGGCGAACAGCAGTGCGACCAGGATTCTCCTGACCGGAATCGATGACGTTGCCATGGCGATCAAGAGCTCGGCGATGAGTAGCCCCTCCGTTGCATGAGATCGCGCGCCTCACGCGCTCCTGGCGGCCTCGGTCGCGGGTGATTCTTTGAGTGCGCGACGCAGGATCTTGCCGATGTTGCTCTTCGGCAGCTCTTCGCGGAACTCGATGTACTTCGGCCTCTTGTAGCCGGTGAGCTGCTGCTTGCAGTGCTCCATCAGCTCCGCGTCGGTGAGCGCCGGGTCCTTGCGCACGACGAACAGCTTGACCGCCTCGCCGGCGCGCTCATCCGGCACACCGACCGCAGCGCACTCCAGCACGCCGGGGTGCATGGCCACGACCGCCTCAATTTCGTTCGGGTAAACGTTGAAGCCCGAGACGATGATCATGTCTTTCTTGCGATCGACGATGCGGATGTAACCGCGCTCGTCCATGGTCCCGATGTCGCCGGACTTGAAGAAACCGTCGGATGTCATGACCTTGGCCGTCTCGTCGGGGCGTTGCCAGTAGCCTGCCATCACCTGCGGTCCGCGGATGGCGATTTCACCGGGCTGGCCGAGCGGCACCGGCTGGCCGGCATCGTCGAGGATCGCGATCTCCGTGCTCGGGAAGGGCAAGCCGATCGTGCCGCTCCATTCCCGGATGAGGATGGGATTACACGTCGCCGCCGGCGAGGTCTCGGTCAAGCCGTAAGCCTCGACGATCGGACAACCGGTCAGCGCGAGCCACTTGTCGGCCACTGTCTTGTGCACGGCCATGCCGGCGCCGATCGAGATCCTCAGGCCGGAGAAGTCGAGCGTGCGGAATTCTGCGTTCTCGGCCATTGCGTTCAGCAGCGTGTTGACCGCGGGCAGCACGTTGAACGGGTGCTTGCGCAGGTCCTTGACCATCTGGTGGATGTCGCGCGGATTCGCGATCAGTACGTTCACCGCCCCGACCCGCATGCCGAACAGGCAGTTCGCCACAAGCGCAAAGGCGTGATAGAGCGGCAGCGCACAGACGTAGACAAACTGCTCCGGCACCGGCCCGCGCCGGGTGTCATGGAGCGCCGGCTCCAGCCAGGCCTCGCTCTGCAGCAGGTTGGCGATGAGGTTGCGGTGCGTCAGCACGGCGCCCTTGGCGACACCGGTGGTGCCGCCGGTGTATTGCAGGAAAGCAATCTCTTCGGGTTCGAGCGCCACCCGGTCGAGCGTCCGACCATGCCCCTCCTCGAGTACGTCCGTGAACTGCCAGTGCCCGGCCAGTGAATAGGGCGGCACCAGCTTCCTGACGCGTCGGACCGTGAAGTTCACGACCGCGCTCTTCGGGAAACCGAGCAGGTCGCCGATCGAGGTCACGATCACGTGCTTGATCGAGGTGCGAGCCACTACCTGCTGCAGCGTGGCAGCGAAGTTCTCGAGGACCACGATCGCCTCGGCGCCGGAATCCTTGAGCTGGTGCTCGAGTTCGCGTGGCGCATAAAGCGGATTGACGTTGACAACGACGTAGCCCGCTCGCAACACCCCGGCCAGTGCGACCGGGTACTGCAGGACGTTCGGCATCATGATCGCCACACGCGTTCCGCGTGCGAGTCCCTTCCCCTGCAGCCAGGCACCGAACGCCGTAGACAGCCGATCGAGTTCGGCATACGTCAGCGCATGGTCCATGAAGACGAACGCGTGCCGTTGCGCGAACTTGCGGAACGAGTCCTCCATCAGTTCAGGCAGCGAGCGATACTGCGCGACGTCGATGTCCGCCGGCACGCCCTGCGGATAGTTCTTCAGCCAGAATCTGTCCATGGCACCCCCTAGGTCCCGAGCCTCGGATCAGTGAACTCGAGGTGGCCGGGTGTGATTCCCGGCGATACACGATCACGTTGCGCCACTCTGCCCGCAGCTTCAATTCGCCAAACGAAACGCCGTGGTGCTGCGATGCAGCATCGCATGTCGCGCTTCAGCCCTCTCTCAACCAATGCTTCCCCCCGAACCCACCCGGAAATCCGGAGCAGGAGCGCAACTTCAGTCGCCCCGCCGTGGCGCGTTGTTGTCCGGCGTCAACGATCCTGACCGATCACGATCATCGTCGCCGAACATCCTTCAGTGTCCGGGCAGCCGACAATCAGGAGTTGGTCGACGTCGCCCACAATTCACTCACACGCCGGGCAACCCGCTCGGTATGATCCCCGCGCCAATGAAAACCCCTCCCGCGCTGCAACCTCTCATCGACGACGGTGTGATCGACGAAGTCATCCGCTCCCTCAAGAGCGGCAAGGAGGCGACCGTCTACCTCGTGCGCTCGCGCACGGAGACGCGTTGCGCCAAGGTCTACCGCAACATGGCGCAGCGCAGCTTCCAGCAGCGCGCCCAGTACCAGGAAGGACGCAAGGTTCGCGGCAGCCGCCAGGCCCGCGCGATGAGCAAGAGCACGTCCTTCGGACGTTCGCAACAGGAAGCCGCCTGGAAGAACGCCGAGGTCGATGCGCTGTATCAGTTGATCGCCGCCGACGTGCGCGTTCCGCGGCCGCACGGCTATTTCGATGGCGTCCTGATCATGGAGCTCGTCGCGGATGCCGACGGGAATCCGGCGCCACGCCTGGGCGAGGTCGAACTTTCAGCCGAGACCGCCCGCGAGTACCACCGGTTCCTGATCCGACAGGTCGTGCGGATGCTGTGTGCCGGGCTCATTCACGGCGATCTCTCCGAGTTCAACGTGCTGGTGGCGCCCGACGGTCCCGTGATCATCGACCTGCCGCAGGTCGTCAACGCGGCGGGAAACAACGCTGCACTGGCGATGCTCGAGCGCGACGTCAACAACCTGCGGTCCACGCTCGGCCGTTTTGCGCCCGAACTGCTCGTCACTGAGTTCGCCAGGGAAATGTGGGCGCTGTTCGAGCAAGGCGAATTACGGCCGGAGACCAGGCTCACCGGCGTCTTCGCTGCCGATGAAACCGTGGTCGATCCGGACGATGTCATGCTCGTCATCGACGATGCGCGCGAAGAGGCAATCCAGCGTCGCCTGCGCCAGGTCAGCCAGCCGGTCGAGGCGTTCTAGCGGCGAACCGCCCTCTTCTTCTTCCATGACGGCTGGACGGCGAGCCGGACCTTGCCCACCTTGCGATCGGCGATGGAACTCAGCACCAGTCGCCCGCGGTCATCGACTTCGCACGGCACCACGAACACGCCGGGGCGCAGCAAGGACTGGACTGCCTTGGCCGATGCGCGACGCTTGAACAGCGTTGCCGTCGTCGGATCGTCGAAAGCCCACGAGTCTTCATTGACCAGGTAGTACAGCGAGATCCCGGGCAGCGTCGCGCTGACCAGCAGATAGCGGGTCCGGTCCTCCATGTCCTTGACGTGTCGATCCAGCGCACGTCGTTGCGCCGGTGTCAGCGGCGGATCTTCGTCAGCGCTGCGACGAGGGGTCTTCGGCGCTTGCTTGCGCTTGGTGACGGCCATGGATCGCTCCTGTTGCGTGCTCAGAAGCGCGAAGCGACCAGTTGCACGTCGGCGTATTGCCACGCGTCCCGCAACTGCCTTTCCACAGCCACGGCATCGTCGGTCCGGTGCTGCTGCCGTAGCGCCAGTGCGAGTCCCGTCAGCGACCACCCGTTCTGCGGATTACGCTGCAGCTCCTCACGGTAGACTTTCTCGGCATCGGCGGCTCGGCCCGCGACCAGCAACGCTGCGCCTAGCGACTGCCGGACCGGCGAGTGCCAACCCGGCGGTTCGTCGTAGGGAATGCGGTCTTCGATGGCGACGGCTTCGGTCAGCGCGGCGATGGCAGCCGTATTGTCGCCTCGCGCCAGTGCCAGTTCCGCATACACCGTGCGTTCAGCGATGTGTGCGGCGTGGGCCAGCGGATAGCGATCCCAGACCATCAGCGTGTTCATGAACGGATCGGCTGCCAGCTTCGCCAGCGCGGCATGGTGGCGTTTCGCATCCTCCATCCGGTCCTGCCGGATCGCGGCCATCGCCTGCGCGTAGCTCCAGATCGCCGTGACGTAAGGCAGGTCAGGCGCGGGATTCGGTGCCGCACGGATTTCGTCCCAGCGCCCGAAGCGGACATTGTCGAACCACGGCGTCATCCAGTAGTGCTGCAGACCTGCGAAACCCGGCTGTCGCATGAGGTCCGGCAGGTTGACGCGTTGCGCGGTCTTGCGCGCGGCGTCCTGCGCGATCCTGCTCGCGCCCTCCATGCTGGCTGCAAACCACAGGAAGTGCGGGTTGTGCGGCACGTAGCCGAGCGGATAGACGCCCTTGACGTTGGGGCCGCAGGTGGCCAGATAGCTGTTGTCGGCCGCGATGGCAGCCTGGTTGGCAACGACGGCATCATGCCAGCGCCCTACCCTTGCGTAGATGTGTGCAGGCATGTGCACGAGGTGCCCCGATCCCGGGATCAGCGTGCGCAGCCGGTCGGCTGCGGCGACGCCGCGCTGCGGATCGGCCGAGGCCTCGACTGCATGCACGTACAGGTGCAGTGCTCCCGCATGGTCTGGATTCCGCTTCATGACCGCTTCGAGCAGTGATACGACCTCCGCGGTGTTGCCCTTCGGCTGCAGCTGCTCGTCGTAGTAATCCCAGGGTTGCAGGTCCATCAGGGCCTCGGCGTGGAAGACCTTGGCGTCCAGGTCTTCAGGGCGCTGCGCCACCAGCTCGCCCGTCGCCTTGGCATAGGCCTCGTCCAGCACGCGCCGATCCTCCGGGGGACTTGCCGCGTACCGCGCCTCGAGCGCGTGGACGAATGCACGCTCCCGTTCCGAGGCCCTCGGCGCGAGCGCGACGGCTCGCTGCAGGCTCAGCCATGCCTTCGGGCTGTCGGCGGGATCCATCGCCGCATTCACGTGCGGGCCGAGGACCAGCGCCGCGCCCCACCAGCACATCGCGCAATCGGGATCGAGTTGCGCCGCCTTGAGGTACGAGCGCTCGGCGGCGTCGTGATTGAAGCCGAACGTGAGCATCAATGCCTGGTTGAACCAGCGCTGTGCTTCCGGTTTGCTCGTCGTGATCTTGAATTCGTAGGTGCCCAGCCCGGCCAGCAGGGTGGCGCCGATCGGCGCCTCGAGCGGTGCGGGCGGCGATGCCGCGACCACCCTGGAGCTGTGGGTCCCGATGATGACCCCAGCGAGTGCCGCCGACAGGAGAGCGGCCGCTACAAGGATGCGGTTCATGGAATTCCCCTCCACTGGCCGACCCGACCGTGCGCGCCATGCGCGCAATCGACGGCACGGTTGGTTGGACGCTGTTTACTCTCACAGTTAGACTCTGTCCAGAGTCGGGGCTCAGCGGGCTCTCCGGCGGCCTCAGAATTCGTCCTTGCCGGAGAGTTCCTTCTCGACGCGGTCGGCGCTGTACATCACGACTTCGATGACTTCGCGCAGCGCCGCCGCATCGGCGTCGGCATTCACCTGTGCCGAGAAGACGACGAGATATTCATCCTTGCCCTGGTTCACCTGCCATGCGCCCAGGACCATGCGGACGTTCTCCTGCAGCAGGTGAACGGCAAGGTCCGCGGGCACAGTGCCCTTGCCACGTGCGGCCACGGACCAGACGTCGCGGACTTCCAGCGGCGGCAGCGAAGTCGTTCCGGACGCGACCCACACCCGCTGGCTGCGGGTTTCGTCGACCGTGTAATCGAGCCGGTAGTCGCCTGCATCAATCCGGAAGCCGAGTTTCGCGCCCTCGAGCGCGGCCTCGACGCGCGGATCCGGGGCACTGGCAGCAGCTTGCGCCTGCGCGCTTGTCCC
>Ga0224505_10001906_pt1 | contig 12719 bp, 10 predicted proteins | sample SF_Jan12_sed_USG_FD_169102 | JGI IMG/M metagenome (GOLD analysis project Ga0224505, IMG submission 169102) | Sediment microbial communities from San Francisco Bay, California, United States - SF_Jan12_sed_USGS_4_1 | ecosystem: Environmental > Aquatic > Marine > Sediment | place: USA: California...
CCTTCAACCTCAACGCGGTGCTCGCCGCAGCCTGCAAGGGCCCTCGCACCACCGAGAATTTCCCGTTCGAGGTCCAGTACGGCTATCACTTCGACTCGGCGCTGCTGGGCGCATTCCTGCGCGAGCGGGCCTGCGCCATGGGCGTCGAGCACCGACAAGGCCGGGTCGCCCGCATCACGCAGCGCGAGAACGGCGACCTGCAGGCGTTGCACACGGACGCCGGCGAGATCATCGAGGCCGATTATTTCGTCGACTGCACGGGCTTCGCCTCGCTGCTCGCGCAGCAGACGCTCGGCGTGCGATTCAGGCCGTTTGCCGCCAACCTGTTCAACGACAGTGCGGTGGTCATGCCCACGCCGCACCGGCAGCCGTTCCGGCCCGAGACGCGCTCGACTGCGCTTAGCGCCGGCTGGTGCTGGCATATCCCGCTCACCAGTCGTGTCGGCAACGGCTACGTGTACAGCTCCCGCTATATCGATGCCGATGCGGCGGAGGCGGAGCTGCGTCGCCACCTCGGCGTGCTCGACTCGGACGTCGCCGTGCGGCACCTGAAGATGCGCGTCGGCCAGGTCGCGCAGCACTGGTCGCGCAATTGCCTGGCACTCGGGCTCTCCGGCGGTTTCATCGAGCCGCTCGAGGCCACCGCGCTGCACCTCGTCCAGGTCGGCATCGAGGCGTTCATACTCAAGTTCGACCCGAACGGCTGCGCGCCGCATGCGCGGGACGAATACAACCGGCTCATGGACGAGCGCTTCGAGCGCGTGCGCGACTACATCGTCGCGCACTACCGGCTCAACTCGCGGACCGACACGGACTACTGGCGTGACAACGCACGCAACGACCAGCTGTCGAATCCACTGCGCAGCGTGCTGAACGCCTGGCACGGCCGCGCGGACCTCGCGGCCGAGCTCGATCGCCTGCAGCTCGATTCGCACTTCGGCGCGATGTCATGGCATTGCCTGCTGGCGGGCTACGGCGCTTTCCCTCCGCTCGCGCCGGGCCAGCCGCCGCGCGGCACGGGCGATCGCTACCTCGAACTTCGGCTGGAGGACTTCCTGCGTCGTTGCGCGAGCAACTTCCTGTCGGTCGAAGCATGCCTGCCGTGGGCGGAAGGGCTGCCGTCCTGACACCGGCCCCCGACAAAGTATTCCGATAATCGATACCCGCCTGCGCCGCAGCGTGCCGTCCGCACGCGTCAGTCGAACCCCGGCACCCGCTTCGTGCGCAACGACTTCCACGTGCGCTCCAGCTTCTCGATCAGCTCCGGCCCCTGCCGCATCGCCACGCCCACCGACAGCGCGTCGATGATCGCGAGCTGCGCCAGCCGGGTCGTCATGGGCGTGTAGACGTCGGTGTCCTCGTCCACCGAGATCTCGATGGCCACGGTCGCCAGCCGCGCCAGCGGCGACGACGGGGTCGTGATCGCGATCACCTTCGCGCCGGCTTCCAGCGCAAGCTCGACGCTCGAGATCAGGTCGATCGTGCGGCCGGTGCTGGAGATCGCGATGACTACGTCTTCCGGCCCGAGCATGGTCGCGGCCATGCCGTGCAGGTGAGCGTCCGCGTAGGCGGTGGCCACGATGCCCAGCCGGAAGAACTTGTGACGCGCATCGGCCGCGACGATGCCGGAGCTGCCGAGGCCGTAAATCTCCAGCCGGCGCGCGCCCGCCAGCAGCGCGACGGCCGCCTCCATGCGCGTGGGTTCGATCTGATTGCGGACGTCGAGCAGCGTGCGGGCGGAGCGCTCAAGCACTTTCGCAGCAATGTCACCGGCCGCATCATCCGGCCCGAAAGCCGTGGGCAGGAACAGTGCGCCGCTCGCGATGCTTTGCGCGAGCCGCAACCGGAAGCTCTGGAAACCATCGAGTCCGATCGAGCGGCAGAAGCGGATGACGGTCGGCTCGCTCACCCCCGCGCGTGCCGCCACCTGCACCAGTGACTGCCCAAGCACCCACGACGGTTCGGCGAGCACGAGGGCCGCGACTTTTGCCTCCGCCGGAGTGAGGTCCACCTGCGCGGAGGCGATGCGTCGCAGCAGTTCGACACGCTCCGTCCCCGCCGCAGCGGGATGCGGCTCGTCAGGGGGCATGGTAGATCTCGAGCGTGGCACGCCGCTGGTCGAGCAGCGCGCGCACGGGCATTTCCAGCGCGCTGCCGGGCTGGGAGGCGCGTTGCAGCGTCGCGAGCTTCGATGGGCCGGTGACGTGCAGTGCGAGCAGATCGGTGTCGAGCAGCGTGGCGAGCGTCAGGCTCAGCCGGGCTGACGGCTCGACGGGCGCGAGGCCCGGCACCACGGCCGGCGCCGCCGGTGCCACGGTCGCCAGGGCGGCGGCCAGGCCCGGCATGCCGGGGAACAGCGACGCGAAGTGGCCGTCGTCACCCATGCCGAGCACCACGGCCGCGAACGGTCGCGGCAGTCCGGAGATCGCGGCACTCCATTGCGCGGCGGCGTCCTCTGCCGTGGCATCCACGTCGAGCAGGCGGGCCTGCGCAGCGCCGGTACCAGCGAAGGCATCACGCACCATGCGCAGGTTGCTCGCTGCATCGCTCTTCGGGACGCAGCGTTCATCCGCCGCCGTGACGTGCACCCGCGACCAATCGAGCGGCAGCCGGCCCAGCTCGCGCAGGAAAGGCGCAGGCGTGCGGCCGCCGGACACGACGAGGCTCGCCTCGCCGCCGGTGGCGAGACGACGCTGCAACGACGCGACCACGTCAGCTGCCAGCTTGCGCGCCAGCGTGTCGCCGTCGTTGAAGGAATGATGGCGCACGTCTCAGATCTCCTCGTGCCACTCGTAGCCGTCGCGCGCGATCAGCGAAGCGGCCGTGGACGGGCCCCAGCTGCCGGCGACGTACGGGCGGGGGCCGTCGAGGTCCGTGTCCCACGCGGCGCGGATCGGGTCGATCCAGCGCCACGCGGCATCGACCTCGTCGCGGCGCATGAACAGGGTCAGGTTGCCCTGGATCGCGTCGCCGAGCAGTCGCTCGTACGCATCGAGGCGCCGTGACTTGAACGAGTCGGTGAGGTCGAGGCCGAGATCGACAGGCTTCAGGCGCATCGCCTCACCGGGCCGCTTCGCCATGATGCGCAGCGTGATGTGTTCCTCCGGCTGCAGCCGGATCACGAGCCGGTTCGGCGACTGGCTCGAGGCAGCGCCGTCGAAGATCGAGTGCGGCATCTGCTCGAACGTCACCACGATCTCCGCCAGCGTGTCGGGCAGCCGCTTGCCGGTGCGCAGGTAGAACGGCACGCCGGCCCAGCGCCAGCTGTCGATGTCGACGCGCAGCGCGACGAACGACTCCGTGACGCTGTCGGGCTCGACGCCGGCCTCGTCGAGGTAGCCCGGCACGGCGCCGGTGCCGATCACGCCCGAGCGGTACTGGCCGCGCACCGAATTGCGCAGCGCGTCGGCGCCGGCCATCGGGCGCAACGCGCGCAGGACCTTGAGCTTCTCGTCGCGCACGGCATCGCCCGTCGCGGCGACGGGCGGCTCCATGGCGATGATGCAGAGCAGCTGCAGCAGGTGGTTCTGCACCATGTCGCGCAGCGCGCCGGTGCGGTCGTAGAAGTCGGCGCGCGTGCCGACGCCCAGCTGCTCGGCGACGGTGATCTGCACGTGCCGGATGCGGCCGCGCCGCCACAACGGCTCGAACAGCGCGTTGCCGAATCGCAGCGCCAGCAGGTTCTGCACCGTCTCCTTGCCGAGGTAATGGTCGATGCGGAAGATCTGGTGCTCCGCGAACACCGCGCCGACCACGTCGTTGATGCGGCTGGCCGACGCCGTGTCCGAGCCCAGCGGCTTCTCCAGCACGATGCGCGACGACGGCGTGACGACGCCCGCCGCCTGCAGTTCGCGGCACACGACCTCGAACAGGCTCGGTGCGGTCGACAGGAAAAACACCCGCACGACGTCCGCGCGCGGCGCGAGCAGCGACGAGAGCGCGGCGTAGTCCGACTTCGCGGTGGCGTCGACGCGCAGGTAACTCAGGCGCGACGCGAATTCGTCCCAGATCGCGGCGTCGAACGCTTCACCGACGCGCTTGCGGCACGACTGCCCGGCCTGGGCGATGAACTCGTCGCGCGACATCGCCGAGCGCGCCAGTGCGATGATGCGGGCACCCGCCGGCATGTCCCCGGAAGCGTGGCGGCGATACAGCCCGGGCAGGAGCTTCCGCATCGCGAGGTCGCCCGTGCCGCCGAACAGCACGAGGTCGAAATCGGGCAGGGCCTGGGGGGCGGTGCCGGCAGTGGCTTCGTTCATCGACGGCCTTTTGTAGCAATACTACGTATATCGTCATGCTACCGCGATCCCGGGCTTTATGCACGATCACATTAAGTAGTTGATAATTAAGGTAAACAATACGTGTTCAACAAGCGGTAGGTAGCGTGACTACAGAAATCGTGTAGCATCGTCGCACTGGCTCCTGCCGCCACTGGCTGCCCCATGATTTCCAGCCCCACCGTCCTCCATCCCGTTCTGGCTGCGGTCACCGAGCGCATCGTCGAGCGCAGCCGCGAATCGCGCGAGGCCTACCTGGCGCGCATCGCCGCCGCGACCGCGCAGGGCACCGTCGCCCGCGCCCGGCTCGGCTGCACGAACCTCGCGCATGCGTTTGCGGCGTCCAGTGCCGACGAGAAGGAGGGGCTCAGGGGCGTGCGCTGGCCCAACCTTGCGATCGTCTCGGCCTACAACGACATGCTGTCCGCGCACCAACCGCTGGAGCGCTACCCCGCATTGATCAAGCGTGCCGCGCGCGAAGCCGGTGCCGTCGCGCAGTTCGCCGGCGGCGTGCCCGCGATGTGCGATGGCGTCACCCAGGGCCAGCCGGGCATGGAACTCTCGCTGTTCAGTCGCGACGTGATCGCGATGGCCACCGGCGTGGCGCTGTCGCACGATGCGTTCGACGCCGTGCTGTGTCTCGGCGTGTGCGACAAGATCGTGCCAGGCCTGCTGATCGGCGCGCTCGCATTCGGCCACCTGCCCACCGTCTTCGTGCCCGCGGGCCCGATGCCCTCCGGCCTGCCCAACGCGGAAAAAGCGCGCGTGCGCCGCGAGTACGCCGAAGGGAAAGTGGGGCGCGAAGCGCTGCTCGCAGCCGAGATGCAGAGTTATCACTCGCCGGGCACCTGCACGTTCTATGGCACCGCGAACAGCAACCAGTTCCTGATGGAAGTCATGGGCCTGCACGTGCCGGGCGCGGCGTTCGTTGCTCCGAACACCCCGCTGCGCGATGCGCTGACGATGGAAGCGACACGCCTGGCAGCGACCATCACGACCCAAGGCCGGCATCATCGGCCCATTGGCCGCATCGTCGACGAACGCGCCATCGCCAACGCGATCGTCGCGCTGCTTGCGACGGGCGGTTCCACCAATCACACGATCCACCTGGTGGCGATTGCAGCCGCCGCCGGCATCCGCATCGACTGGAACGACTTCGATGCGCTCGCGCATGTGGTACCCCTGCTGGCGCGCATCTATCCCAACGGCAAGGCCGACGTGAACCAGTTCCAGGCGGCCGGCGGCACGGGCTTCGTGATCCGCGAACTGCTGGCCGCAGGCCTCCTGCACGGCGATGCCGAAACGGTCGTCGGGCACGGTCTCGCTGCCTACACGGCCGAGCCGTGGCTCGATGCGGGAACGCTGCGCTGGCGTCCGGCGCCCGCGGCGAGCGGTGATGAGTCGATCGTGCGCACGGTGAGCGCACCCTTCAGTGCCGACGGCGGATTACGCGTCATGCGCGGCAACCTCGGCCGTGCGATCGTGAAGACGTCCGCGCTGCAGGACGAGCACTTCGTCATCGAGGCGCCCGCGATCGTGTTCGAGGATCAGGCGGAACTGCTCGCCGCCTTCAGGGCCGGCAAGCTCGAGCGCGATTTCGTCGCGGTCGTGCGCTTCCAGGGTCCCCGCGCCAACGGCATGCCCGAACTGCACCAGATGACGCCCGCGCTCACGTCGCTGCAGGCGCGTGGTTTCAAGGTCGCGCTGGTCACCGATGGCCGCATGTCGGGCGCGTCGGGCCCGGTGCCTGCGGCAATTCATTTGACCCCCGAGGCCGAAGCGGGCGGGGCCATCGCACGTGTGCGCACCGGTGACAGCATCCGCTTCGACGCGCGCACAGGCACGCTCGAGCTCAAGCCCGCGGACGAACGCTGGCTCGAGCGGGCACCGGCCAAGGCAACTTACGATTCACGGTACGGTTCGGGTCGTGAGCTGTTCGCCAACTTCCGTAAGCTGGTCGGCGACGCCGAGAACGGCGCATTGAGCTGCATCGCGGCGCGCAACTGAAGATCCGGAGCACAGAACAATGCGCGAGTTGTTGCAACGATCGCCGGTGATTCCGGTGTTGACCATCGAAGACGTCGCGCACGCCGTGCCGCTCGCACAGGCGCTCGTCGCCGGCGGGCTCACGGTGCTCGAAGTCACGCTGCGGACGCCGGCGGCGCTCGCCAGCATCCGCGCCATGCGTGCCGCGGTGCCGGCTGCAGTGGTTGGTGCCGGCACGGTCGTCAATTCCGCGCAGTATGCGGCTGCGGTGGAGGCGGGCAGTCAGTTCGTCGTCTCACCCGGCTGCTCACCCGCGTTGATCGCGGCATCAGGATCTCATGGCGTGCCGTTGCTGCCGGGCGCCACGACGCCGACCGAGATCATTGCCGCACTCGATGCAGGCATCGACACGCTCAAGTTCTTTCCGGCCGCGCAATCGGGTGGCGTGGCGATGCTGAAGGCACTCTCGGCGCCGCTGCCACAGGTTGCGTTCTGCCCGACCGGCGGCATCACGATGGCCAACGCAAAGGATTATCTCGCGCTGCCGAACGTGCTGTGCGTGGGAATGTCGTCGATCGTGACGAAGGAATGGCTCGCGTCCGGCAACTGGGAAGCGATCCGCGATGCAGCCGCTGCGGCTGCGGCACTACGCAGCCACGCGTGACCGTTCGCGACTGATCAGGCGCTGATGGGTGCCGCGCCGCAGGATGCGCGCACCACGAGGTTCGGCTGGATCAGCGCGGACTCGACGGGCTCGCCCGCGGTCATGCGCAGCAGGTTGTCGACCAGTATCTCCGCCGCGCGATGCGTGTCCTGCTGCACCGTCGTGAGTGCGGGAATGAAGTGCGCCGCCGCGGCTATGTCGTCGAAGCCGATCACCGCCACGTCGCCAGGCACCGTGCGGCCGCGCTCGCGCAGCGCGCCGATCGCACCCATCGCGATCAGGTCGCTGGCGGTGAAGATCGCATCGAACGGCACGCCCGTCGCCAGCAGCGCCATTGCGGCTTCGTGTCCGGCCTGTTCGCTCGACTGGGCTTCCACTGCAAGCCTTGGATCAGGCTCGATGCCGGCTTCGCGCAACGCACGTTCATACCCGGCGTAGCGCGCCTGGAACTCGGGCCAATGGTCCGTCGAACTGCCGAGGAACGCGATGCGACGCCGTCCCAGCTGCAACAGGTGACGTGTGGCCTGCAAGCCGCCGGCGGTATTGTCAGTGCGAACGTAGCGGCCCGGCGTGCCGTCGACGTCCGGTCCCCAGATGACGAAGTTGGCGCCAGCCTCGGCCAGCTTCTTCAGCCGGGGGATCGACGAGAGGTAATCGCCGTAGCCCAGCAGGATCAGGCCGTCGGCGCGGTTGCTCAGTTCGTAATCGGTGTGCCAGTCGTCGCTCAACTGCTGGAAAGACACCAGCAGGTCCAGCCCGCGTCGCGCGGTGGCGCGCGTGATGTGACCGAGCATCGACAGGAAGAAGGGGTTGATCTGCGCGTCTGCGGAGGACTCTTCGAACAGCAGCAGCGCCAGCGTGTTGGAGCGGCGCGTGCGCAGCCCGGCCGCGCGGCGGTCGGTGCGGTAACTGAGCTCGCGCGCGATCGATTCGATGCGTGCCCGGGTTTCCGGCCGCACCAGCGGGCTGTTACGCAGGGCACGCGAGACCGTCGCCTGCGAAACTTCCGCCAGGCGTGCGATGTCGCGAGATGTCGGCCGGATGTTTTTCATCGATTCCCCGCAGGCCGGCGCACGCTAGCATGCGCCCAGTGGGGCATCAACGACCGGCCGTCATGCTAGCGGCGGCTGACGCGATCGTCCTCCAGGTGCCAGACGCCCTGGCCGTCCGTGCAGGCGACGGTGCGGCCTTCGCTCAGGCCGAAACTGCCATGCGCGATCAGCTTGAAGCGCCTGCAACCGTCGTCACCGCGTTCCGCATCGAGCGGGGTCAATTGATAGGTGACGCGCGTGTTCGGGTTCGTCCACTGGACGCTCTGGCCGTAATCGGCCAGTTCGAGCGAGTGGCCGACGCACGAGCGGTCGGTCTTGTCCATGCGGCGTCCGATGTCCGAGCCGATGGCTGCGCCGATCACGGTGCCGACGACGATCGCGACCTCGCGATGTTCGCTGCCCTTGGCCACTTCGGCGCCGATGGCGCCACCAGCCACACCGCCCACGACGCCACCCAGCACCTGGCCGATGCGGCCGCGGTCGCACGATCCGGTACGCACGCCGTAGTCGTAATCCCACTCGCGGCCGCTGTAACCGGCGTACGTCGGGTCGTTCTTCTTGCGCCAGCCATGGGCGGGTGCCCACGATGGTGGCGTAGCTAGCGCAACGCAAGGCAGGGCCAGGACCAGCGCAATGCCTGCGCGCTGCGTGAATGTCTGCAGCGATTGCATCAAAACCTCCTCGGCTCGTCAGCGATCGAGTCCCCGATTGGACACGCGCAGCACGCTAGCGCTCCCCGCCTCCGGCGACACGACGGGCGGCCGGATGAGTGACACCCGTCACGACTCGGGCTACGGTCGGGCCCACCTTCCGGGGAGCCGTGTTATGTCCAGTGACACCGACATCACAGCCAATGCCAGCCTGGCGGGCCACATCACGCTGGGTGGTGATCTCCGCGTGCCACGGCTTGGCCTCGGCGCAATGCACCTGACTGGCAATGGTGTCTGGGGTCCGCCGCGCGATCCTGCCGCGGCACGCCGCGTGCTGCAGCGGGCCGTGGCGCTGGGCGTGCGGTTCATCGATACCGCGGACTCGTACGGCCCAGCTGTCAGCGAAGCGGTCATTGCGGATGCGTTGCATCCCTACCCGGCGGACCTGGTGATCGCCACCAAAGGCGGCATCGTGCGGCCCGATCAGCCGACGTGGGCCAGCGATGGGCGGCCCGAGCACCTGACTGCTGCATGCGAAGCCAGCCTGCGCCGGCTCAAGCTCGACCGCATCGACCTCTACCAGCTGCACACGATCGACCCGGACGTACCGCTCGAAGATTCGATCGGTGCGCTGGCGCGGCTGCGCGAGCAGGGCAAGGTGCGGCATGTCGGTGTGTCGAACTTCGACGTCGACGAACTCGAGCGCGCGCGGCGCATCGTGCCGGTCGTTTCCGTGCAGAACCGCTACAACGCCGCCGATCGCAGCTCCGACGACGTGCTCGACGTGTGCACCCGCGATGGCATTGCGTTCCTGCCATGGCGACCGCTAGCGCTGGCAGCCGGCGATGCCAGGCATCCTGCGCGCGGCCGCCTGGAGCAGGCTGCGAAGCAACACGGCTGGAGCGTGCCGCAAGCCGCGCTTGCGTGGCTGCTGCAGCGCTCGCCGATGATGCTGCCCATTCCGGGCACGTCGAACGTCACCCACCTCGAGGAACTGGTCGCGGCCGCAGGGTTCCGGCTCGACGACTGACACGCTGCAGAGTCTTCTGGCGGGCTCACCGATTGGTTTCCCTCCGCCGCCGCGTCTAAACAGTGCCCGTACCCGCTGCGGGCGTACGCGTGTGGGAGTTTGCGTTGCCAATGTCAAGATTTCGTCATTTAATTCAACGGTTTACGCCGTGGCTGGTGCTGGTCTCGATCTACCTCGCGCTGGGCCTGATCGGCCGCGTGGTGCTGTGGGCCAAGTTCGGCGTCGCGGCCGACGTCGGCGCCACGCACCTGCCGTTCCTCATCGGCGGCGGGCTGGTCAATGACTTCGTCCAGAGCCTCTACCTCTTCGCCCCGTTCGCGCTGTACATCCTGCTGGTGCCCGATCGCTGGTTCCGGTCCACCGCCAATCGCGTGATCCTGTACGTCGGCATGGCCGCGACGATCACCGGCCTGCTCTACCTGACGGCGGCGGAATACTTCTTCTTCGAGGAATTCGACGCGCGCTTCAACATCGTGGCGTACGACTATCTCGCGTACCCCACGGAAGTGTTCACCGACATCTGGGACGCCTATCCGGTGATGAAGGTGCTCGGCGTCGCGGTGACGCTGGCGGCACTGGCGGTGTACCTGCTGCGAGATTCGGTGATCCAGGGATGCGCGCCGGTCGTGCGCTTCCGCGAGCGGCTCGTGGCCTTCGCGCCGTATGCCTTCGCACTCGCACTCGCGATCGTGTTCTATCCGACCAATGCGCTGTCGCTCTCGTCCAATCGCGTCGAGAACGAGCTGGTGCAGAACGGCCACAGCAGCTTCTTCCGGGCGGCGCGCACCAGCGACATCGACTACGAGGCGTATTACCTCAGTCATGAACCCGCGAAGAACCTCAGCCTGCTGCAGGAGCAGCTCGCGGCGGACGGCGCGGCCTTTACGCAGATTGATCTCGGCAAGATGAATCGCCGCCACGAAGCGCGGGCGGACGGCTTCGGCAAGCTCAATGTCGTCGTCGTCTCGAGCGAGAGCTTCGGCGCCGAGTTCAGCAAGCTGCACGGTTCGCAGAAGGACTGGACGCCCAACTTCGATGCGTATGCGAAGCAGGGCCTGTGGTTTGCCAACACCTATGCGTCCGGCACGCGCACGGTGCGCGGGCTGGAAGCCATCACGGCCTCGTTCCCGCCGATCCCGACGGTCTCGATCCTGCGCCGGCCCGGTAACCAGGGGATCGGTACCTGGGGCCAGGTGATGAACCGCCTCGGATACCAGAGCAGCTTCCTTTACGGCGGTTACGGTTACTTCGACGACATGAACACGTTCTTCGAAGGCAACGGCTTCCAGGTGCTCGACCGCACCGACATCGACCACGTGCGCTTCGAAAACGTCTGGGGCGTCGCCGACGAAGACCTGTTCGATCGCGCGATCCAGCACTACGGCGAGCAGTACAAGGCGGGCAAGCCGTTCTTCTCGATCATCATGACGACGTCGAATCACAAGCCGTTCACGTTCCGCACGGGCCTCGAGCAGTACGGCATCAAGCCCGAGGGCGGCGGCCGCCAGTCGGGCGTGCGCTACGCGGACTACGCGCTGGGGTATTTCCTGCGCGAGGCGGCGAAGCAGCCCTGGTTCAACGACACGCTCTTCGTCGTCGTCGCCGATCACGGCGCGCGCGTGTACGGCAAGGCCGAGATCCCGCTCGAAACGTACGAGATTCCGCTGATGATCTACGCGCCGAAGCACATCGCGCCGCGGCAGATCGACACCCTGATGACGCAGATCGACATCGCGCCGACGGTGCTCGGGCTGCTCGGCTTGCCGTACGAGGCACCGTTCTTCGGCATCGACGCGCTGCACGAGCCCGCGGATCACACGCGCATCGCCCTGTTCAGCCACAACCACGACATCGCCATCCTGCGTGACAACGAACTCGAGGTGCTCGGGCTCGGCAAGACGCACGAGGCGTTCACGTACGACCCGGTGCTGAAGACGTTCAAGGCCCGTGCCGACGACCCGGCATTGCGCGCGTTGGGAATCGCCTATTTCCAGACGGCAGCCGACCTGTTCAAATCAGGACGGTACAACTGAGGAGCGCGGGCATGAGCAAGGGCATGGAACGAAAGAAAGAGACGAAGAAGAAGCCAGCCAAGACCAAGGAAGAGAAGCGCGCCGAGAAGCGCGCGAAGAAGGCGTAAAGCGCCTGCTACTTGCGGGGCTGTCGCGGCTTCTTCGCCGCGAGGCCCTTGGCTGGCCGCGCCGCCGGGTTCGCTGGAACTTGCGGCAGGCCCGTGTGCTGGGTGCGGAACGGCCGCGCCAGCGGCTTCTTGCGCTGCCCTTCGTGCGCGCGACCGGTGCCGATCGGCTGGTAGGTTGGAATGAGCTGGTGCCGGCCGTTACCGATGAGATCCGAGCGCCCCATCTGCCGCAGCGCCTCGCGCAGCAGCGGCCAGTTGTTCGGATCGTGATAGCGCAGGAAGGCCTTGTGCAGGCGCCGCTGCCGCGTGCCCTTGGGGATCACCACTTCTTCGGACGTCCGCGTCACCTTGTGCAGCGGATTCTTGCCCGAGTGATACATCGCGGTGGCCGTCGCCATCGGTGACGGCAGGAACGCCTGCACCTGGTCGGCGCGGAAACCGTTGCGCTTCAGCCAGAGCGCGAGCTCGAGCATGTCCTCGTCGGTGGTGCCCGGGTGCGCCGCGATGAAGTAGGGGATCAGGTACTGTTCCTTGCCTGCTTCCTTCGAGAACTTGTCGAAGAGCTCCTTGAAGCGGTCGTACGTGCCGACACCAGGCTTCATCATCTTCGACAGCGGGCCCTCGGACAGCGCCTCGGGCGCGATCTTCAGGTAGCCGCCGACGTGGTGCTGCGCCAGCTCCTTCACGTACTCGGGTGATTCGATCGCCAGGTCATAGCGCACGCCCGAGGCGATCAGGACTTTCTTGATGCCTTTCAGCTCGCGCGCGCGGCGGTAGAGCTTGATGAGCGGCGAGTGGTCGGTGTTCAGGTTCGGGCAGATGCCGGGGTAGACGCACGACGGCTTGCGGCACGCGGCCTCGATTTCACGTGATTTGCACGCGACGCGGTACATGTTGGCGGTCGGGCCGCCCAGGTCGGA
>Ga0224505_10001907_pt1 | contig 12706 bp, 9 predicted proteins | sample SF_Jan12_sed_USG_FD_169102 | JGI IMG/M metagenome (GOLD analysis project Ga0224505, IMG submission 169102) | Sediment microbial communities from San Francisco Bay, California, United States - SF_Jan12_sed_USGS_4_1 | ecosystem: Environmental > Aquatic > Marine > Sediment | place: USA: California...
GCCGTTCCCGCCGCGGAAGCAGTGCCCGGACCCTCTCGTCCGCCAGCCGGAGCCGGCACGGGGCAGCGCGTGAAGATCTCGCCTGCGGCGCGCAAGCGCGCGCAGGAACTGCACGTCGATGTCGCTTCGCTGCGCGGCACTGGCCCGGAGGGTGCGATCACGGTCCAGGATGTCGAACGTGTGCAGTCGTCGCCGCAACCCCCGCCCGCGGGCACGGCGGAGGGAGCGGCAGGCATGCGTGCGGCGATCGCCGCCGCGATGTCGCGCTCCAAGCGCGAGATTCCGCACTATTACCTGGCCACGGCCGTCGACGTGACGCCCGCCGTCGACTGGCTCGCGGCACACAATGCCGCGGCACCGGTGACCGGGCGACTGTTGCTGCCGGTGCTGCTGGTCAAGGCGGTCGCGCTGGCCTGCAGAGACCAGGCGGGCTTCAGCGGCTTCTATCGCGATGGCCGGTACGAACCGGCCCCGGTCGTGCACGTCGGCGTCGCGGTCGCGTTGCGCGGCGGCGGGCTGGTTGCGCCGGCTCTCACGGACACCGCAGCCCGGTCGCTTGCCGAGCTGATGGAAGGCTTCCGCGACCTGGTCACGCGCGCCAGGGCCGGGCGACTGCGTGCCAGCGAGCTCGCCGCACCCACCATCATACTGACGAGCCTCGGCGAGGCATCGGTCGAGACCGTGCTGCCCATCATCCAGCCCCCGCAGGTCGCGATCGTTGGTGCCGGCGAGGTCGCCGCCCGCCCCTGGATCGTCGACGGCAGGGTCGTGCCACGGCACGTGCTGACGCTGTCGCTTGGAGCAGACCATCGCGTCACGGACGGGCGGCTCGGTGCGCACTTCCTGGCGCGGATTGCGGCGCTGCTGGCCGATCCGGCGCAGCTGTGAGGTGCACGTCATGAACCGTGAGCAACTCTCGCGCCGCGTCCTCGAGCTGGTGACGGCGATCGCACCCGACGTCGAGGCTGGCACGGTGATCCCCGGCATCGCGTTCCGCGACCAGTTCGACTTCGACTCGATGGATACGCTCAACTTCGCCATCGCGCTGCACCGCGAGCTCGGCGTGGACGTGCCGGAGACCGACTACGCGCATCTCGCGAGTCTCGACCAGTGCGTCGCCTATCTCGCAGCGCGCCTGCCCTGAGGCCGGGCGCCGTCGGAGGGCAGCGATCCTGGCCCGGACACTGCGCCTGGATCGCGAAACAAATGAATCCGATCGGCACAGCGCCTACGATTGAAGTCCATGCTCGATATCCGTGCGGTCTCCAAGTCCTTCGGCGGTCCGGCCGGCCGCCGCGTGCTCGATGGCGTATCGCTCGCCGTCGCGCCGGGCGAGTACGTTGCGATCGTCGGCGAATCCGGCGTCGGCAAGTCCACGCTGCTGAACCTGATCGCGGGGCTCGACGTACCTGACGGCGGCGAGCTGCTGCTCGAAGGGCGTGACCTGGCCCGGCTCGGCGAAGAGGCTCGCACGCACGTCCGTCGCACGCGCATGGGATTCGTGTTCCAGGCGTTCCACCTGTTGCCGCACCTGAGCATCGCCCGCAATGTCGCTTTGCCGCTAGCCTTGAACGGGCGGGCGGGGCGCGCTGCGGACGACCGGGTGCTGGAACTGCTCGAAGCCGTGGGCCTGGGCGACCGCGCGGCCAGTTTCCCGCGTGAACTGTCCGGCGGCGAGTCGCAGCGTGTCGCCGTGGCGCGTGCGCTCGCGCACCGTCCGGCGCTGGTGCTCGCGGACGAGCCGACGGGCAACCTCGATCCCGACAACGCGGCGATGATCCTGGAAGTGCTGCGAGCGCAGATCAAGCGCGACAACGCGGCGGGCATTCTCGTCACGCATTCCGCCGCGGCTGCAGCGTCGACCGACCGCGTCTACGAACTCACGCGTGCCGGGCTTACGCTTCGAACATGAACGCTGCGGCAAAGAGGTTGCCCCTCGGCAGGAATGCGCTGCGGGCCCGGCTGTCGCTGCTCGATGCCGCCGCGGTCGGTCCGCTGCGCCAGGCGCCGGGCCGCACCCTGCTCGCTGTCCTCGCGATCGCGCTCGGCGTCGCGCTCGGTTTCTCGGTGTATCTCATCAATCGCGTCGCCGCGGACGAGGTGCAGGCCGCGTCGCGCTCGCTGTTCGGGCTCGCCGATTTCAGCGTGCAGGCGCCGGGCGCCGGCTTCGACGAGGCGTTGTTTCCGCGGCTCTTGCGCGTGCCCGGCGTGGCGGCCGCAAGTCCCGTGGTCGAGTTGCAGGTGCGCCTGCCGGGACGTGAGCGCAACCTGAAACTGATCGGCATCGACCCGTTCCGCGCGCTGCAGCTGCAGCCCGCGCTCGCCGGCACCAGTGCGACCGCCGAGCGGCAAGGACAGGGGCTGCTGGCCGAGAATTCGATCTGGTTGAGTCCCGCGGCGGCGCGGTCACTGGAGCTCGCAGCCGGTGACGACCTCGACGTGCAGGTGGCGCTCGATCGCGTGCGCTTCCGCGTGGCGGGCGTGTTGCCGCCGGGGCTGTACGCCCAACCTGTCGGGCTGCTCGACATCGGCGAGGCGCAGTGGCGGCTGCAACGGCTGGGGCGGCTCGATCGTGTGGATCTCAGGCTCGCGCGCGCCGCCGACGGCCAGGCCGTCCGCACCGCCGTAGCGGCATTGCTGCCGCCCGGCGCGCAGATCGTCACGCCGGGTGAAGCGACCGACGACGCCGTGCGCCTGACCCGCGCGTACCGCTCGAACCTGACCGCTCTCGCGCTCGTCGCGCTCTTCACGGGCGCCTTCCTGGTCTATGCCACGCAGTCGCTCGCGGTGGCGCGCCGTCGCCGCGAGATCGCGTTGCTGCACGCGATGGGCATGACGGTGCGCGAGCAACTCGCCGCGTCACTGCTGTCGGGCGTGATCGTGGGTGCGCTCGGAGCCGCGCTGGGTGTCGTCCTCGGTGCGCTCGTCGCGCGTGCAGGGCTCGCTGCCTTCGGCGCCGACCTCGGGGCCGGCTACTTCCGTGGCGTCGCGCCTGCGCTCGACGTCAGCGCGGGCGAGTACCTCGTGTTCCTCGTGCTCGGCGTCGGCGCGGCGCTGGTCGCCACGTTCGGGCCTGCTCGTGAAGCAGCGTCCGTGCCGGCCGCCGCGGCGCTCAAGGCCGGTGACGAAGCCCCGATGGCGGCGCGCACGCATGGCAGGATCGCGCTGGTCCTGTTCGCAGCCGGCGTGCTCGCGCTGGCATTGCCGCCGCTCGAGGGAATTGCGCTGCCGGGGTATGTCTCGATCGCCTGCCTGTTGCTGGGCGCCGTGTTCCTGACGCCGAGCATCGCGTCCACGGTTTTCGCCCGCCTGGGTACCGACGGGCCTGCCTGGCGCCAGGTGGCCGTGGCGCAGCTGCGCGGTACCGCGCGTCGTGCAACCGTCAGCATCGCCGCCGTGCTCGTCAGCTTCAGCCTGATGGTCGCGATGGCGATCATGGTGTTCTCGTTCCGCATGTCGCTCGAGGCGTGGATGCAACGCATCCTGCCCGCGGATCTCTACGTGCGCGCGGGCTCTGCTGCGGTCGGGGCCTATCTCGACGTGGACGCGCAGCGATCCATCACGGCACTGCCCGAGATCGCCCGTGCCGATTTCGTGAAGTTCCAGGACGTGCTGCTGCCCGGCGAGCGAATGCCACTCACCATCATTGCGCGACCGATCGACGAGCCGACGGCCGACCGGGTGATTCCGATCCGGCGGTCGGCGACCGGGCCCGCGCCACCGGGAGCCATCCCGGTGTGGGCTTCCGAGGCCGCGCTGGACTTGCGCGGATTCGACGTCGGCACGCAATTCGACCTGCCCATCGGCGGCAGAGTCGTGCGCGCAGCGGTGCGTGGCATCTGGCGCGACTACGAGCGGCCGGGTGGATCGATCGTCATGGACCGCGAAACCTTCATCGCGTTGAGCGGCGAGCGGACCGCAACGACGGCAGCCATCTGGTTGCGCGACGGCATCGATGCCGCGAAATTCAGCGGGCGGCTGCGCGACGCCATCGCGCGCAGTGGTGACTACGACGTTGCCATTCCCGGTGAGATCCGCCAGCGCTCGCTCGCGCTGTTCGACCGCACCTTCGCCGTGACGTACCTGCTCGAAGCGGTCGCGGTCCTGATCGGCCTGTTCGGCATCAGTGCCAGCACGAGTTCGCAGGTGCTCGCACGCCGGGGCGAGTTCGGCATGCTGCGACACCTCGGCGTCACCCGCCGTGAGATCGGCCGCATGCTCGCGTTCGAAGGCGCGGCGCTCGGTGCGATCGGAGTCGCGGCGGGTCTCGTCATCGGCGCGATCGTCAGCATGATCCTGATCTTCGTCGTCAACCGGCAGTCGTTTCACTGGACGATGGACGTGCACGTGCCCTGGGCCGTGCTGGCGATCCTGAGCCTGGTGCTGGTCGGCGCGGCTGCGGCGACGGCGGCCTTCAGCGGGCGCAGCGCAATGGGCGAGGACGTCGTCCGTGCCGTGAAGGAGGACTGGTGAGGCCGCGTCGACTTGCGCCATTCGTCCTCGCGCTCCTCGCCCCCCTGCACGCGCATGGCGCAGTCGCGTATCCACCGGTCGCCCCCGGCTACGAACTCGTCTTCCCGCGCGACGAAGGCAGTCACCCCGACTACCGCATCGAGTGGTGGTACGTGACGGGCCACATCGATGACGCTGCGAGCAAGGTGAAAGCGCCGCGCGGATTCCAGGTCACGTTCTTTCGCGTGCGCACGGGTCTCGCGGCGGACAACCCGAGCAGCTTCGCGCCGCGCCAGGTGCTGTTCGCGCATGCGGCGCTCGCCGACCCGGCGCACGGCAAGCTGCGTCATGCACAGCGCAGCGCCCGGACTGGGTTCGACCTGGCGTACGCACGCGAGGGCCGGCTGGACGTGAAGCTGGACGACTGGTCGATCCGGGAGGCGGGACCCGGCCGGTATGTCACGGTGGTCCATGGCGAGGACTTCGACTTCGAAATCACGCTCGCAGCGACGCAGCCGCCGTTGCTGCAGGGCGAGCGTGGCTTCAGTCGCAAAGGACCGGACCCGCGCGCGGCGAGTTACTACTACAGCCTGCCGCAGCTTGCGGTCAGCGGCGAAGTGAAGGTGGGTGACGCCACACGGAAGGTCAGCGGGCAGGCATGGTTCGACCATGAGTGGTCGAGTGACTACGTCGACGAGAGCGCACTCGGATGGGACTGGCTGGGCGTGAACATGACGGACGGCGGGGCGCTCATGGCCTTCCGCATGCGCGACCGGCAGGGCGGCGAACGCTGGGCGGGCGCGACGATGCGAGGTCCGTCGCCCGCGCTGCGCGCGACCTCTGCTGCCGGGGCGGGTGAGGCGCGGAGCCTCGGGTCGGCAGAGGTCAAGACGTTCGGGCGCGAGCAAGTGGCATGGACGCCGCTGGAGTCCTGGCGGTCCCCGCGCACCGGCGTGACGTACCCGGTCCAATGGCGGGTGCAGGTCGGCGACCGGCGTTATCGGATCGAGCCGCTGCTGCTCGATGCCGAGCTCGATTCACGACCGACGACCGGGATTCTGTATTGGGAAGGCCCGATCCGGCTCGTCGACGAGGCGACCGGCAAGGAAGCCGGTCGCGGCTACCTCGAGCTGACGGGGTATGGCGGCAAGCTCGACTTGTGAACTCGCGTATCTGCCTTTCCAAGCTCGGTGGAAGGCCCCGTAGCGGGCGCCCCGACCCCCAGCGCTACAGCTGCCGCGAGTTGAACGTGTCGCAGGCGTTCGGATCGCCTGAATTCATGCCCTGCATCAGCCAGCGGCTGCGCTGCTCCGACGTGCCGTGCGTGAACGCATCGGGCACGATGCGGCCCTGCGTCGCACGCTGCAGCGTGTCGTCGCCGATGGCCGTCGCGGCGCGCATGCCTTCGTCGATGTCCTGCTGGGTGATGTTGAGACGTGGGGCCGCATCGCGCGCCCACACGCCGGCATAGCAGTCCGCCTGCAACTCCAGCATCACCGAGTACTGGTTCGCCTCGGCCTTGCTGCCGGCCTGTTGCTGTGCCTGCTGCACCTTCTGCGCAGCGCCGGTCAGGTTCTGCACGTGATGACCGACCTCGTGCGCGATCACGTAAGCCTGGGCGAAATCGCCGGGCGCGCCGAATCGCTGGTCGAGTTCCTGGAAGAACGCGAGGTCGAGGTAGACCTTCTGGTCGAGCGGGCAATAGAACGGACCCATGGCGGCCTGGCCGGTGCCGCACCCCGTGGGCGTCTGGTCGTTGAAGATCACCATGGTCGGCGGCGGGTACCTGCCGTCGAACAGCTTGCCCCAGGTCTCCTCTGTCTGCGCCAGCGTCACGCCGGCGAGTTCGTTGAGCTGCGCTTCGGCCGCCGACTCCTGGTAAGGCTGGGGCGATTGCTGCATCTCCACCGGCGCCTGCTTCGTCGCGACCCCGAGGAAGGGCAGCGGGTTGATGCCGAGGAAGCTCAGCACGACGAGGAACAGGATCCCGCCCAGGCTGAGGCCCACGCCCTTGCGCACGGGCGACATTCCCCGGCGATCTTCGATGTTCGAGCTGCGTCGTTGCCCGCGAATGTCCATGCGATCGGTCTCCGGCGGTGGAGCCGCACTATGTCATTTCACTCGGTCCGCGGGAAAGTGTCCGCGAGCAGTGTCCGCCGCCTGCAGCCGGACACCCGGACACCGTGCCCGGTTGCAGCACGCCGGAACAAAAGTCCGTGAAAACAGCCTGTTGCAATGGAATGCGGGCTTGGCACGATCCCTGCAAACGTAATGTTGGTCTCCCGCATCCAAGCCAGTGACATGTCCATCGCCACCCTCAAGCGAACTCCAGACAAGATTGCCGCGCCGGGCATGCGCAGCACCGACGGTCAGGACCGCGTCGTCGAGCAGGCCACCGGATGGCGGCACGATCGACGCGTCCGCATCGCCGCGGCTGTCGCGCTGCTCGTGCTCGGTGCGGCAGTCCTGGCAGGGTTCCTGAAGGGCTGGGCCTCGAGCGATGCCACGGTGGCGCTCGAGCGCGTGCGCCTCGCAACGGTGACACGCGGTGAATTCCTGAGCGACGTCGCCGCGCAGGCCACCGTCGTGGCCGCCGTGAGTCCCACGCTGTATGCGCCTGCGGCGGGCACCGTCACGCTCGACCGCAATGCCGGCGACACGGTCAGGAAAGGCGACCTGCTCGCGACCATCGAGAGCCCGGGATTGAAAAACGAATTCGAGCGCGAGCGCGCCACGCTCGAAAGCCTGGTCGTCGACCTGCGCCGCCAGGAGATCGAGGTTCGCCGCAAGATCCTGCAGAGCCAGCAGAATGCGGACCTGGCCGGCGTCGCGATCCGCGCGGCCGAACGGGAGTTCGCGCGCGCCCGGACGGCGTGGGACCAGCGCGTCATCAGCCAGCGCGACTTCCAGCGGGCCCAGGACGAGCTCGACGAGGCGAAGCTCACGCACCACCACGCGGTCGAGACCGCGGGCCTCGAAAAGGAAGGTCTCGAGTTCGAATTGCAGACACGACGCCTGCAGCGAGACCGGCAGCAGCTGCTGGTAGAGGACCTCGGGCGTCGCGTCGGCGAGCTCGCGGTGAAATCCCCGGTCGACGGCATGGTCGGCAACCTCGCGGTGACGCAGAAGGCCGCCGTGCAGCAGGATGCCGCGCTGCTCACCGTCGTCGACCTTTCGGCGCTCGAAATCGAGTTCCGCGTCGCCGAGACCTACGCCGGGACCATCGGCGTCGGCATGCAGGCCGACGTGTCGTACGGCGGCAAGACCTACGCGGGCGAAGTGAGCACGATCTCGCCGGAAGTGCGCCAGGGCGAAGTCACCGGGCGCGTGCGGCTGCGCGAGATCCCGGCCGGCCTGCGCCAGAACCAGCGGGTCGCGGTGCGCATCCTGCTGGACCGGCGCGACAACGTGCTCAAGGTGGAGCGCGGCGGCTTCTACGAAGCCGGCGGCGGCGCGACGGCTTACGTGGTGAAGGACGGCGTCGCCGAGCAGCGCCCGATCAGGACGGGCGCCGTGAGCGTCCGCGAGATCGAAATCATCGACGGCCTCGCTGCCGGCGACCAGGTCGTGATTTCCGACACCGAGGATTTCAAGAATGCGCCGCGCGTGCTGCTCGCGGACTGACGAACGAACGCAAGAGGACGCACCATGTTCGAAATGACCCGGGTGACCAAGGCCTACCGGACCGACCTGCTCGAGACGCACGCGCTGCGCGAGTTCAGCCTGAAGGTCGACAAGGGCGAATTCGTCGCGGTGACCGGGCCTTCCGGCTCCGGCAAGACCACGTTTCTCAACGTGGCGGGCCTGCTCGAGACGTTCGATTCCGGCAGCTACCGCCTCGACGGCGAGGACGTGAGCAGGCTCGACGATGACGCACGCTCGAGGGTGCGCAACCACAAGATCGGGTTCATCTTCCAGAGCTTCAACCTGATCCCCGACCTGAACGTGTTCGACAACGTCGACGTGCCGCTGCGCTACCGCCGCATGCCGGCGGCCGAACGCCGCGAGCGGATCAACTCCGCACTCGACCTGGTGGGGCTCTCGTCGCGCATGAAACACCTGCCGTCACAGCTCTCGGGTGGCCAGCAGCAGCGTGTCGCCATTGCGCGCGCGCTCGCAGGCGATCCGGCATTGCTGCTCGCGGATGAGCCGACCGGCAACCTCGACTCGCTCATGGCACGCCAGGTCATGGACCTGCTCGAGCAGATCAACGGCATGGGCGCCACCATCGTGATGGTGACGCACGACCCGGAGCTCGCGCGCCGCGCGCACCGCAACGTGCAGGTCATCGACGGCCAGATCACGGACTACAAGCCGTACGAAGCGCATTCGGCGTCGGTGACGATGCTGCATCCGCCGGCGGCCGACGCGACCTACGGCTGATCCCGGCCAGGAGGCACCCGACATGTTTTCCTACGACCTGCGCCTCGCGCTCGACAGCATGAAGCGCCATCCGGGGCTCTCCGCCCTGATGGTGCTCGCGATTGCGCTGGGCATCGCGGTCTGCACCGTGACGTTCACGATCTACCACGCGATGGCGACCAATCCGATCCCGGACAAGAGCAGCCAGCTCTACGCCGTGACGCTCGACACCTGGAGTGCCGAGCGCCCGTACGATGACGAGAAGCCCGACCTGCCGCCGCAGCTGCTGACCTATCGCGATGCCATGTACCTGTACGGTGCCAGGGCCGCGTCACGCAGCGTGGTCATGTACAAGTCCGGCGCGCTGCTGCTGCCGGAGCGCAACGGCGTCAAGCCGTTCAATGCCCAGTTGCGCGTGACAACGCACGAGTTTTTCCCCATGTTCGACGTGCCGTTCCAGTACGGCCAGGGCTGGGACGCGGCGGCGGACGAGGGCCCGCAACCGGTCGTGGTGCTGAACCACGAGACGAACGTGAAGGTGTTCGGCGGCGAGAACAGCGTCGGCCGCACGCTCAAGCTGGGCAAGGTCGAGTACCGTGTCGTCGGCGTGCTGCAGCCGTGGGCGCCCAGCCCCAAGTTCTTCGACCTCAACAACGGTTCGTTCGACGACCCCGAAGACGCGTACATCCCCTATGGCTGGGGCAAGGCACTCGAAATGCCAGTGTACGGCAACACCAACTGCTGGAAGCCCGAGGTCGGCGACAGCTACCAGGACTTCCTGAATTCCGAGTGCATCTGGCTGCAGCTCTGGGCCGAGCTGCCGACCGTCGCGGATCGCGACAAGTACCAGGCCTTTATCGACAACTATGCGCGCAGCCAGAAGGCCGCGGGACGGATGCCGCGGCCGCTCAACAATCGCCTCTACGACGTCGGGCAATGGCTCGACCGCAACGACGTCGTGCAGAAGGACAACCGCGTGCTGATCGGCATCGCGCTGCTCTTCCTCGGCGTCTGCCTCGTCAACGTGGTCGGCCTGCTGCTGGCCAAGTTCCTGAACGCCGCGCCGCTCACGGGCCTGCGACGCGCCCTCGGCGCCAGTCGCCGCGACATCATCCGCCAGCACATGACCGAGGTGCTGCTGATCGGCCTGGCGGGAGGCGTGCTGGGCATCCTGCTGGCGGTCGGTGGCCTCGCCGGTATCCGGGCAATCTACGGTTCCGATTTTACCCGCGGCTCGTATGAACGCCTGACGGAGATCGATCCCTTCGTCGTGCTCGTCACGCTCGCGCTCTCGCTGCTGGCCGGCACCATCGCGGGACTGTATCCCTCGTGGCGCATTGGCCGCACCGCGCCGGCCGTCTACCTCAAGACGCAGTAGCTTCGCCAGGACACCAATCCCATGGACATCAAGCCGATCCTGAGTTCGCTGCGTCGCAGCCCGACCGGCGCCATCCTCGTGGCGTTGCAGATCGCGCTCGCGCTCGCGATCGTCGTCAACTCGCTCTTCATCATCGTGCAGCGCATGGAAAAGATCAGCCGCGATCCCGGCATCGACGTCGCGAACATCTTCTTCGTCGGCTTCCAGGCCTCGAGCGACAGGTTCCAGGGCGAAGTCACGATGCGCGAGGACCTGGGCCTGCTGCGCAGCCTGCCCGGCGTGCAGGCGGCGACGGTCGTCAATGCCGTGCCGCTGTCCGGCGGCGGTTCGGCCACGTCGGTGTACACCGAGCCGAACGAGAAGGGCCGGCGCGGCGACATGAACTACTTCCAGGTGGACGAGCAGGGGCTCGAGACGTTCGGCGCCAGGCTGGTGGAGGGTCGTAACTTCGACGCGACGATCGTGACGATGCCGCCGAAGAACAGCTCGACCTCGCCGTCCGGAATCCTGATCACGCGGGACGTCGCCAGGGACCTGTTCCCTGGCGGGTCTGCGCTCGGCAAGACCGTCTACACCGGCACGAACGAGCCCGTGACGATCCTCGGCGTCATCGACCACATGCACGGCTCCTGGCCGGGTTGGGACAAGGTCGGCAACGTCGCCCTGTTCCCCGTGATCACGGACGAGACGTATGCCCGGTACATGGTCCGAGCCAGGCCGGGGCAGCGCGACGCGATGATGAAGCTGGCCGAGGAGGCGCTCGGCAAGGTCGACAACGGCCGTGTCATCCTGCGTGTGCGCTCGCTCGAGTACGTCGCCGCATCGACTTACGCGGAGGACCGGGCGATGGCCCTGTACCTGACCGTCGTCATTGCGCTGCTGCTGGGTATTTCCGCGCTCGGCATCTTCGGCCTGGCCGCGTTCAACGTCAGCACGCGCACCAAGCAGATCGGCACCCGTCGCGCTGTCGGTGCCCGCCGCACCGACATCCTGCAGTACTTCCTGGCCGAGAACTGGTTGATCACGACGGTGGGCGTCGTCCTCGGTTGCGTGCTCGCGCTGGTGCTGGGGTATTGGCTCAGCACGACGTTCGAACTCCCGCGGCTTAAGCTCTATTATCTGGTCTTCGGAGTGGCCGGGCTCTGGCTCGTCAGCCTCGCGGCGGCGTTCCGGCCCGCGCGTCGCGCCTCGATGGTCTCGCCGGCCATCGCGACCCGCACGGTCTGATCTCACGCAACAGGTTGCAGCGAGCGGCATGCAGGGACGTACGCTACTGGTCATCGACGACAACGACGCCGTGCGCACGGCGCTCGATGTCCTGCTGACCCTCGAAGGCGCCAGGGTCGAATGCGCGGCCACGCCACGCGCGGGACTGGAACGCGTCGCGCGGGGCGGCATCGACCTGGTCATCCAGGACATGAACTTCCAGCGCGAAGCGACCTCGGGCGACGAAGGCATTGCGCTGTTCCGTTCGCTGCGGGCTGCCCAGCCTGACCTGCCGGTGGTGTTGCTCACCGCGTGGACGCAACTCGAGACCGCGGTCGAACTGGTGAAGGCAGGCGCAGCGGACTACCTCGCCAAGCCATGGGACAACGCGCGACTGGTGACGACCGTCCGCAACCTGCTGCAGCTGCACGCCGCGCTGTCGGCCGAACGCGAACGTCTCGCGCGCGTCGACCGGTCGCACGCCGAGCTCGCGGCGCGATTCGACTTGCGCGGCATCGTGTACCGCAGCGCTGCCATGCATGCCGTCGTGCAGATGGCCACCCAGGTGGCCAGGGCGGACGTGCCCGTGCTCGTCACCGGCCCGAATGGCGCGGGCAAGGAAATCCTGGCCGAGATCATCCAGGCCAACTCCATGTCGAAGGACGGGCCGTTCGTGCGGGTGAACGCAGGGGCGTTGCCGGCGGACCTGCTGGAAAGCGAACTCTTCGGCGCGGAAGCCGGCGCCTACACCGGGGCGTCCAGGTCGCGCGAGGGCCGCTTCGAGACTGCAGACGGCGGGACGCTGTTCCTCGACGAAATCGGCAACCTGCCGCTGACGGGACAGGCCAAGCTGTTGCGCGTGCTGCAGACCGGCGAGTTCGAGCGGCTCGGCTCCAGCCAGACCCGCAAGGTGAACGTCAGGATCGTCTCGGCAACCAACACGCCGCTCGGGGAAGCCATCCGGCAGGGCCGCTTCCGCGAGGACCTCTACTACCGGCTCAACGTCATCGAGTTGCAGGTGCCGCCGCTCGCCGACCGTCGCGACGACATCCTGCCGCTGGCGCAGCACTTTCTCGAGCCCGGGTATGGACTGTTGCCGGATGCCGAGCGCGCACTGGTGCGTCACGACTGGCCGGGCAACGTGCGTGAACTGCGCAACAGCATCCGCCGTGCCTGCCTGCTCGCGAGCACGACGCGTATCGCGGCGGCCGACCTGAGGTTGCCGGGATCGGGCACCTCGGGAACGTGGGAGGCGCTCCCCACCCGCGAGCCCGACCGCGACGAAATCGAGACAGCGCTCACGCGCCA
>Ga0224505_10001908_pt1 | contig 12703 bp, 10 predicted proteins | sample SF_Jan12_sed_USG_FD_169102 | JGI IMG/M metagenome (GOLD analysis project Ga0224505, IMG submission 169102) | Sediment microbial communities from San Francisco Bay, California, United States - SF_Jan12_sed_USGS_4_1 | ecosystem: Environmental > Aquatic > Marine > Sediment | place: USA: California...
ATCCTGGTCCGACAACTCGTCGGGCGTGCTGCCCAGCGCGCCACCGATGGCCGACGTCTGATAGTTCATCGAGCCGGCCAGGTTCGTCCCGCCCTCGCGCGTCGCGATGTTGATGATCCCCGACAGCGCGTTGCCGTACTGCGCCTCGAACCCGCCGCGCTGGAAGTCCACCTGCTCGACGGCCTCGTTCGTGATGTCGAACGCCGGGCCCCCGAACACGAAGTTGTTCACCGGAATGCCGTCGATCATCGACAGCGTCTCGCCACCACGCCCACCGCGCACGCGCACCGGCGTGATCGGGTTCCGGCGGGATTCACTGAACGAGATGATGTCGGTGTTCTGCGGAACGGCAATGAAGCCCTGCTGCAGGGCCAGCACGCCCTGAATGTTCGTGACGGGCAGGGCGGAAATCTCTTCGGCCCGGATGTTACTGCCCGTGCCGGTGACGCCGGGTTGCACCAGCGGCACCTCTTCCGCGCTCACCACGATCTCCTCGACCCCGACCGCCCCGGTGGGCGCGAGCTCGACGTCGACCTGGCGCGTTACGTCGATCTGGATGAAGACGTTCCGGACCTCGGCGGACGAATACCCAATCCGCCGCACCAGCACCGTATACGTGCCGGGCGGAACGTTGACGAGAAAGTACCGGCCGTTGGATCCGGTCAGGGCCGTGATACCCGTGCCCTGCAGGATCAACTGCGCACCCTCGAGGGGCACGCCGGACTGCGCGTCCGTGACAACGCCGGTGAGCTTGCCGGTCTGCGCTTCCGCGGTCGGAACGGCCACCGCGAACAGCACAAAGACCGCAAGCCCGGCCAAGAGTCGGGACATTGCGTGCATCAGATGATTCTCCTCATAAGGAAATAGGAGACAGTGAAAGGCCGACGAACAGGAATCCCTAAGCCCTCCTTCCGCGAGCAAGCGCCGGGTGCTGCCGACGCACCGAAACCCTGGCCTACCTGACCCGATGAGTCAGGGGCACGAGGCTATCACCAGTCCTGCGAACTAACGTTCGTATCTCGCAATGGCGTGCACACGCCACGGACGATTCAGACTCAGAAGGTGAGGGCCCGCTCCGCGACCGTTGCCGGGGACTGGAGCTTTCGGCGCCCTGGCGGCGCCAAGGGGACCCTCCATGCTGCCAACCTAGGGGCCGGTTCCCAAGCCCGCAAGAGCGTGCCGGCTCCTTCTTTGACTACCCGCCCTCAAGCGGCTTGGCCACATGGCGCCAGCGTGCGGGGCGGGCTATAGTGCAGCCAATGACCGGACTGCGCAACCCCCCCGTCCTGGTCACCGGCCTGCTTGCCGCCCTGGCCTTGGCCCTCGCCAGCCCCGGTGGCGCCGCAGCGCAGGAGGCCGACGACGCGGTCGCTCGTGCAATCCGTCTGGTGGCCGACGCCAACCAGATGGCACTGCGCGGGGATACCGCCGCGGCGTTGGCGCGGCTCGAACAGGCCACCAAGCTCGCCCCGAACCTCTCGGACGCCCACTACCGGCGCGGGATGTTGCTCGCCCACCAGGCGGGCAATGAGATGACGGACATGTTCAAGCGCCGGGCGGCCGGGGCGGCGCTCGAGCGCGCGATCCGGATCGAGCGAGGTAACCCATCCTATTACTTGGAGTTAGGACGTCTTCGCCTGAAGCAGGGGCTGGGCCGGCTGGGGGCGCAGCGGATGTTCGATCTGGCACTCAACGCGGCGCGCCAGCGTGGCGATGCCGCGGTCATCGCGGAGACCGAGGCCGAATTGGGAGACATCTACCATCGCCGGTTCCAGGCATTGGACCACCGGCGCCTGATGACGAACGATGCATCCCAGTTCGACCCGGATGAAGCCATCAACAACCCGCACTACGCCAAGGACTTCCTGACGCAGCGGACCTCCGAGATCGAGGATTCCGGCGAATTGGATCTGCGCCGAGCCGAGGCCCACTACCGCAGTGGTGCCACGGCCTGGCCGGGGCACGACCGCGCCAACGCCGGCCTGCTGGGCATCCTCCTGGACGAGCAGCGGATCGAGGAGTTCCATGAGCAGGCACGCCGCTTCATGGCGGCCGCACCCAAGAACCCGCGGGCCCAGCTGTTTCTGGGCCTGGGCCTGTGGCGGATGGGCCGGGCCGCCGAGGCCACCCGCGCGTTCGATCGAGGGCTGGCCGGGCTCACGCCGGGAGAGCGGAGCCGGCTCACCAATCTGTCGGCGATCCTGCGGCGCAGCGATGCGGAGGACTACCAGGGGCTGACCGCGGCCCAGCGGGCCGAATTCGACCGGATCTACTGGGCGGCGGGCGACCCGCTGAGGCTCACGCCGGAAAACGAGCACCTGCTCGAGCACCTCGCCCGCGCCGCGTACGCGGATCTGCGCTTCTCCGCCCCCGAGCTGCACCTCCGCGGTTGGGACACCGACCGCGGTGTCATCTACATGCGGTACGGGCCGCCGCCCGTGGTGGCGTCCTTTGCCCCGCAGACCGACCGGCGCTCGACCGACCCGGCGGCAGTTGGCAAGATCACCACGGTGTGGTTCTACCCGGAGCGGAACCTGCGCTTCGTGTTCTATGGTCCACCGGGTTACAACTTCGCCCGGTTCGCCGGCGAGTTTCAGGCGTACGTCGAAGACACGCGATATCAGATGCCGGTGAAGTACGACAACGTGCCCGTGAACGAGGCCATGGACTCCATCTCGGTCCAGGTCGCGGCGTTCCGCGGCACGCGCACGACCGACTCCACCGAGCTCGTGTTCTTCGCCGGCCTGCCGCTGGCCCGGATGGCCGAGGGCGTGGATCTCATCGAGGGTCCAATCGAGCACGGCCTGTTCATCACGGATCCGCTGGAGCGCGATGTGAAGGTCGAGCGGCGCCAGGAGACCGTCCGCTTCCATTCCGAGTCCCAGCTCGAGCAACGCACGTTCACGAGCGCGTTGCCGGCCGGCGAGTACCGGTTCCGCGTCGAGGCACGCCAGCCCACCACGCGCCGGGCCGCCCGCGGCGCGAACCGGCTCGAGGTGGATGACTTCGCGCGATCCTCCCTCATGTTGAGCGATGTCGTCATGGCCGACCGGGTCGCGCCGCGTCTCGAGGTCCCCACCGGCCACCGGGACTTCTTGATCGACCCGAACCCCGCCATGCGCTACACGCCCGGGGGCGAGGTCCACCTGCTGTGGGAGATGTACAACCTCACGGCGGACAGTCTCAGCAGCGTGTGGTACGACGCCGAGATCGTGCTGCGCGTGCAGTCCATCGAGCGCCGCGGGTTCGCCGCCCGAATCGTGGGTGGCGTGCTCGATGCCGTCGGCACGACCGCCGAAGGCGACGACCAGGTCTCCGTCCGGTATGAGGTCCGCGAAACCCTCGGCAACCGTGACCGGTTGCCCGGCTGGGTTGCGGTGGACCTCGAAGATGCGCCCCTCGGCACCTACGTGCTCGAGCTCGTGATCACGGACCGGATCTCGGGGCAGAGCGCGCTCCGCCGCCGCGTCTTCACCGTCTCCGATATCGATCAGTGACCCGCGCGCTCTGCCTGGCCCTCGCCCTGACGACGGCCCCGGGGCCGCTCCTTGCCCAGGACGGCCGGATCCCGCGCAAGTGGCTCATGGCCGGGGTCGGGGCGCTCGTGACGGGTGCGATGGCCACGGTGTACGCCCTCGCGTTCGAACAGGACATCGGCGGCTGCTCCAAGGCCACGTGCGTGATTCCCGTGAGCGTGGTCCTCGGTGGCGGCATCGGGTACATGATCGGCAAGGAGATGGACGACCTCTACGCCGTGCGCTACAGCCACGCGCCGCCGCTGAAGCTGCGGGGTCGGGAACTGTCGCTCACGATGGTCCCGAACGACGTCGTCGTACACGACAGCACGGTGCTCGTCACCGGCACCGAAGGCGTCGAGGTGGTGCGGGCCGGGCCCACCCTCGACCGGCTCGGGCTGCGGGCGCGCGGCCTGCGCGGGATCGGTGACGTGGCCGCCGACAACGGCCGCAACCTGCTGCTCGTCGGGTCGGCGGTTGGACTGTACCGGTTCCCGCTTCTCGGGGACGACCCCGGCACCCTGGCCTACCCCGGTGAGATCTCCGCCCTATCCGCGGATGGCAGCCGGCTCCTCCTGGGACTCGGGCTCGAGGTGCAGCTCGCCCGGATCGGAGACAGCGTCGAGGCCGTGGGCACCCCGATGGCCGAAGACGCCCGGGTGGTGGACGTCGCGTGGCAGGGCAATCAGATGGCGTGGGTCCTCACCGAAGAACGCCTCGCGGCCTACGGGCTCGTCGGCGACTCGCTCGTGTTCCGCGGCGCCATGCCCTTCCCTGTCCTGGCCCGCCGTGTCTCGATCGCCGACTCGGTGGCACTGGTCTCCGCCGGCTCGGGAGGCCTGTACGCCCTCGACATCCGGAACCCGGCCGCGCCTGCCGAGATCACCAACTGGAGCGGCGCCCGGTTCGTTTACGACGCCGCCATGCGGAACGGCATCGCCTACGTGGCGGGGGGGCCGGAGGGCCTCTACGTCCTGCGCCTGACCGCCGCCGGCTTCGAGGCGGTCGGACTGTCGCGCGGCGTCGGATTCGTGGCCGCTGTCGAAGCCGGCCCGGACGCCATCTACCTGCTCGACCGCACCGGCCTTGCCCTGCGGCGCCTCGACCCTCAGCCTGAGTAATCGATGAACGCTCGTCTCACCTGGCCGATTGCCTTCGGCCTGCTCCTCATTGGCGGCGTGGGTGGTGTCGTGGCCACCCGCACGCAGACCGGCAAACCAGGGGAGCCGGCACCCGAGTCGGGAACCGCGCCCCAGGATTCCACGACGGAAGCCGCGCTGCTGGCCGCCCGCACCAAAGGCTCACCGGAAGCGCCCATCACGGTCCTCGAGATCGTGGACTTCCAGTGCCCCGCCTGCCGGATGTTCTGGGAAGAGACGATGCCCATCCTGCAGCGCGAGTACGTGCAGACCGGCAAGGTGCGCTTCGTCTTCGTGAACCTGCCGCTGGTGCAGATCCACCGGAACGCCGCCGCCGCCCACGAATTCGCCATGTGCGCCGCCGCGCAGGACCGGTTCTGGCCCGTACACGACATGCTGTTCGACCAGCAGTCCGTCTGGGCCCAGTTGGACGATCCGAGCGCCTACTTCTTCAGCGTCGCCACCGCCACCGGTCTCATCACGGACTCGGTCGACGCCTGTGTCACGGACGGCCGGATGCGTGATCTCATCATGCGGGAAGCCCAGGGCGTGGTGCAGGCCGGCGTGCAGAGCACCCCATCGTTCGTGATCGAGCGCGGGCTGATGGCAGGCGCCGTCCCGATCGACGGATGGCGGCCGATTCTGGATTCGATTTACGAGACGAAGGCGGGGCGGTAGCGGTTGGCGCTGCGGCGGCATGCCGAACGGGAGATCGCGGCCGGCCCGGAGGCCGAAGCGCGACGGGAGTGCGGCCCCGGCGATGTAGAGCCGCTCGTTTTCCCTCCGCATGACACTAGGAGATGGCCGTGGCAGACTACGACTTGATTCTTGTCGGTACCGGCTTCGCGTCGTCGTTCTTCCTCAAGGCCTATCTGGAGGTGGCTCCCGCGCGCGCCCGCGTGCTCGTACTCGAACGCGGCCGGCACGACTCCCACGACTGGCAGGTCCGCCATCGGCGGAATTCAAGCACCGTGGCGTCCACGACGTTCGTGAACGAGACCGCCGCGAAGGATTGGGTCTTCAGCATCGGGTTCGGCGGGGGCTCGAACTGCTGGACGGCGGGGGCGCCACGCTTCACGCCGGACGATTTCCGCATGGAGTCCACCTACGGAGTGGGCAGAGATTGGCCGATCGGCTACTCCGACCTTGAACCGTACTACCAGGATGCGGAAGAGCTCATGGCGATATCGGGGCCCGACGACAGCCAATCCCTGTTCCCCCGATCGCGGCCGTACCCGCAACCGCCCCACCAATTCAGCCGTCCGGATGCCCTGCTCAAGCAGGCGTTCCCGAACACGTTCTTTCAGCAGCCCACGGCGCGCGCCAGACACGCCACACAGGGGCGTCCTGGCTGTTGCGGCAGCATGGTGTGCCTTTTGTGCCCGGTTGACGCCAAGTTCACGATCGAAAACGGGTGCAGTCACTTGTACGCCGATCCCCGCGTCACCCTCCTCGTCGAAGCGCGGGCCCTTACCGTGGAGACCGAGGGGGGCGTGGCGTCGGGCGTGAGCTACGAGCAGGACGGGGTGGTCAAAGGGGCAAGCGCTGACCTGGTCGTGCTCGGCGCCAACGCGTTGTTCAACGCTCACATCCTGCTTCGCTCAGGCTTTCGCCACCCGCTGCTCGGCCGGAGGCTAAACGAGCAGACCGCGGTGGACGTGCGGGTCGACCTCGACGGCCTCGAGAACGTCGGCGGCTCCACGTTGATCACGGGTACGGGGTACATGTTCTACGATGGACCCCATCGTGCCACCCGCGCGGCGGCGTATGTATCGACCCTCAACCACCTGTCGCTGCGTCTCGAGCGCGGGCGGTGGCGCCAGCGGATGTACCTCACGATCAGCTTCGAAGCTCTCGGGCTCGACGAGAACCACGTTTCGTTTGATCCCGCGCGTCCCGACCTCCCAGTTGTGGTACACGCAGTGAACTCACCCTACGTGCTACGGTCGCTGGAGCGTATTCCTGTCCTGCTCGACGAGCTGCTGGGCAACCTGCCCGTCGAATCCCTGGCGATCGGCCGGCCCACTTCCAACGAGGCTCACATCATTGGAACGACGGTAATGGGTGACGATCCGGAGTCGAGCGTGCTGGACCGTCACTTGGTCTACCACGGAGTCCACAATCTCGTAGTGCTAGGTAGCGGGGCGTTTCCCACTTCCACTCCTACTCCCCCCACGTTGACTCTTTCAGCGCTCGCCTTGTGGTCGGCGAAGGGAGTATTGGGATGAGGGGCGCCGACGGCCACGCAGATCCCGAGAACGCACCGCGGCTTCACACCCGGCGCTGGTTTCTGGGCAGCCTCGGCGCCCTCCTCGCTGGATCTCTCGGATGGTGGGGAGTGGGGCGCGAGTGGTCTGCCAGCATTCGGTCGCTCGTCGCGAGGCGGCTCTACTTCCTGGACCTCGACCCAGCGGGGTTGGACGCGTTTGCCCGTGACGCGATGGCCGACCCGCAGCTCCCGTTCCCGAAGCACATGCACGTTCGTCGGTGGTTCTTCTCCCTGTACTCCCGCGTGCCGGTTCGACTCTTCCCGCTCCTTCCAGCGCGCGATAGACTGGCGGGTCTCGAAGCTCGCGTGGTGCAGAAGTACCTGCTCTCGACCGACTTCTTCCTGCAGGGGGCGGACGAGTCAGTGACGGTCCGGTACCGGGCCTACTTCGACCCCTATCGGAGACCCTGCGTGAATCCCTTCCTGTAGATTCAATCGGTGTCACCGTCGGCGGAGATGTGGGGCACAACGAAAGCTGGCGACTGAGGACCTACGCTGCTACCACGCGCAGCGGTGGACTGACGACAGCCAGCCTGACGCGCGAGTGGTCGTGGGAACACGACATGCGGATTTGGAAGTTCCCCAAGGCCGCAAAGTGCGGCGGCCGGCGCTCGGTGAATTGGTGGCCCTCGTCGCGGTCCAGCCGGCGTATCCCGCCGTCGTCTCACCCCAGCAGCGTGAGTCCCACGTCGTAGAGCGCATGCGTCCACGCCGCGATCCCGAAGCCGCGCGCCACGTAGAGGCCGGAGAGCATCAGCCCGGCGATCGCCCGGAACGTGAACGACGCGAGGGTGAACGTGTCGCCCATGGGGCCGATATAGTGGAAAGCACTGAAGATGAGGGCGGCTCCCACGATGGCGGTGCCCACCGCGACGGGACGGCGCCACCCCAGACGCCGGGCCAGCGCCAGGAGCCCGGAGACCAGAAGCACGCGGAACAACAGCTCCTCGTAGATCCCCGCACCGAGTGACAGCACCAGTTGGCCGGTGAGCGAGATGCGAACCGGCGCGGTCGCCTGCACCACACTCAGCATGGGTGAGAGCAGCAGTGAGGTGAGCGCCGAGACGACGCTCCCGAGCAGCATGGCGTAGACCACGCTCTCGGCCATCATGAAGCCAAACACGCGCCGATCGAGCGGACCGGGGTGACGTTTCCGGTCGCGCCACACGAGCCACGCCCCGACCCCGACGAGCGCCAGGCTGAACACCGCAACCCCGCGGCTCCCACCGAGGGCGACGAACAGGGTCTTGAGCAGCACGTCCGCCCCGTTCCGGAGGCCCGCATAGGAACTCCGCGTGAGCGCGAACGAGAGCCCCTCGTACAGGAGCAGGAGCGGCAGCGCGAACAGGAGGGTGTACCGCGCCTCCCGGGCAGCCCGCCAGTAGCCGCGTGGCATCATCGGTCCCAAGCTAGCACATTCCGCCCCGGTGCTCTCGCTCTATCGTGTCGTGGCCCGCCTGGGCCACCGGTTGCCGGTCCCCCACGGGACGCTCCGCGCGAGCCTCGCAGGCCGGCGCGGGGCGGCCGGTCGCTGGGTGGCGTGGGCCGCAGACCACCGTACCAAGGGTCCCTGCATCTGGGCGCATGCGGCATCCGTTGGGGAACAGCAGGCGATCGAGCCGGTGCTTTCCCGCCTGGCGCGCGCCCGTCCGGACGCCACCATCATCCTGACCCACACCTCCCCATCCATCCTCCGTACGGTCACCCCCGGGGCCGTGTGTCAGCGGGACTACCTCCCGCGTGACGAGCCGGCGCCCGTCGTCCGCATGCTCGACGCCCTCCACCCGGCGCTCCTCCTGTTCAGCCGGGGGGACCTGTGGCCGGAGTTGGTACACCAGGCGGCGCGCCGCAACATCCCGGTGACCGTCGTGGGAGCCACAGTTCGCCCGAGGAGCCTGCGGCTGGGCCGCGTACCGCGTGCCGTGCTGCGTCACACCCTCCGTGACGTCACGTGGCTTGGCGCGGCCACACCGGACGACGCCGATCGGTGGGCCACGCTCGGTGTGCTGCCGGAGCGGATAGCGGTCACGGGTGATCCGCGGCACGACCGGCTGCTCGAGCGCATTGCCGATCCACGACCCGCCACCACGGTCCGCGCCCGGGCGGGTGCCGACCCCGTCCTCGTTGCCGGCAGCGTGGAGCCGTCAGACGATGACGCGTTGCTGGAGGCCCTGTCGCGCGTTCTTCACGCCGGAATCCCGCTCCGCACGGTGATCGCTCCTCACGATCCCACCGAGCGGCGGATTGCCGCGCTGCTCGCCAAGCTCGCCGCGCGCAGTCTCATCGCCGGATCCTGGCCCGGACCGCGCTCGGCACCCGTGCTTCCCGCTGCGTCCGCGGTGGTCACCACCGCTCAGGGCCTACTCGCCGATCTCTACCTCGCCGCCGACATCGCCTACGTCGGTGGCGGATTCCGCGCGGCCCGGCTCCACTCGATCGCGGAGCCCGCGGCCGTTGGACTGCCGGTGCTCATCGGCCCTCGCTGGGCAGGCAGCACGGATGCCGAGCCAATGGTGGCGTCAGGCGGCGCGATCCCGATCGCGAACGATCATGGCCACAGCCTGGCGGAGAGCATCCTGCGACTCGTGCGAGATCCAACCGAACGCACCCGGCGCGGCCTGGCGGCGCGTGGGGTGCTCCGCGCAGGAGCAGCCCGAGCCTCGACGGCAGCACTCCTGCGGAGTCTCGAATCGCAGAGCCTCTGAGGCCGCAATGGTGCGCCCATGAGGTTAGGCGGGCAGATCCCGTGTCAGGCGCGGCTGAGAGCCGCGGCTCGGCCCTGCCGCTGAAAAGCGGCGGGCACCCCGTCAGTTCACTGACAGCGCCGAGCCGCGAGTCTCACTCGCGCCTTCGCGGAGCCGGGCCTGCAGGTGTGCCATGGGATTGGGCGGGCGGCGTTCCGTGTCAGGCGCGGCTGAGAGCCGCGGCTCGGCCCTGCCGCTGAAAGCGGCGGGCACCCCGTCAGTTCACTGACAGCGCCGAGCCGCGAGTCTCACTCGCGCCTTCGCGGAGCCGGGCCTGCAGGTGTGCCATGGGATTGGGCGGGCGGCGTTCCGTGTCAAGCGCGGCTGAGAGCCGCGGCTCGGCCCTGCCGCTGAAAGCGGCGGGCACCCCGTCAGTTCACTGACAGCGCCGAGCCGCGAGTCTCACTCGCGCCTTCGCGGAGCCGGGCGACGGGAGGGATTCAGTGAGGATAGAATGAACGGCAGCGAAGGGCGATGAGGAGCGACACCATCATCGCCCCCATCGTCCTTCGTCGCCCTACATCGCCCCAAGTCGTTCGAATCAGAGCCCCGGTACGTTGATCCCGAAGTTCAGCCCGGCGCCGAACACCAGCGGCGAATAGTCACCCGAGCTTCCGGTCGCCCCTTCCGGCACTGGAATGCTGAGGTAGTCCACGGCCAGGTGGATGCCGATCATGCCGATCGACACGTTCACGCCGCCGGAGCCGCCGAACCGGGCCTTCGTCTCGCTATTCGTCCCGTCGTCCTGCGAGCGGACGTGCAGCCGGGGGGCGACCCACGGGGTGATGCCCACACCCGGCGTGGGGAGCGAGAACCCGATGCCCAAGGCCACCGGGAAGTCGAGTTGCTTGAAGCTGCCTTCCTTGATGTAGCCCGCGCCCGCCTGGATCGAGATCTTCACCGGCGTCATGGGGAGCCGGAGGATGTTGTAGCCCAGCGTGCCGCCGAAGGCCGTCTGGCTCGTGCCGCCGGGAACGAGCGCGTCGTCCGCCTTGACGGAACCGACACCCGCCATCACGTAGAACGCGGCGAGGCCCAACGAGGCGCGCGCACCGTAGTAGGTGGTCTTGAGGGAGGCGTCATTCATGCCCTTCCCGAAATCGCCCGCGATGTTGATCCCGGTGCTGACACCGACGGGTACGTACACGGGGCTGCCGTACATCTGTGCAGCGGCCGGTGTGGCCGTGAGCAGCACGGCCAGGGCCGCCGTCAGACCGAAGATGCGCTTCATGCGGTTGCTCCTTGCTGATGGTGTGGCCGAGCGGCGCGCCACCCGGCGCACCCGAGGGGCAAATCTACCGAGTGGGAGTGGGTGCGCCCTGTGATCCAGGTCTCACTGTGCGACAGGGCACAAAACGAACGGGGCGCCCCCATGGGGACGCCCCGTTCCACACCAGCGCGGAAGACCGCGCCGGTCACTGCTTACATGCCCGCGCCGGGGGTCTTGAAGTTGTACCGCAGACCACCGCCAACGACCATCGGCGAGAACTTCTCCGCCGTGATGACGGAATTCTCGGTCTTCTCCGCGAAGGTCGCCCAATCGAGCGCCGCGTAGATGCCGAAGCCCATCGCGAAATTGACGTTCACGCCACCCGAGACGCCGAAGCCGAACTGGCTCACCGAGCTGCCACCCTCGGGCTTCGTGCTGAGCAGGTTGCCGCGCGGGGCCGCCCACACCTCGAAGCCAACGCTGCCCGTCATCGGCGGCGCGAAGCCGATGCCGACGCCGAACGGGATGTTGGTCTGCGAGCCGAGCTTGGTCCCACCCGGATCCGTCTTGATGCTCCAGGTCGCGAACCCACCGAACACGTTCACGGCCAGCGGCGACTCGGCCGGCTTGAGCACCGTCACCTGCGCGTTACCACCGAAGGCCATCGGCTTGTTGATGCCATCATTCTTCGTGTTCACCGAGGCGACGCCGGCGTTGATGTTGAACATCTTCGCGCCGAACCCGACCATGCCGCCGAACGCCATGGCCTGCGACGTCGACCCATCGGCCTTCACGCCCTTGGTATCGTCGGACAGCCCCATGGCGGCGCCGGCCTGAATGTTCAGACCCTGGTAGCCACCCGGGTAGACGATGACGGGCATGAAGCCCAACTGCGCCGAGGCCGTGTTGGCGAACAGAGCGACCGCCAGAGCGGCCATGCTGATACCCGCGATCTTCTTCATGCTGTTCCCTCTCCGAAAGGGTGATCGTTTTCGATGTGAAACGTCGGCCACTCGTCACCCACCGCGAGAGGCCCTGAGAAGCCGCTAAAGGCTAAGGCAATGCGACGTTTAGGTCAATGGGGGTCAGGCCTCCTTTCGGTATATCTTCGGCCATGATGGTGAACTCGTTACGGCCACGGTACATCCAAGACCACCGCTGGCCTCAGCGCAGCCACACCGCGCTCACCGCCACGCCCTCTGGCACTCCGGTGGTCCCGAAGCCGCCGCTCACGCGCAGCGCGAAGCCCAGCGAGAGCCTGAGGTCGAGCCCGAGTCCCAGTCCCACCCCAACATCATCGTTTCCGACCGTCGTGAAGTACACCGTGGGCTGCACGTAGGGCACGAGACTCACCGCCGAATTCTCGACGATCAGCCGCCGGCCCAGTGCAAGCCCGACGGGCACCCACACGCTGGCGCCACCGCTCACGTCCAACCCGATCCCCGTCACCAGCGCGCCCCGCATCGGAAACCGCTGCTCGTCAATCAGCGGGAATCGCGCATCCACCCCGATCAAGAAGCTGTCCTGCACGTCGTTCCGGATCATCAGGCCGGTCCTGAGGGCAAGGTCCAGTTGTCCGAAGCCTCGGCGATACTCGCCCTCGATCCCGGTCTGGCTGCCGCGCTGGAAGCTGGCCCCGACCCCGAACTCGTAGCGACCGAACGACCGGTACGGCGCCTGGAACACCGGCGTCCCCGTCTCCTGCGCCGCGAGGGGCCCCACCCCACTCGCAAGGAGCCCGCCCACCAGTCCCGCCCCAACCAGCCGCATTACACCCTTCATATTCACCTTTCACGCCCTTCGCCTCACCGCATCGGCCATCGGCT
>Ga0224505_10001909_pt1 | contig 12691 bp, 13 predicted proteins | sample SF_Jan12_sed_USG_FD_169102 | JGI IMG/M metagenome (GOLD analysis project Ga0224505, IMG submission 169102) | Sediment microbial communities from San Francisco Bay, California, United States - SF_Jan12_sed_USGS_4_1 | ecosystem: Environmental > Aquatic > Marine > Sediment | place: USA: California...
CCCGTCGTACATGTCGGCGACGAGATAGGTGCCGTGCTCGGCCATCATGTCGATCGCCTCGTCGTCCATGAGCGAACCGTGCTCGATCGAGCGGACCCCGGCACGGACGGCCCGCTTGATGCCCTCTGCCCCGTGAGCGTGTGCGGCCACGAACGTGCCGGCGGCCTCGGCTTCCTCCACCGCTGCCCGGAGCTCGTCTTCGGTGAACTCGGGCATGCCGGGGCGGGTGCCGCTCGTGAGCACGGCCCCCGTGGCCAGCACCTTGATGAAGTCGGCCCCGTATCGCAGCACCTGGCGAACGGTCGAACGCATCTGATCGACCCCGCTCGTGACCCCGAAACGCAGATCCCGAGGCACGACCTCGTCCACGTCGACCGCGAGGCCCGTCAGGTCACCGGCTCCGCCAGGCGTGGTCACGTAGGCGCCGGCGCACATCATGCGAGGGCCCGGAAACCAGCCGGCATCGATGCCTTCGCGCAGCGCCACGTCGACGAACGCCCGGAACGTGCCGATGTCGCGAACCGTGGTGAAACCCGCCTGCAACGTGGAACGGGCGTTGTGCACGCCGACGATCGCTTCCTGGGCGCTCGAGCGCATCACGAGTCGGGCGTATCCCTGTCCGCTGTCGTCCTCGCCGACCAGGTGCGAATGCATGTCCATCAACCCCGGCAGCACCGTGTGGCCGGCGAGGTCGATGCGTCGGGCATCGCCCGGCGCATCGGATGTTGCCACGACATCGGCGATGCGATCGCCGTCGACGACGACCGATCGGCCGGTCAGCACCTCCCCCCGATGGGTGTCGATCAAGCGGTCGGCCGTGATGACGATTCGCTCGCTCATGCCGCGGAGGATACCCTTCGGCCCATCGGGCTCCCCGCTCCGGGGTGGCCGAAGGTCGCACACATCGCCGACCTTGGACCGTGCTGCGACGATGGCTCGTGTGCCGATACCCGGAACATGGTAGGTGCACGTCCCCTCTCCAGGGCAGCCGCGGTCGTGCTCGCCATGGCCACGGTGGCCGCGCTCGTCCCAGCTGCCGTTGCGGCGGCACCCCCGGAGCTCACGGAGTTCCCCCTGGCCGACGGGGTGTCGCCGTTCGGCATCGCAGGGGGCAGCGACGGTGCGATGTGGTTCACCGAGCGGGGCACCGATTCCGTCGGTCGCATCGAGCTCGATGGCACCCTGGGACCGTGGACGACCCTCGAGTCCGGCGCCGACCCCACCGCGATCGCGACCGGGGTCGACGACGCGGTTTGGTTCACCCAAAGGGGCCTGAACCGCATCGGCCGGCTCGCCCCGGACGGCACGCTCACCGAGTTCCTGGTGCCGACCGACAATGCAGCCGTCACCGGCATCGCAGCCGGCCCCGACGGCGCGATGTGGTTCACCGAGCGCGGCTCGCACCTCATCGGGCGCGTCACGACCGACGGCACGATGTCGGAGTTCCGGCTGCCCTCGTCGGTGCCGGGCCCGCTCGGCATCGCGGCAGGATCCGACGGCGCGATGTGGTTCACCGAACAGCGGGGAGATCGCATCGGGCGCATCACGAGCGGAGGCGAGGTCACCGAGTGGGACCTTCCGTTCGCCAGTAGCTTGCCGTCCGGCATCGCGTCGGGCCCCGACGGAGCCCTGTGGTTCACGCTTCGGGCTGCCAACCGTGTCGGGCGGATCACGCTCACCGGCGACATCACGACCTGGCCGGTGCCAACGCAGGGCTCCGACCCCACCGCGATCGTCGCCGGCTGGGACGGAGCGATGTGGTTCACCGGCCCCGGTGCCGACCTGATCGGCCGCGTGGAGCTCGACGGCACGATCAACGAGTTCCCGCTGCCGAAGGTCGGTTCCTCGCCCTTCTCGATCGCGGCGGGCCCCGACGACGCCGTATGGTTCACGGAGGGGAACGCCCACGCGATCGGCCGCCTCGGTACGTCGGCTGCACCCATCGACACGACCCCGCCGACAGTTCGCATCGACGCGCCGGCCGACGGAGCGGTCGTCGTGACCGGCACGCCCCTCACGGCCGAGTTCCACTGTTCGGACGAGGGAGGGTCGGGACTCGCGACCTGTGCAGGTACGGTCGGCGACGGCCGGCCAGTCGACACCGCTCCGGGCGTGCACCGCTTCGACGTCACCGCCACCGACGGGGCAGGGAACTCGGCGACCGCGACCGCATGGTACGTCGCCTTCTCCGGAACCGCGGGGACGATCGCCGCCGGATCGCAGCGAGCCGGCCACTGGGCGACGCTGGAACTCGGGCTCGGCGGCACCGCGCCGAAGCAGGCGGCCGAAGTGGTGGCCGAAGGGTTCCCCGTGAGCCAACGGGTCGACTGCGCCGATCCCACCACGGGCGGAGGAGCCGCGACCCCGGCCGACGCCAGGCTCTCGACGCGCCGTGATCTGCTGGTCACACGCTGGCGCACCGAACGCGCATGGGCCGGAACCTGTCGCTCGATCACGTACCGCTTCGTGGCGACCGGATGGACCGGCACCGACATCACGTTCGTGGTCGCGTTCGTCTGAGCCTGGCTCGTCGCCGTCCGCTCGAGATCTCGTCCGGTTCAGACTAGAGGGCCTCTAGGCCGCCGTTGAGCAGCCCGTCGAGCACGAGCTCGAGCTCGTCACCGTCGAAGCTACGGTCGTGGCCCCCGTGCACCCGGCGCACTGGCAGCGCCGAGAGGCGCCGGAGCGAGGCTTCCGCGGCTTCGAGATCGTCGTAGCCGAGCCGGCCGTCGACGTAGACCGTGTCGCCGCTGAAGAGCAGTCCGGTCGCCGCCTCCCACAGCCCGATCGAGCCGGGCGTGTGGCCGGGGACGTGGAGCACCTCGATACGACGGTCGCCGAGGTCGAGCACATCGCCGTCGGCAACGAACCCGGTGGGACGGGCCCCGGGCGCCACCCACGCTCCCGTGTCGAAGCCCTCGTGCGGAACGGCGGCGATCGTGCGCTCGGGCACCTCGAAGCCGTAGTAGGCGAACATGTCGTCGACCCCGGCCGGCTGGTCGTCCCGCTCGATGCGCACCGCGAACGGTGCCCGCGTCTCGTCGGCATCGGCCTCGTGGCAGCGGCGATCGTCGAACTCCGAGAGACCGCCCACGTGGTCGAAATGGCCGTGGGTCGCGATCGCGATCACCGGCCGGTCTCCGGCGAGCCGGTCGATGGCCGGGCGCAGCTTCCCGATGCCGTTGGCGGTGTCGACCACCAGATCCGCATCGTGGCCTCGCACGTGCCACACGTTGGATTCGAGCATCGGCGTGATGTGCGCCTCGACGAGCAGCGTCACGCCGTCGCCGGAGTCGTGTGTACGCCACCAACGCTCCGCCACGGGCGGCGGTGCGCCGGCATTCACACGCGATCCTCCAGGAGCACCGCGGCCGCTGGTTCGCGCATGCAATGCATCGACGTCATCGAGGCGTTGTAGGCGCCCACGTTCGGCAGTGCGACGATGTCTCCCTCCGTCACCTCGGGGAACGGATGGTCCTCGGCGAACAGATCGGGACCCTCGTTGATGTGACCCGAGAACGTCACGTCACGAACCGGCGCCGCGCCGGCCGCACGGCAGAGGATCGGGTAGAACGGGATGCGGTAGACGAAGTGCTCGCAGAGCACGTTCCAACCCGTGTCGAGACCGACGAACGTCGAGCCATCACGGTCCTCGACGGTCACGACCTCGGCCAGGTGCACGCCCGATTGCTTCGCGATGAACTCACCGGGCTCGGTTGCGACCGTGACGCCGAGTGGTGCGAGATGGCGAGCCATGATGCCGGCCCACGCGGCGAGATCGAGCGGCGTGTCGGAGGGGCGGAACGGGACCCCGAGCCCACCGCCCGTGTTGACTTCTGCGATCGGGCAGCCCGCCTCGATCAAGCTCGAGGTGGCCAGGGCGACACGACGGATGACTTCCTCCACCGCGTCGAGCGAGTCGTCGAAGTACAGGTACCCCGAATGCACGTGCACGGTGTCGATCGTGAGGTCGTAGCGCCGCGCGATCGCGACAGCGTCGAGCAGACGCTCCGGATAGATGCCGAACTTCGTCGGCTTGGAACCCGCGTAGGCACTCTCGCCCCCCCCGGCATGTGTGGCGCCCGCGCGGGGGTTGACCCGGATGCCGATGGTTCGCCCGGGAGCGGCACGCCCCACCCGCTCGAGCTGCGACAGGAGGTCGACGTTGAGGTGACACCCGGTCGGAAGGATGCGAGCGAGATCACGATCCGAGAGGTTCGTGCCCGTGTAGCTGATCTCATCGGGACCCCAGCCGTGCTCGAGCGCCCACTCGAGCTCGCCGGGTGAACACACGTCGAGGCCCACGAAGGGCGCTCGTCGGCGAAGGAACCGTAGGAAGCCCGGCTCGCGTTGCGCCTTCAGCGCGTATCGCACGGTGGCGGGTACGTCGGCGGCCTCGAACGCGCCGCGCAACGCCTCCGCTTGCTCGCGAGCACGCTCGAGATCGTAGACGAAGATCGGCGTGCCGCGCTCACGTGCCATCTCCTCGGCGTCGCGCCCCGCGATCGTGAGCCGGCCCTCGACGATGCCGAGGCCGGGCCGTTTCCACCAGGTGCGTTCGTCGGTCGTGGTCGCGCGCATCCGCACAGGCTAGCGGTCACGCGAGGCTGCGAGCGGCGCGGTCGACCGAGGACCGCTCAGGAGGCGGCAGCCTCGGCCTCGTCCGGGATCACGCCGTCGGGCGGAGCGTCCCGCAACGTCAAGATGCCCGACGCCACGCCCAGCACGCCGCCGAGCCCCGACAGGTAGATGCCGAACGCGAGATCGGCCCCATCGGCCCGGGCGACACCCCAGATGCACGAAAGCGTCAGGACGACCGCGGTCACGGTCATCAACGCGGCGAACGCGCGGCGCAGGCGGACGTCGGCCATCAGCACGTATGCGACCGAGAACGCGAAGAGTGCGAGCGACATCGCGAGCCCGAGGGTCCCGCTTGCATCGGCGACGCCGTCCACCTTGAGCGTTCCGCTCGGTCCGGAGATCTGGAACCAGGAGACATACACCCCGGCGAGCCCGACGACGCCGGCGACGGCGCCGGCGATGCCCGGGTAGGACAGTTTCTCCGTGTCCATGCTTGACCCCTTTCGGCTGTGGTCGCACGGCGCGGTGATCGACGGACCCGTGCGCGCCCGGAGAAGGTCTCGGCATCTCGGTGGGGGTTCCTTGAATCCAGCCGGTGCTCCGCAGGCTTCGCCAGGCACGTCAGGATGCCATGCGGAACACCCACCACTCGATCTCGAATTCGGGTTCGACCGGGCGATCGAGTCTGCCGAGATGCTGGCGTGCCCAGCGGCGGACCTCCCGCACCGCGCGTCGCCGCACCTTCGGAGAGGCGGCCCACGTCCACGTGTACACCCCGCGTTCCATGTTCCGCAGGAACCCCGCGATCGTGAGGGTCCGGGTTCCGCGGACGACGGGGAGGGGCCGCCCGTCGGCACGCCTCGCCGCCATGGCCGCCTGCAAGCCATCGGGGTCGTCGGGACGAAGTCCGACCGACAGGGGCAGGTCGCCCGCCGCATGCAGGAATCGCTCCTGCAGGGTGTGGTAGAGCCCGGTGTAGTCGGTGATGCTCACCAGGAACGAGCCGCCGGGCCGCACGACGCGCACGACTTCGTCGAGCGCCTGCTGCCAGGCCGCGACCAGGTGCAGCACGTGCCGCATCACGAGGCCGTCGAAGACGTGGTCGGCGAACGGGAGGCGGCTCGCGTCGGCCACGACCAGGGGCACCCGCAGCCCCCGGGCGCCGGACTTCTCACGAAGGCGTTCGAGCATGCCCTCCGACAGGTCCATGCCCGTCATGGGTAGGCCGGCCTCGGCCAGAGGCAGCGTCACCAGGCCGGTGCCAGCGCCCACCTCGAGGACCCGGGTCGCCCCCTGCAGCTCCCCGGAGAGCACACGGGCGGTGTCGGCCTGTACCTCGGGAGACAGACCGCGCGTCTCGTCGTAATAGCCGACGGCGTGATCGAAGTCGACCGACGAACCTACGGCCGCCAGGAGATCGCGAGCGTGCTGAAGTCTGTGCGGCTTCTTCGTGTCTCTCTCCTCGATCGATGCAGGTCAGGGATCGGTGCCTGACGAGGACTGGTGGAGGTGAACGGATTCGAACCGTCGACCTCTGCCGTGCGAAGGCAGCGCTCTACCGGGCTGAGCTACACCCCCAGGTTCGCCAGACTAGCAAAGGGGTCCGGGACGACCGCGAGCCATCGGCGCCTTCGGCGCCCCTCGCGGGGCCGGGCATGACCTGGTGTCGTCCCGCGCTCACCCGGTACGTTCAGCCATCCGAACCGCGGTCGCCCTGCAGCCGGCCCGCATGCTCGCTGAGCGCCCGCTCGATGCCTTGCTGCATCGCCGCGATCGCGAGATCGCCCCGGGTCTTCTCGATCAACGAGCGTGCGACGTCGGTCGACCGGCGGAGGTTGAGCGTGATCGCATCGGGGTAGTCGATCGTCACGAGCACGCCGTAGAGATCCTCGAGCGCATCGAGCATCGCTTGGCCCCGTTCGACCTGTCCGGCGCGCAGCAGATCGAGGATGTGGCGTCGGCCCTCCCCGATCGCCTCGGCGATGCCATTGAGGTAGGGAGCGTCTTCGACCTCGAGCTCGTCGGGCCCCGGCACGGGGTCACCAGAGACGAGAGCACGGGTCACGTTGGCCTCGGCGTATTCCTTCTGGGCGTCCTGTAGGTAGCCGGCGAACCGCAGCTGCGGATGATCGGTCACCGCGTCGTAGCCCGCCCGCAAGGCGGCTCGTGCCTCGCCGATCAGTTCGGACGCGCGATCGGATTCATCGCGATGCACGGCTCGGATCGCGTTGGCACTCGCCCGAATCGAGCGGCGGGCTGCGGGCAGCGCGGCTTCGCGCGCCGCGACGGTGGCGTCGAACCGCCGGTGGAGGTCGTGGGAAATTTCGTCGAGCGTCACGCCGTGATCAGGCGCGAGCCGCGGCTTCACCCGCACGGACCACGACGTGCACCCGGTCTCCTTCGCCGAGGGTGCCGAGCCCGTTGAAGGTCGGACGGGCCCACGTGCTCCGGCCCTGGGCGACGTAGCGCGGGGACGGCGCCGGTCGGGTCGGCGCCGCGTGCGACGTCTGGTGTCGATGCGGGGCCGAGCGGTAGGTCGACTCGCGGTGCTTGATCGTCAACAGCAGCCACACGTACATCACGAGCAGCGCCGCAAACACCGCGGTCACGGCCCATGCGACCCGAAGCGGCGGCACGAGCCCGATCAAGAAGGTGATGCCGATCGACTCGAGCATGAAGGTGAAGACCTGCCGGCGCCGCTCCCGGGCGCGTGCCCGGTTCCGTTCGACGGGGCCCATGAACCGAACGCCCTTGCGCGGGGTGACGATCCAGCGGCCTTGGGTGCCGTGCGTCTCTGCTTGGGCCAAGAGTTCCATCCTGCGTTCGAAGTCTCCGACCGACCCCTGCGGGGTCGATGACGCCTTTCCTCCGGTGGGAAGCAAGAACGCCGCCCACATGATGCCCAAGACCGCGAGGGGCAACCACTCCACGCCCAGCCTCCCGTGGGGTCGGTGACCGTTGGCGCTACCACATCTAGGCTGGGCCGGGACGCTAGCACCACATGTGGGGTGAAGCGATCACATCCATGTGATTCGGTGAACTTTTTCACAAGCGGGGTTCGGGACGCCCCGCAGCGGGTCGACGCTGTCTGTCGGTTGACCGATGGAGGAACACCCCCGGTCGGGCTACAGCGCCTCGGCCGATGGCTCATCGCCCGGCTACGTAGTCGCCGCTCTTTCCGCCGGACTTCGCCAGCAGCCGAAGGCCGTCGATGCGCGCACCACGATCGAAGGCCTTGGCGGTGTCGTAGAGCGACAGCGCGGCAACAGCAGCCGCCGTCAGCGCCTCCATCTCGACACCGGTGCGGTCGGTCGCACGAACGGTGGTCTCGACCCGGAGACGGCCCGCCCGCTCGTCGGGCTCGATCACCACGTCGGCGCCGGTCACGCGGATCGGGTGGCAGTGTGGCAACAGGGCGGGCGTCTGCTTCACACCGGCGACCCCGGCGATCTTCGCGGTCTGGATCGGATCGCCCTTCTTGGTGCCCACGACGAGGTGCCCGACGGCGTCTGAAGTCGTGGTGACCCAGCACTCCGCGGTGGCGATGCGCTCGGTGTCGGGCTTCGCTCCGACCTCGACGATGCGGGTGACGCCATCGGCTCCGGCTTGGTCGCTCACGGTCGCTCCTCAGTCTTCACCGGCGCGGAACACCATGACCTGCACCTGGGACCCAGCAGGTGCCGTCTCGGTGCCCGGCGGGATCATCGCGAGGCCGTTGGCCCGGGCGACCGTCGAGATGAGGTTGGAGCCGCGAGCGCCGGTGGGCGTCGCGACCCATCCATCGCCACCGCGCTCGACCACGACGCGTGCGTACTGCATCTTCCCCTTCGGCCCGCTGACGTCGGCGGCCAGCGACGCTCGCACCTGTGGGCGCTCGATCTGAGTTCGGCCGAGCATGGTCAGGATGGCCGGGCGCACGAAGAGCTCGAAGCTCACGAAGACGCTGACCGGATTGCCCGGGAGACCGAAGTACGGCTTGCCCTCGATCTGACCGAAGCCCTGGGGCATGCCGGGCTGCATCGCGACCTTGTAGAAATCGATGTCGCCGCGGCGGAAGAACGCGGCCTTCACGACGTCTCGCTCGCCCACCGAGACGCCGCCCGAGGAGATGAAGGCGTCGGCCTGGATCAGGTAGTCGAGCACCGTCGTTTTCAGCGAGTCGGCATCGTCGCGCACGATGCCGGCCAACACGGGCATCGCACCGGCCTCGCGCAGCGCGCCGAACACCGTATAGGCGTTGGAATCGCGGATCTGGCCGAAGTCGGGCGTCTCGGTCGGCGGGATCAGCTCGTCGCCCGTGGACAGCACGACGACCCGGGGCCGCGGGTGCACCAGCGGCGTCGCGTGCCCCGCGTTCGCGAGCAGCCCGAGCTCGGGGGCGCCCAAGCGTTTGCCTCGCTCGACCAGCACGGCCCCCTCGGCGACGTCCTCACCGACGGGACGCACGTGACGCCCCGCGGGCGCGGCTTCGAGCAGCTGCACGGTCTCGCCCGCCACACGGGCGTTCTCGATCGGCACGATCGTGTCCGCGCCCGCCGGGATGGGCGCTCCCGTCGCGATCGCCACCGCCTCCCCCCCGCCGACGACGGCCTCGGGCCGATAGCCGATCATCGCCTTGCCGACGACCTTGAGCTCTGCCGGACGCTCGGGGCTCGCGTCGGCGACGTCGGCCGCGCGCACGGCGAACCCATCCATCGCCGAGGACGCGAACGCGGGAAGGCTCTCGCTCGCCACGACATCCTCGGCCGAGACGCACCCATACGCTTCGGTCAGCGCGAGCTGCAGCGGGGCGAGCGGCGAGACGGCATCGAGCACCCGAGCGCGAGCCTCCTCGACCGAGATCAGTCCTTCCGCGGAATCGTGATCGTGGAGCGTGGGGGGGAGGTCGTCCATGCCCCGAGTCTAACGAGACCCGGCCGGCGACCCGGGAGACTCACGTTTTGCGAGCGCCAGACCGATACCTCGACATCCCGCGTGCGCGTGACGTGACGGACATGAGCGACCTGGCAGGCGCTGCCGCGGCCTGAGTCGTGACGCTACAGCAGCTTCCTTCGCTGCACGAAGTCGGCGAGCCATGCGCTGAAGGCCGGGCCGAGGTCGTCGCGCTCGATCGCAAGTTCGACCGTCGCCTTGAGGTAGTCGAGCTTGTTGCCCGCATCGAATCGTCCGGCTTCGAACGTGTACGCGTAGACCGCCTGCTCCTGGGCGAGCGAGTTGATCGCGTCGGTGAGTTGGATCTCGCCGCCGTGACCGGGCTTGGTGTCTCGCAGTGCCTCGAAGATCTCTGGCGTGAACACGTACCGGCCGATCGCCGCGAGATTCGAGGGCGCCTCGTCGGCTGGCGGCTTCTCGACGACCGAACGCACGCGGGCGAGGTCCTCCTCGATCATCTCGGGCTCGATCGCTCCGTAGGCCGAGATCTCGCTTCGCGCGACCTCGAGTCCCGCGAGCACCGAGCGTCCATACCGCTCGTGCACCCGAAGCATCTCGCGCAGCAGCGGCACCGAAGGGTGGATCAGGTCGTCGCCGAGCAACACGGCGAACGGCTCGCCGCTCACGTGCGCCTCGGCGACACCGACGGCGTGACCGAGCCCGAGGGCCTCGTGCTGTCGGACGGTGTGGATCTGGGCGAGATCGGAGAGCTCCCGGACCTGCTTGGCCTCGTCGAACTTGCCTCGCGCGTCGAGCAGGGCTTCGAGCTCCGGAGCCCGATCGAAGTGATCCTCGATCGCTCCCTTGTCGCGCGCCGTGATGATCAGGATGTCGGTGAGGCCGGCGCGCACGGCTTCCTCGACGACGAGCTGGATCGAGGGGGTGTCGATCAGCGGCAGCATCTCCTTGGGCACCGCCTTCGTGGCCGGCAAGAACCGTGTGCCGAGACCTGCGGCGGGGATCACCGCCTTGCGGACCTTCACGATGGCGTCCTCCCTCGTGCGGAAGCCGAGTCTACGCGCCGTACGCCGATCGCGGGAAGTCGTCCGTTCCGGGTAGCCCGATCGAACCGCGTGTGGTCGCGCAACGGCTCCGAGAACCGCCACACGACGCCGGTACACTCGGCGAGCCATGCCGACCTACGAATACGTCTGCAAGAGCTGCGGGCACCTCTTCGAGATCGTGCAGTCGATGCGCGACGATCCACTCACCGAGTGCCCGGAGTGCGGCGGCGAGCTCCGCAAGGTCTTCGCTCCCCCGGCGATCTCGTTCAAGGGATCGGGGTTCTACGCCACCGATCACGGGAAGAAATCGAGCAAGCCCGCCGGTGACAAGGGCGAGAAGTCCGGCGAGGGCGAGAAGAAGAGCGATCCGGGTTCGGGTGAGAAGAAGGACTCGAAGAGCGGAGCATCCGGTGACGGCTCGAAGAAGGAGAGCACTCCCTCGGCGAGCAGCTCGGCCTCGTCCAAGGCCTCGTCCAAGGAAGGAGGCAGCGGCTCATGACCACCGCCGACGTCGGCATCTTCGGAGGTTCCGGGTTCTACTCGTTCCTCGACGACACCGAGACCGTCGAGGTCGAGACACCCTATGGCTCGCCGAGCGCGCCGGTGACGATCGGCGACATCGGGGGCAGGCGTGTGGCGTTCCTGCCCCGCCACGGCGCTCGCCACGAGTATCCGCCGCACCGCATCCCGTACAAGGCCAACCTGTGGGCGATGAAGGAGCTCGGCGTCGGGCGAGTGCTCGGGCCGAACGCATGCGGATCGCTCCAGGCGTCGGTGAAGCCCGGCGACTTCGTGATCTGCGACCAGCTGGTCGACCGGACCCGTGACCGCCCCAACACCTTCTACGACGGACCGGTCACGACCCACATCTCGTTCGCCGACCCGTACTGCGACGTCATGCGTTCGGCGATCGTCGACGCCGGGCGCGAGCTCGAGATCCCGATCCACGACCGGGGCACCGTCGTCGTCATCGAGGGTCCACGGTTCTCCACGCGATCGGAGTCGTCGTGGTTCGCGAGCGCCGGGTGGGAGGTCATCAACATGACCCAGTACCCCGAGGCCGTGCTCGCCCGTGAACTCGAGCTCTGCTACGCGAACATCTCGTTGATCACCGACTACGACGTGGGGGTCGAGGGCGTGGCTCCCGTGACCCACGAGGAAGTCGTGCGCGTGTTCGCCGAGAACAACGAGAAGCTCAGGGAGCTGCTGTTCAACGTCGTCCCGGCGCTGCCCGCGACGCGGGATTGCATCTGCGCGACCGCCCTGTCCGGCGCGCGCTTCGAGGTCTGATCGATGTCGGGCGACCCGGTGCTGGCCAGGGTGGAACTGACGTTTCGGACCGACGAGGATCCCCATGCGCTCGCCGACCGCGTGCGTGAAGCGACCACGCTGATCGTCGGGCGCGATGCCCTCGAGGAGTTCCGGGTGCGAGTGCTGCCCCTGTCGTCGAAACCGAAGGGCTCGGGTTCGGACTGACGGACACCGATCGCAGCGGTGATGCCCGTCACGGAACGACGGTCGTCGCCCCGCTAGCGTCGCGGCATGCTCGACGTGATCCGCCGGAAGCTGCCCAGGTCGGCTGCCCTCTGGTTCGCGGCTGCGGCGCTGTCGGCGATCGCCGCCGTGGCCGCCGTGCAGACCCACGTGTCAACCCTCGAGGCCACGAGACCCGACGTCGGGGCCCCCGAAGCCGTCGTCGTGGCCGCGGCCGACCTCACCCGAGGCTCGACGATCTCCGCGACGTCGCTCGAGATCGTCGACGTGCCCTCATCGCTGGTGCCGCCGGGCGCGATCGCCGATCCCGACCAGATGGTCGGGCGCACGCTGAGCGCCGACCTCGCGGCGGGCGAAGTGCTCACCCTGACTCGGCTGGCGAGCGCCGGCAGCGGACCGATCGCAGCGCTCGTCCCCCCGGGGCTGCGCGCCTTCGTGCTTCCCGCCGGACCGCCTGCGGGCACGGTGCGGCCCGGCGACGAGGTCGACGTGCTGGCGACCTACGGCGCCAACGCGGGCCAGCCGTACACCGACACGGTCGCGTCGGCACTCGAGGTCCTCAGCGTCGAGGCTGGCGACGCGCCGTCGTCGAGCACGTCGGGCGCCGCCGCGTCGGGACCCCCCATCGTGGTGCTCGCCGACCCGCTCACCGTCGAGCGGCTCGCACGGGCATCGAGCCT
>Ga0224505_10001910_pt1 | contig 12691 bp, 9 predicted proteins | sample SF_Jan12_sed_USG_FD_169102 | JGI IMG/M metagenome (GOLD analysis project Ga0224505, IMG submission 169102) | Sediment microbial communities from San Francisco Bay, California, United States - SF_Jan12_sed_USGS_4_1 | ecosystem: Environmental > Aquatic > Marine > Sediment | place: USA: California...
TCGCACCGAGGATCACTTCGCCTTCCGGGGCCATCAGTACGACGCCGGACTCGCCTGGGTGTACTACCCCGAGGGGTGCGGTGGTCTCGGTGTGCGGCCCCAGCTCCAGGCGGAGGTCGACCGGCGCCTGCGCGACGCCGGCGCCGGGCCGGCCGCGCCCACCCAGTTCTTCATGAACCTGGCCGGGCCGACGATCGTCACCCACGGCACCGACGACCAGAAGGCCCGGTTCCTGCGCCCGATGTTCACCGGCGAGGAGCTGTGGTGCCAGCTGTTCAGCGAGCCGGGCGCCGGGTCGGACTTCGCCGGGCTCGGTACCCGGGCGGTGCGCGACGGCGACGAGTGGATCGTCAACGGCCAGAAGGTGTGGAACACGCTGGCGCACCTGGCGAAGTGGGGGATGCTGGTCACCCGCACGAACCCGAACGTGCCCAAGCACCGCGGGCTCACCTACTTCCTCGTCGACATGGAGTCGCCCGGCGTCGACGTGCGCCCGCTGCGCCAGATCACCGGCGAGGCCGAGTTCAACGAGGTGTACCTCACCGACGTGCGCATCCCCGATGCCAACCGGTGCGGCGACGAGGGCGACGGCTGGCGCGTGTCGCTGACCACGCTGATGAACGAGCGCACCTCGATCGGCTCGGGCGGCGGCGGGCGCAGTGCGCCGAAGGCCGGCAGCGGTGCGATCGCCGAGGCGGTGCGGCTCTACCAGGAGCTCCCCGCCGACCAGCGCAACCCGGCCGTACGCGACCAGGTGATGAAGCTCTACGTGCGTTCCGAAACGCTGCGGCTCACCAACCAGCGGGCGTCAGCGGCGCGTCGGGCCGGCAACCCCGGTCCCGAGGGCTCCGTCGCCAAGCTGGCCATGGCCGAGCTGAACAAGGCGATCATGGAGCTGTGCATCGATCTGATGGGACCGGCGGGCCTCGTCGACTACGACTTCACGTTCCGCCGGGCCGACAACCTCTCCGTCGACGGCTACGGCGACCCCCGCAAGGGATTCCTGCGGGTGCGGGCCAACTCGATCGAGGGCGGGACCTCCGAGATCATGCGCAACATCCTGGGTGAGCAGGTCCTCGGCCTGCCCGGCGAGCCTCGTCTCGACAAGGATGTGGCCTGGATCGACGTGCCCCGCAGCTGATGACCGAGCGGGCCCGCTTCGAGCTGGTGCTCGTCCGTCACGCCGAGCCCGAGTGGGCCCGCAACGGTTTCAACGTCGACAACCCTCCGCTGACCGAGCGCGGCCAGCGACAGGCCCGGCTGCTGGCCGAGCGCCTGGCGGGGGAGCGCTTCGACGAGATCCTCGTGTCGCCCCTCGTCCGCACCCGCCAGACGGCCGCGCCGGTGCTGGGTCGGCTTGGCGCGCCCGAGGCGATCGCGCCCTGGCTCGAGGAGATCCGCAACCCGATCTGGCACGGCACCCCGGTCGAGAAGGCCGAGGCGGCCTACCGCGCCGACCGGGCCAGGGCCAGCCATGAGCGCTGGGAGGGACTGCCGGGCGGCGAGCGGGTCAGCGACTTCGTCGCCCGGATCCGCGAGGCGTCCGGGCTGTTCCTCGAAGAGCGCGGGGTCAAGCCGCTCGCCGGGCCGCTTCCGGTATGGAGCCGCCCCGAGCCCGGCCCGACCGGCAGGATCCTGGTCGTGGCGCATGCCGGCACCAACGGGGTGCTCATCTGCAACCTGCTCGGCCTCGAACCGGTGCCCTGGGAGTGGGAGCGTTTCGTGTTGAACCACGCGTCGATCACGCGGCTCGAAGCGATCGAGCTGGGCGACGGCATCACCTTCAGCCTCACGCGCCTGTCCGACGTGGAACACTTGCCCGGCGAGCTGCGCACGCGCTGAACCGACCCGGAGGAGAGCGATGCCCGCGTACATCATCGGCGAGGTCGAGGTGACCGACCCCGAGGCCTACGCCCCGTACATGCCCAAGGCCCAGGCGTCCATCGAGGCGGCCGGCGGGCGCTACGTCGTGCGCGGCGGTGACGTCGACTCCCTCGAGGGTGCGCCTCCCGCCGGTCGGATCGTCGTGCTCGAGTTCGAGTCGATGGACGCGGCCCGGGCCTGGTACCACGGCGCCGAGTACCAGGCGGCGCTGCCGTTGCGCCAGGCTGCGTCCAACGGTCGGCTCTTCCTCGTCGACGGGGTGGCCCCGTGAGCGGGCCGGGCGACGAGTACGCGTACGCGACCACGCGCCAGACCGCCGCAGCGCTGGCGGCTGGGCAGGTGTCGAGCCGCGAGCTGCTCGACGCCGCGCTCGCCCGCATCGAGCGTCTCGACGGCCCGGTCAACGCGGTCGTCGCCCGCGACGTCGATCGCGCCCGGGCCCAGGCGCGCGCCGCCGACGACGCCCGGGCGCGTGGCGAGGCGGCACCGGGGCCGCTGGCCGGCGTGCCGATCACCATCAAGGACTCGTTCCAGACCGAGGGGCTGGTCACGACGTCGGGCGCCCCCGAGCTGGCCGGCTTCGTGCCCGAACGCGATGCCGACCCGGTGGCCCGCTACAAGGCGGCCGGCGCGATCGTGTTCGCCAAGACGAACCTGCCGATCTTTGCTGGCGACGCGCAGAGCTACAACGAGGTCTACGGCACGACCGCCAACCCCTACGACATCGAGCGCACGCCGGGCGGGTCCTCGGGCGGATCGGGCGCGGCGCTGGCGGCCGGCTACACGCCCTTGGAGCTGGGCAGCGACATCGGCGGCTCGATCCGCATCCCCAGCCACTGGAGCGGGGTGTGCGGCCACAAGCCGTCCTACGGGCTGGTCAGCGCCCGGGGTCAGATCCCGGGTATGCCCGGCACGCTGAGCCAGGCCGACATCGCGGTGGCGGGGCCCATGGCGCGCGACGTCGACGACCTGTCGATGGCGCTCGACGTGCTGGCGGGGCCCGACGACTGGACGGCGCACGCCTACCGGCTCGAGCTGCCGACCGCCCGCCACGAGCGCATCTCCGACTTCCGGGTCGCGGTGTGGCTCGACGAGCCGTCCTGCCCGATCACGGCCGAGTACCGCAGCCTGTTGGAGGGTGCGGCCCAGGCGCTGCGCGATGCCGGCGCCACCGTCGACGAGACGGCCCGTCCCGGGTTCGGCTTCGACAAGGCCGTCGACACGTTCTTCCACCTGCTGTCGGCGGCCGAAGCGGGCACCTGGAGCCTGGCCGAGCTCGACGAGATGGCGGCGTCGACCGAGGAGCTGCACGGCGAGCTGGGGATCTGGCACGCCTCGATGCGGCACCGCGAGTGGCTGTCGTGGCACGAGCGGCGCCTCCAGCAGCGGGCCCGGTGGAAGGAGTTCTTCGCCGACTGGGACGTCGTGCTGCTGCCGGTCACGCCGACCGCGGCGATCCGCCACGACCATTCGGTGCCGGCGACCAAGCGGACGCTGGATGTCGACGGCGTGGCCCGCCCGTATTTCGACATCATCAAGTGGATGGGCCTGACCGGCGTGTCCTGGCTTCCTGCGACGGTGGTACCGGTCGGGATGACCGCAGCCGGGTTGCCGTGCGGGGTCCAGATCGCGGGGCCGTTCCTCGAGGATCGCACCCCGCTGGCCGTGGCGCGCCACCTTCAGGATGCCCTCGGCGGCTTCCGCCCGCCGCCCGGATTCTGAGCCGTCGACCGAATTCGCTGGCCGGGCATCGTCCCAGCTCAGCGCGTTGTACCGAATCTGCGTCGATTCGTTGCAACGCGACCAGCGTTGCGCTCGCCGCTGGGTGTGGGCGCGCGTCGGCGGCGTCGAACGGCCCGGCTCAGGCGAGCTCGGGCAGGATCTCGCGGCCCCAGCGGCGGGTGAACTCGAGCGGATCGTTCACGATCCCGGTCACGAGGAACTGCTCGGCGCCGGCCGCTTCGGCCCTCGCCATCTGGGCGAGCACCTGGTCGGGCCCGCCCCAGAACGCGAACCGGTCGGCGAGGTACTCGGTGAGTCCGAAGCGGTCCACCAGTGCGGCGTTCGAGCCTTCGATCACCTCGTGGTCGTGGCTGCGGTACGCGGCCTGCAACGCCCGCACCGGATCCCACAGCTCGGGGGCCAGCGCCTTGCCTTCGAGCGTGAAGCGGAACGCGTGGTTCGCCGACGCGGCGAGCGCCATCTTGATCTCGTCGATCGGGCCCAGGGTGGTCTTGACCAGCCACCACACGTCGATGTCCTCGATTCGCCGGCCCGCCTCAGCGGCTCCTTCGGCGAGGTGACGCAGCGACACCTCGACCGCGTCGGGGCTGATGCCCAAGCCGACGACCACGCCGTCGGCCAGTCGCCCGGCGAGGCGGAGCGTGCGCGGCCCCTCGGCGGAGAGGTAGAGCGGGACCGACCGCCGAGCGCGGTGGACCTGCCAGACCCGCTCGCCGTCCACCACTTGACGGCCGGCGGTCAGCTCGCGCAACGTGCGCAGCGCTCGCTCCATACCGGCCACGGTCGAGGGCGGCGCGCCGACCGTGTAGAGCGCCGAGTCGCCGGACCCGACCCCGAGCACCGCCCGGCCGCCCGACAGCTCGTCGAGCGAGGAAGCCGCCGACGCGGTGACGACCAGGTGGCGGGACACCGGGTTGGTGACCTGCGGCCCGAGCCGCAGCGTCGAGGTCGACATGGCGGCGACGCTCAGCGCCACCCACACGTCGCGGAACACCGATTGGCTGTCGCCGACCCCGAGGAAGTCGAAGCCGACCTCCTCGGCCGTGCGGCACAGCTCGCCGAAGGTCGTCAGGTCCTCGGGTAGCACCAGCAGTCCACAGCGCATGGCCGCGCACCGTACCGCCCCGGCGGCCGCCGCGGTCGCAGATACGGCCCGCCCCTCGTCTCAGCGAGGCGGGCGACCCACGCACGCAGCCGACCCGGTAGGTCCTCGTCGCCGTGTAGTGGTCGATGGTCACGATTGCGCCGTCGAGCGCCGGGCCAGTTCGACGAGATCGGGCAGCCGGACGACGCCGGGTCCGCCTGTCAGGCTGACGGTCGGGACCGGTCTCGACCAAGCTGTCGACCCATGACCGCCGCCGCCGACCCGTCCGATCTGCCGACCCGCCCGGTGCTCGCCGGGGTCCGGGTGCTCGACATCGGGACCTTGCTCGCGGGTCCCGTGGCCGCGACCTTCCTCGGCGACTTCGGCGCGGAGGTGATCAAGGTCGAGCAGCCCGAGATCGGCGACACGTTGCGCCAGAGCGGGCAGGAGGCCGACCCGGGCCGGTCGTTCCCGTGGCTGGTCGAGGGTCGCAACAAGCGGTCGGTGACGATCAACCTGCGGGTCCCCGCCGGTCAGGAGCTGCTGAAGCGGCTCGTGGCCACCGCGGACGTGTTGATCGAGAACTTCACGCCCGGCACGCTCGAGCGTTGGAACCTGGGTTGGGACGAGTTGCGAGCGGTGAACCCGGCCTTGGTGATGGTCCGCATGTCCGGTTTCGGCCAGGTCGGCCCGTACTCGGGACGGTCGGGGTACGACCGGATCGGTCTCGGCTTCTCCGGCTTCATGTATCCGACCGGCTACCCGGATCGCCCGCCGGTGCGCCCCGCGTTTCCGACCGCCGACTACAGCACAGCCGTGATGGCCGCCTTCGCCACGATGCTCGCCCTCTACGAGCGCGACGCGTCCCCGCCGTCCGACGCCGGGGCCCCGCTCGCCGAGCGTCGCGGTGGGGTTGGGGCCCCGCTCGCCGAGCGTCGCGGCCAGATGGTCGATCTGGCGTTGTACGACACGCCGTTCCGCATCACCGCGGACCTGCTGGCGAACTTCGCCCATCGGGGTCAGATCCGTGAACGGATCGGGAACCGGAACCCGGGGTTCGCCCCGGCCGGCAACTTCCTGACCGCCGACGAACGCTGGATGCAGATCGCCGCGGGCGGGGACAACGTCTGGAAGCGTTTGTGCGCGGCGATGAACGCCGAGGAGCTCGTCACCGACCCTCGCTACGTCACCCAGGCGGCACGCGCCGCGCACGCCGACGAGTTGGAGGAGCTGGTCGGCGCCTGGGTCGGCTCGCTCGACTACGCCGAAGCCGAGGCCCGCCTGGTGGAGGCGGGTGTGGCCTCGGGCGGGATCTACACCTCGGCCGACATCCTCGCCGATCCGCACTACGAAGCACGGGGCTCGATCGCCCGGGTCGACGTCGACGGGGTCGGCGAGGTCCCGATGCCGGCGGTCGTGCCCAAGCTGTCGCGCACGCCCGGGGCCATCCGCCACGCCGGCCCGCACCTGGGCGCCGACACCGCCGCCGTCCTGGCCGAGCTCGGTCTCGACGACGCCGAGATCGCCGCCCTCCGAGCCGACCGCGTGATCTGAGAACCGGGCGGTCCTCAACTCGGGCGACGCCGAAGGGCCCATGGGCCGGACGGCGGGTAGGTCGTTCGATCCATGGGTGCCCACGCCCGCCGCCGACATCGCGCTGCTGCTCCGACGCGCCGGCTTCGGTGGGACCAGCGACCGCATCGCCGAACTCGCGGCGCTCGACCTCGACGAGGCCGTGCAGCGGGTGCTCGACCCCGCAGCCAGTCCTGCCGACACGCTCCCCACGGCCATGGACGACCCGGCTCTCGCCGACTGGCAGAAGTTCCAGACGTTGGCCAACTGGTGGCTCGACCGCATGGCCACCAGCCCTGCGCCCATCGTCGAGAAGATGACGCTGTTCTGGCACGGGCACTTCACGACGTCCTACGACAAGGTGTTCCGCCCGGCCTGGATCGCTTCGCAGCACCGCCTCTACCGCAGGCTCGCCCTCGGCAACCTGCGCGAGCTGGCCCAGTTCATGTGCGTCGAGCCGGCGATGCTCGACTACCTCGACAACTGGTCGAACCGCAAGGGGCGCCCCAACGAGAACTTCGCCCGCGAGCTGATGGAGCTGTTCCTGCTCGGCGTCGGTCACTACGACGAGGCGGACGTGCTCGCCTCGGCGCGGGCGTGGACGGGCCACACGATCGACTGGGATCGCGGCGTCTACACCTTCGATGGCACCCGCCACGACACGGGGACCAAGGCGTTCCTCGGCCTGGTCGGCGACCTCGACGGCCCCCAGGTCGTCGCGCACATCCTCGACGATCCGACGCTCAGCGGGCACATGGCCCGGTTCCTGTGCACGAAGCTGTGGGAGTTCTTCGCTCATCCGTCCCCACCCGCCGGGGTGGTCGACGCCCTCGCCGACGTCCTGCTCGCCGACGGCCACCGCCTCGCGATCAGGCCCGTCCTCCAGGCGCTGTTCACCCGGCCCGAGTTCTACGCCCCCGCCAGCCGGGAGGGTCACGTGCGCAGTCCGGCCGAGTACGTCGTGGCGATCCTGCGGGCCACGGGGCTGCAAGCGGCGACCGCCCACCCGGAGTGGTTCATGGCCGACATGGGCCAGCGGCTGTTCAACCCGCCCGACGTGTCGGGCTGGAAGCTCAACGAGTACTGGGTCTCGACGGCGTCCGCGTCGGCGAAGGCCAACTGGGCGCACTACCTGACCTGGGTCGCGCTGGCCGAACGCCGCCCCTTCGTCGGGCTCGACGCCCTGAGCACGGCGCAGTTCGTGCAGGTCGGCTTCGACTACATGGGCATCACGGAGCCTTCGCCGGCCACGCGCGCCGCGCTCGAACGGTGGGTGAGCGCGCAGCGTGCCGCGAAGTGGCAGGGCTGGGCGCTGGCGCCGATGTTCTTCATCCTGCTGGCTCTCACGCCCGACCTCCAGCTCGCCTGACGGCCGCGCGGAAAGTGACGAACGACCGATGAACGACGTCGTGAGGATCGGTGAGGAAGGCCGATGAGCGGCCAGGACAGCACCGCCGGCGCCTACGCCCGCCTCAGCGCACCGGCGGAGCGCAGCCCCATGTCGCTGTCGCGGCGCCGGTTCCTGCAGGTCCTGGGGGCGACGGGCGCGGCGGCCGGCGTCGACGCGCTCGTGCCAGGATGGGCGGCCGAGGCGTTCGGGCTCACCCCTCTCGGGCCCAGCGACGGGGTGCTCGTCGTGATCCTCATGGGCGGGGGCAACGACGCGCTCAACACGCTGGCGCCGGTCGCCGACGGCCGCTACCGCGACCTGCGGGGTGGCGCGGCGCTCGACGAGAGCGAGGTGCTTCCCCTCGCTGGCGGCTGTGGCCTGCACCCGGCGCTCGGCTACCTGAAGCGCCGCTACGACGCCGGTGACGTCGCGATCGTGCAGGGCGTCGGTTACGACTCGCCCGACCTGTCCCACTTCGTGTCGATGGCGACGTGGATGCGCGGCTGGGGCGGGCCTGGGCGGCCGATGACGGGCTGGCTCGGACGCTATCTCGACGCGCTCGGCAGCGCCGCAGGTGCCGACCCGCTCCACGCGGTGCAGCTGGGCGCCTCGGTCCCTCTGCATCTGGTGGGCGCCACCCGCCGTGCGACCGCGCTCGGCACCAGCGCACCGTTCGGTTCGTCGACCGAGCCGAACTACGCTCGGCTGGCGTCCTCGGTCGCCGGCTTCGCCGACGGCCCGACCGGGCTCGGGCGTCTCGGCGACCTGATCGCCGCCACCCAGCGCGACCTCGTCGAGGTGGCGCGCGCCGTCGCCCCCGTCTACGACGGACCCGAGCTGGGCAGCGGCCTGGCCGACCGGCTCCGGCTCGCCGCCCGTCTCGTCAACGCCGACCTGGGGATTCGCGTCCTGTCGGTCGGATTCGGTGACTTCGACGCCCACAACGGTCTTCGCGCCATGCACGACGCCCGCATGGCCGAGCTCGACGACGCGCTCGCCGCGTTCGACGCCGCCCTCGACGGGCGCTTCGCCCAGCGCGTCGGCATCCTGACCTTTTCCGAGTTCGGCCGGCGGCCGGCCCTCAACGGGAACGGCGGGACCGACCACGGCACGGCCGGGTTGCAGCTGCTGATCGGCGCGCAAGTGCGCGGCGGGCTGGTGGGAGAGGCCCCCTCGCTGGCGGACCTCGACCGTGGGAACCTGCGGCACGGCATCCACTTCGGCTCGGTCTACGCCACCGTCCTCGACCGCTGGCTCGGCGCCGACAGCGGCGAGATCCTCGGCCACGCCTACGAGCCGCTCGACCTGTTCGTCGCCGGTCCGACCAGCACCCGCGGTGGCGACCCACCCGCGCCCGACCCGGCTCGACCTGCCGGGCTGGTCGCGCTCACCCCACAGCGCACGCTCGACACGCGCCGCGGCGTCGGTGCCACGGCCCGGCCGATCGGCCCGGGGGAGACGCTCGAGCTGGTCGTGGTAGGCGTGGGCGACGTGCCGGCGAGCGGCGCGACCGGCGTGGTGTTGAACGTGACCGCGCTGAGCCGGCGCGACGGCGGCTACCTCACCGTGTGGCCGACCGGCGAGGCCCGGCCGCTGGCGTCGAACCTGAACTTCGTGGCCGGTCAGGTCGTGCCCAACCTGGTGACGGCCAAGCTGGGAAGCAAGGGCCGGGTCAGCATCTACAACCACGCCGGGTCGACCGACGTGATCGCCGATGTCGTCGGCTACCTCCACGACGGCGATGGCCTGGCCCTCGCCCCGATCCGCCCGGTCCGGCTGCTCGACACCCGCGACGAGGCGGCGCCGTTCGGGCCCGGCGAGGAGCGCGACCTCGTCGTCACCGGCGCCGGTCCGGCGGGCGCGGCCGTGCCGGTCGACGGCGTCGCGAGCGTGGTGCTCAACGTCACCGTCACCGAGCCGACCGAGGCCGGATACCTGTCGGTCTCGCCCAGCGGGCAGCCCCGGCCAGATGCCTCGAACCTGAACTTCGTCGCCGGTCAGACCGTTCCCAACCTCGTCGTCGCCAAGGTCGGTACCGGCGGCCGGGTGCGCCTGTTCAACTCGGCCGGGTGGTCGCACGTCCTCGTCGATCTCGCCGGCTTCGTGCAGCCGGCGGTCGGCGCCGCAGGCCGCTTCGTCGCGTTGGCGCCGGCGCGCGTGCTCGACACGCGCGAGCTCGCCGGCGGGCGCCTCTCCGCCGGCGAGGAGCGCCTGGTCGGTCTGGCGGGCCGCGGCGGCCTCCCCGGCTCGGGCGTGGCGGGCGTCGTTGCCAACGTCACGGTCACCGAACCGGCCGAGGCGGGTTTCCTCACCGCCTGGCCGGCGGGGACCGCTCGCCCGAACGCCTCGAACCTGAACTTCGTCGCCGGCCAGACCGTGCCGAACCTGGTGGTCGTCGGCGTCGACGCCGCCGGGGCGGCCTGCCTGTTCGCGAACGTCGCCACCCACGTCGTGGTCGACGTCGTCGGCTACGTCACCGCGGCCTGACCGGCGCGGCAGAGTCGCGGCTTCCCGAACCTGGGGGTGACCGCCGGCCAACGGCCCGGGGTAGGGTCGAACCGGTCGGGGACGGCACTGGCGGAGAGGCCCCGACCACGCGGAGAGGCATCGGTCCTGTCCTGCCGTCGCGTGATGGCGACCTTTGGGACCCACCCATGCCCACGATCCCTCCTGCGCCGCTGCGCCGCTGCGGCGCCGGGCCGGCTTCGGGGGCTCTGCGTCGCAGATCGCGGCGCTGGACGGGTTACACGATCGACTGGCCCAGCCGCCAGGCCGTCTTCGACGCCATCCGCCACCACGACGGGCCGAAGACGTTCCTCGGCACGACCGGCAACCTCAACGGGCTCGACGTCGTCAACCTGGTGCTCGACGGGGGCCGCCGGCCGGCGTCGTCGCCAACGTCACCGTGCACGATCCTGCCGGCGACGGTCACCTCACGTTGCGGCCCGACGGCCTGCCCATGCCGGTGGCGTCGAACCTCAACTACGTGCAGGGCCAGACGGTCCCGAACCTCGTCGTCGCCAGCCTCGGCGGCGGCGCGCTGACGGTCGGATCGGTGGCTGCGTCGCACTTGATCGTCGACGTCGTCGGCTACGTGACCGGCTGAGCCTTCACCTCCCGAACGAGCGCGCTGAGCAGGGATTTCCCGGCTTGCCTTGCCGAGTCGGCCGTACCGTCGCGCAGGCGTGGACAGCAGGTCGGCGCGAATCGGGGGTATCGGAGCGCGCACTTCTGCGTCTGGTAACGCACGACCGTCGGCTCGGCGGTACCGATCGGCCAATGGGGGAAGGCACGGGGAATTCCCCGATACCTCCACCCAGCGGCCTGCCTACGGTCGCTCAACCGGCCAGCAGAGAGGAGCCTCCTGTGTCGAGTGAAGACAAGGCGCGCCGACCGGCCATCCCGGTGTACGACCCGATGGATCTCGAGGCGCATCCCGATCGACCAGACGCTCCCGCGACCGAGCCGACCACGCAACTCCCGCCGGTCGAGGCGGCTGCCCCGCCCTTGCCCGGCTCAGCGGGCGTGCCGGTGCACGACGGCTACGGCACCGTGCCGAACGCGGCCGGTGGGCCGGGCGGTCCCGGCGCTGCGCCTCCGTCCTTCGGTGCCGCTGGACCGGCCGCATTCCCGGCGTCGCCCCCGCTCGCCCCGCCGAGCCCCGGTGACGCCACCGCGGCCGTGGCGGGCAAGCCCGGCTGGAGTCCGCCCGATGGCCCGCTCGCCGGTTCGGTCCGAGGCCCAGCCCCAGGACGGTCGAAGCTGTTACCGATCCTGATCGGCGTGCTCGCCGTCGCCGTGCTCGGTGTCGGCGTGGCGGTGATCGCCCTGCGCGGTGGCGACGACGCTCCCACGGCCGCCCCGACGGCGACCGCCGTCGACGACGACGACGAGGCCGCCAGCGCTCCGCAGCCGGCCGACCCACCGGCGCCGAGCACCACGGAGGCGAGGGCCGCCGCGGGCGACGGGCCCACGTCGGGCCGGGTGTCCGGCGTGCAGATCGACGGGCCGCGCGAGGTCGAGGTCGGCGTCGCCGTCACCTACCGGGCAGTCGTCGACGGTGACGCCGACACGATCGAGTGGACGATCGACGGGCGGCGCGCCGAGGGCGAGTCCGTGACCCACACCTTCACCAAAGCCGGCGACGGTTCCGTGGCGGTCAGCGTGCAGGCCGAGCGCGCCAATGGCGTGTCGATGGCCACCCACTCGATGAGCATCCGCATCGTGGAGGCGGCGTCGGCCGCGCCGACGACCACGGCCACCACCGCCGGATCGACCGATCCGGCCGCACCGTCGACGCCGCCGTCGATCTCGTTCCAGCCGGGTACCGACGGCCTCGCCGCCGACTTCCTGTGGGCTCCCGAGCGGCCCGCGCCCGGCGACTCGATCCGGTTCATCGACAACTCGTCGGGGGCGCCGCGCAGCTGGGAGTGGCGCTGGAACGGCAACGTGGTCGTGTCCAGCAACAACCCGAACCTCAACGTGTCGCTGTCCCGCCCGACGACCGTGTCGCTCACCGTGTGCCGCGACAACGCCCGCCGGGACTGCTCGTCGGTGACGAAGCTGGTGGAGGTCGGCTGAGCCTCCGAGGCCGGAGGCCCCCGGCCCGAAGTAACGCGACCCTGAGGCGACCCGGCCAAGCTCCCTCTCCTGTCCCGGCCGGGACCGCGCCCCCGACGCCACCGCCGGCACTCGGCCACCCCGTCCCGTCAGGGGTGACCCGGTGCCGGCGGCCGTCGGTTTCGCGTGCGTTCGTCGTACGGGCGTGTCGGACGTGCGGCGGGTTCAGTCGTGGCGGGTGGCGCCTGTGGTGGGCGGCTTGGTGGCGGGCGGGCCGGTGGCGGGTGTGGTGGTCACGGGGTGTGGTGGGGTTGTGGGTGGTGCTGTTCACGTTTGGCGGTTTGACCGCGGTGGGTCGGGTTGCTGGTTTGCGTTTGGGCTGGTCAGCGGGGTGTGGGGGTTGGTGGCTGGCTGGTGGGGCGCGGTGGATCCGCCAAACGTCGTTTCGGGTGGGTGTG
>Ga0224505_10001911_pt1 | contig 12685 bp, 12 predicted proteins | sample SF_Jan12_sed_USG_FD_169102 | JGI IMG/M metagenome (GOLD analysis project Ga0224505, IMG submission 169102) | Sediment microbial communities from San Francisco Bay, California, United States - SF_Jan12_sed_USGS_4_1 | ecosystem: Environmental > Aquatic > Marine > Sediment | place: USA: California...
TGCGAAAGCTGTACTGAACGGTCGCGATCTGCTGGGAGGTAAGGCTCATGGCATGGACAGGCTGTCGAGGACCTTGCACCGCATGCTGCGCTGCACGAGGACGTGGCAAACACAGGTCATGCCGTTCACGCGATGCCGCACTGACCGTCTGTGTTCGGAGGCCGCGTCGCAGCCAAGGCAAGCAATGTCCATGCCGCGCGAGCGGCCTCTGACGCCCGGCACCGATCGAGAAGACCGGGCGAATCCCCATCGCCGTGTGCGCAAAGCCGGTGCATGTCTGCGGGTCCTGCGCCAAGCCGGTGCGTGCAAGATACGGCCTGGCGACGGGGAAGGTGATTGCGCCCTGCGCTGCCGGTCACGCACGAAGACTGACCTCCGGCGGGTTGCGGGTCGGTGCGGGCGAAGGTGACGCGTGCCGCGCATCGATGTCATGCCATGCGCCACCGCGGGACCGGCGGTGCTGAAGCTGAAGATGCCCTGGCGCGGCGGCACCGGATACGCCGCCGCAAGCGATCACGTGTTGTGGGGCTGGCGGTTGCGGTTTCCAGCCCCCGGTGGCACCTGATCCGCTTCCCCGGCGATCTTGCGCGCAACGCCAATGCGCACGCAGGTCGTTGCGGCCCCACACCCCAACGTGGTGACTGCCCGGGGCGTCCATCCAGCATCACGGCGCCCGCGACACTCGCATCGATTCCGAGGTTCGGCGCGGCTCGCCCGAAGATCTTCTTGGCGCCGGACGCGGCCCGCCGCGGTCGGGCCACCGGATCGAGCCCCTTCACCGCACGCCGTGCGACAGCCCGCCGTCAGTGCAACTCGCCCCAGGCGGTGATCCCGGTGTGGGTCTCTTCCCAGGCGGTGTCGAGCTCCATGCGCTTGATCTCCTCGACCGCGCCCTCGTCGGCGCCGCCAGCCTTGCGCGCCTGCGCGCGCGCCAGCCGCTCCATCAGGCGCAGGTCGCGGTCCGTCAGCCGGAGCGCGGCGTCGGACCACAAGGTCACGATCGCCATCAGCGAGTCGTAACTCACCGGCGCGGCCATGCTGCGTGCCTGCAGCGCGGCCAGCGTGCCGCGCAGGCGCGGGTCCACGCCGCGCACCACCTGCTCGATCGCAGCCTCGCCCTCGCCGTCGTCGACCACCAGGTCCACGAGGCCGAAGGCCTGCAGTTCTTCGGCGCGGTACAGACGGCCGGACAGGATCATCTCGTTGGCGACGCGGAAGCCCGCCTTGCGCACCGTGAAGTCCCAGGCGCCCATGCCGGGGAACAGGTTGAACAGCACCTCCGGGAAGCCGCCCTGCGCGCCGCGCTCGAAGATGACCTTGTGGAACGGCAGCACCGACTCCAGGCCGCCGCCCAGCGTGTCGCCCTGCACCATGACCGTGGTGTGCACGCCCAGCCGGGCCGCGTTCTCCATCCACCAGATCAGATCGACGCAGCGCTGGCCGTACAGCCGCAGCGAATCGATGTCGCCCGCCCGCACCAGCAGCACGAACAAGGCCAGGTCGCCGCCGAAGTTGAAGACGCCGGGCACGTCCGAGGTCATCACGAAGTGACGCACCATGCCAGGCTCCGCGGCGATGTCGGCCAGGACCTGCTGCAGCTCGCCCATCGCCGTCAGGCTGTAGCACTGGATCGGCCTGACGCAGGTGCGCACGCGCAACTGGCGAAGCTCCGAAGTCCACTCGAGCCGGATCGTCCTGTACGGCCGCCCGAGCAGTTGCTGCAGCCCGCCAACTCGCTCGGGTGCGTTCATAGCGCTTCCACGATGCGCGTGAAGTGATGGAAGTTCACCTGCACCGACTCCACCACCGCCGCGCGTGCCGCCTCGTCGTGCACCGTGTTGAGCACCTGCCGCAACTCGGCCATGTGCTTGGCGTCCAGCGTGGCGTGCGACCCGATGAAGGACACGCCCTGCTCGCCTTCGAGCAGCAGCGACTCCTTGATGGCCGAAGCGAACGGTCCGCCATAGACCGACGCGATCACCTCGAGCGCATAGAGCATGCCCAGCACCGAGCAGGGGTGCCGGCGGTCGGCGGCCCAGTAGTTGTAGCCGTTGAGCGCCAGGGTGTTCACGCCCGGCGCATGCGCCTCGGTCTGCGCCGGCGCCACGCCGATGGCCTGCAGGTCGTTGCGCACCCAGACCTCGTGGCCCGACTCCTCGAGCATGTGCTCGTACAGGAAGTAGCGTACCGAGGCCAGGTCGTCGGCCATGCGGCTGGCCGCCGCGGCGCACACCGGATTGAAGTGCCACACCACGTGGTAGAGCTCGAGCAGCAGCGCACGGTAGCGCTGCACACTCATGCCGCTCGCGACGGCATCCATCACGACCGGGTGCGTCTCGAAGTCACGTCGCGACGTGTCGGTCCGCACCACCAGATCGCCAAAGAAGGGCAGGGTCATTCTTGTGTCCCAACGACGGCCTGATTCTCAAGCTCTTTTTTCAATCTTGCCACTGTCAGAATTGCTAGGGTCCGGCGGCGGTCCGTGGCGCCATCGGCGCTGCCTAGAATGCCGCCATGCAAGTCGCCCCGCGCGCCATCCGTGAGCTGCCTGACGAACTGGTCAGTCAGATTGCGGCCGGGGAGGTCATCGAGCGGCCAGCGTCGGTCGTGCGTGAGCTGGTCGACAACGCGCTGGATGCCGGCGCCACGCAGGTGACGGTGCGGGTCCTGGCTGGCGGCGTGCGCAGCATCGTGGTCGAGGACAACGGTGCCGGCATGGCGCCCGACCAGTTGCCGCTGGCCTTGAAGCGCCATGCGACCAGCAAGATCGCCAGTCTGTCCGAACTGGAGCAGGTGGAAACGATGGGGTTTCGCGGCGAGGCGCTGGCCGCCATCGCCAGCGTCACCCAGCTCTGCCTGAGCAGCCGCACCGCCGACGCCCCCCACGCGCATCGCCTGGACGCGCGCAGCGGCGAACTGGCGCCGACCGCGCGCGGGACCGGCACCACGGTCGAGGTGCGCGAACTGTTCTTCAGCACGCCCGCACGGCGCAAGTTCCTGAAGACCGACGCCACCGAGTTCGGGCATGTGCTGGAAGCCGTGCGCCGCCACGCGCTGGCACGGCCGGACGTCGGCTTCGCGGTCTGGCACGACGGCCGCCTGGCCGCGCAGTGGCGGCCGGCAGATTTGGCGCAGCGCTTGTCCGACGTGCTGGGCGAGGCGTTCATGGACGCCAGCCGGGCGCTCGCCGCCCGGCACGGGCCGTTGACATTGAGCGGGCGCATCGGCCACCCGGAAGCGGCACGCTCGCGCGCCGACCAGCAGTACCTGTTCGTCAATGGCCGTTTCGTGCGCGACCGCATGGTCTCGCACGCCGCGCGTGCCGCCTACGAAGACCAGCTGCACGGCAGCCGTCAACCTTGCTGGGTGCTGTTCCTGCAGATGCCGCCGGAACTCGTGGACGTGAACGTGCACCCGACCAAGATCGAGGTCCGGTTTCGCGACGGACGTGCCGTTCACCAGGCGGTGCAGCGGACGCTCGAGGATGTGCTGGCGCCGAGCCGTGCGGCCACGGCCGCGTTGCCCGCCGTGACGCCACAGGCGACGACGCCACCGGCCTCCGTGGTGCCAGCCTGGCAGTCTCGGCTCGGGCTGGACGACCGGAGCGACCTCCTGCCCCTGCAGGCACGCGAGCCCGCGCCGCGATGGGCTCCCGCCGGGCCGCACGGCAGCGGCGGCCTGGCGGCCTGGGCGGCGCTGCGAGCGCCGCAGCCCGATGCGGCGACGCCGCCCGAGGACTGGCCACTGGGCCGCGCGCTGGCCCAGATTGGCGGCGTCTACGTCCTGGCCGAGAACCGCCAGGGGCTGATCGTGGTGGACATGCACGCGGCGCACGAGCGCATCGTGTACGAGCGACTGAAGCGCGCGCGTGGGGCCGGGGCCCGGCTGCCGGCGCAGCCGCTGCTGATCCCGGTGAGCTTTGCCGCGTCCGAGCCCGAGGTCGCCACCGCCGAGGCCGAGGCCGAGACGCTGGTGGCGCTGGGCCTGGACGTCAGCCCGCTGGCGGCGCGGACGCTGGCAGTGCGCAGCCGGCCCGCGGCGCTGCCGGACGCCGACGTGGCCGAACTCACGCGCTCGGTGCTGGCCGACCTGGCGCTGAACGGGTCCAGCCGCGTTGTGCAGCGCGCCGAGCACGACATCCTGGCCACCATGGCCTGCCACGGTGCCGTGCGTGCGAACCGGCTGCTCACCGTGCCCGAGATGAATGCCTTGCTGCGCGACATGGAGGCCACCGAACGCGCAGACACCTGCAACCACGGCCGGCCCACCTGGCGCCAGGTCACGCTGAAGGAACTCGACGCCCTTTTCCTGCGTGGGCGTTGATTCGTGCCGGACGGGACGAACCGTACCCGCGGCTGGGGGGTGCCCCCGTTGAGTTGTGCCGCACTTGAGTGCGACACTTCCAAGATGAAGAAGATGTTCCCTGCAGCCCGAGGCCTCGTGCCATGCGGGTCATGCCATGCGCCACGCCGGGCCATCGCCGGCGCGCCGGCAGCCAGGGTCCTTGGCGGCATCGTGCTGGCCGGCGTCATGTCCGCGTGCAGCCACGCCGCAGCGCCGGCCACGATCGCCGTCTTTCACAGCCTGGGCTCGCGCCAGTGCCAACCGGGTGGCGTGACGCCCGAGGAGCTCGCCGATCGCCTGCGCAGCGCCGGGGTCACGGTCAGCGGCGTCAGTTGCGGCACCGACGGCCTCATGCGCGCCGCGGCCTGCGGGACGCCGGACGGGCACCTTGCCGTGTTCGACATCGCCCCGGAGCAGCGCGACGTTGCGCTGGCGCAAGGCTTCCGCGTCTGGACCGACCTGCCGGCCGGCAAGCGCCAGGCCTGTCGCAAGCCCTGACCCGGCCAGGTCGGCGAGCCGCGGCGGCCCGGGCGGCCGCCCGAACACGGGCCCCGCCTTTGTGGGCCCTTGCGCAAGCCGCACTGCACGCCGGCTCGCACCGTGCGAATATCGCTTGAATGGACGTACCACGTTGGGCTTGGCGGGGCGCCGCAGCCTGCCTTCTGTTCGTCGGCGTGCTGGCCGGCTGCAGCACGCTGGATGAACGCCAGCGCGCCTGGATCTTCCAGCCGAGCGACCGCGCCTGGTGGGGCGGTACTGCCGCGGCTCAGACGATGGACGACGTATGGATCGACTTCGTCAGCCAGACCACGGGCGAGCCGGCCCGCCTGCACGGCCTGTGGGCCGCCGGCCCGCAGGCCGACGCGCCCGTGCTGCTGTACCTGCACGGCGCGCGCTGGAACATCGTCGGCAGCGCGCACCGCATGCGCCGGCTGCAGGAGCTGGGTTTTGCCGTGCTGGGCATCGACTACCGCGGCTTTGGGCAGAGCACATCGGCGCTGCCGTCGGAGGACATGGCCTACGAGGACGCGCTGGCCGCCTGGAACTGGCTTGCCCGGCAGTACCCGGGGCGCTCGCGCTACGTCTTCGGCCATTCGCTGGGCGGCGCGATCGCGGTCGACCTGGCGAGCCGGGTCGACAGCCTGGGCGGCCTGATCATCGAGGGCAGCTTCACGTCGATCCCCGACGTCGTCAGCAGCTTCAAGTGGGGCTGGCTGCCGGTGGGGCCGTTGATCACGCAGCGCTTCGACGCAGCGTCGCGCATCGGCAAGGTCAAGGCACCGGTGTTGGTCGTGCACGGCAGCGACGACGGCCTGATCAAGCCGGACCTGGGACGCAAGCTGTTCGATCAGGCGCGCGAGCCGAAGCGGTTCGTGCTCGTCGAGGGCGGGTCCCACCACAGCACCAACGCGATCGGTCAGCCGCAGTACCGGCAGGCCCTGTCGGAACTGTTCGGCCTGCAGCGCGCCGAATGACGGCGCGGTGGATCCAGGCCGGTCGCTCAGTCCCCCAGCACGCCGGCGGCCTTGAGGGCGGCCATCTGCGATTCGCTGTAGCCCAGGCGCGTCAGCAGGGCATCGTTGTCGGCCCCCAGCGGCGGCGGGTCGCGCCGCAGCGGCAGGCGCTCGCCGTCCAGCGCCAGCGGCAACAGCGGCACCTGGGTGGCACGGCCATCGGGCAGCGTCATCGGCGCCAGGCCGCCGGTGGCCAGCAGGTGCGGGTCGTCGAACAGGTCCTGCGGACGCGTGATCGGCGCGTAAGGCAGGCCCTGGCCCTCGAAACGGCGCGCGATCTCCGCCGCGGGCAGCGGCGCCAGGCGTTCTCGCAGAGACGGTATGAGCCAGTCGCGCGCGCGCACGCGGTCGTTGTTGGTGGCCAGCCGGGGGTCGGCAGCCAGGTCGGCGAGCGCGAACTCGCGGCAGAACACGGCCCACTGGGTGTCGGTGACGACAGCCAGGAAGATCTGCTCGTCGCCTGCGACGCTGAACACGTCGTAGACGCCCCACGACGAGATGCGACTGGGCATCGGCGCCGCCGCCTCGCCGGTGACGGCGAACTGCAGCATGTGCTGCGCGACAAGGAAGACGTTGTTCTCGAACAGCGCGCTGTGCACCTCGCGCCCGGTGCCGGTGCCGCTGCCGGCACGGTCACGCTGCAGCAGCGCCGCCACCGCGCCCAGGGCGCCGAACAGCCCGCCCATGATGTCGTTGACGCTGCTGCCGGCGCGCAGCGGCCGCCCCTCGGGCCCGGTCATGTAGGCCAGGCCGCCCATCATCTGCACCACCTCGTCGAGCGCGGTGCGGTGGTCGTACGGGCCCGGCAGGAACCCCTTGTGCGACACCCGCACCAGGCGCGGGTTCAGGCGCTTCAGGGCGTCATGGCCGAGGCCCAGCTTGTCCATCGTGCCGGGCTTGAAGTTCTCGCTGAAGACATCGGCGTCGGCCACCAGCTTGAGCACGATCTCCAGTCCGCGCGGGTCCTTCACGTCCAGCGCCAGGCTGTGCTTGTTGCGGTTGAACGCGGCGTAGAAGCCGGCACCGGAACCGAGCAGGCGGCGCGTGTTGTCGCCCGTCAGCGGCTCGACCTTGATCACCTCGGCGCCGAGGTCGGCCAGCACCATGCCGCAGGTGGGGCCCATCACCATGTGGGTGAACTCGACCACCCGGTAACCGGCCAGCGGCAGTTCAGACATGCACCGCCTCCTGTGCCGCGCTCAGGCCGTACAGGGGCTCGCCCGGCAGGCCTGCGGCCAGCGGCGCGCGCGCGGCGATCAGCCGCGGCCAGTCGATGCCGGTGCGCACACCCATCGCCTCGAACATCCAGACCAGGTCCTCGGTGACGACGTTGCCGGTGGCCCCGGGGGCAAACGGACAGCCCCCCAGGCCGGCCAGCGAGGCATCGAAGGCGCGGACGCCGACGTCCCAGGCCGCCAGTGCGTTCGCGAGGCCCAGCCCGCGCGTGTTGTGCAGGTGGGCGGCGCCGGCCCGCGCGCCGAGTTCGGCACGCAGGCGCGAGAACAGGCGGCGCACCTGGACGGGGTTGGCCATGCCGGTGGTATCGGCCAGCGCCACCTCGGCGGCGCCGGCTTCGGCGGCCTGCACCGCCATCCGGATCACATGGTCCTCGTCGACCGCGCCCTGCAGCGTGCAACCGAAGGCGGTGGAAATGGCTGCCTCGACGACGACCCCCGGCGCCCGATCGTCGCGCAGTGCAACGACGGCGCGCAGTTCGTCCAGCATCCCGGCGCAGGTCTTGCGCACGTTGGCCATCGAATGCGCCTCGCTCGCCGACACCGGCAGCGTCAGCTTGTGCACGCCCGCGGCCAGCGCCGCCTCGGCACCGCGGCGGTTCGGCACCAGGGCCAGGACGGTCCAGTGCGAGTGCCGCAACGCGTGGCGCACCACCTCGGCGGCGTCGGCCATCTGCGGCAGCAGCCGCGGCGGCACGAAGGACGCGACCTCGATCTCGCGCAGCCCGCTGGCGGCCAGGGCGTCGATCCAGGCGCACTTGGCCGCCGTGGGCATGACGGCGGCCACGCTCTGCAGGCCGTCGCGCGGGCCGACTTCGGTGATCAGGACCTGCGGGTTCACGGCCGGAAGTATCGCCCAGCGTCCGGCGCCGACGGGCCGGTCCGCATCGGCCCATGGTCCAATCAAGCCCTTCTCATGGACAAACCCTCGCCCGGCGCGGAAGGACTGCGCGTCTCCAAGCTGATCACCGAGCGTGGCCTGGCCTCGCGCCGGGAGGCCGACGCCTGGATCGAGGCCGGCTGGGTGCAAGTCGACGGCAAGGTGGCGGTACTGGGGCAGCGCGCGCAGCCCGACGCGCGCATCGAGATCGACCCGCGCGCGCGCATCGAGCAGGCACAGCGCGTGACGGTGTTGCTGCACAAGCCGATCGGCGTCGTCAGCGGCCAGGCCGAGGACGGCCACGCGCCCGCGGCCACGCTGGTGCGGCCGGAGAACCGCTGGGCCGAGGACCGCGTGCCGCAGCGCTTCCACCCCGGCCAGCTGCGCGGGCTGGCGCCGGCCGGCCGGCTGGACATCGACTCCACCGGCCTGCTGGTGCTGACGCAGGACGGGCGCATCGCCAAGCTGCTGATCGGCGAGGACAGCCGTGTCGAAAAGGAATACCTGGTGCGCGTGCAGCACCTGCGGCCCGGCCCGCTGCCGGACGCGGACCTGCAACGCCTGCGCCACGGCCTGACGCTGGACGGCCGGGTGCTGAAGCCCGCGCGCGTGAGCTGGGCCAACGAGGACCAGCTGCGATTCGTGTTGCGCGAGGGCCGCAAACGCCAGATCCGGCGCATGTGCGAACTGGTGGGGCTGCAGGTGCTGGGCCTGAAACGGGTGCGCATCGGCAGCGTGGTGCTCGGCGCCCTGCCGGCCGGCCGCTGGCGCTACCTGGGCCCGCACGAGCGCTTCGTGTGACGGGGCCCGCATGAAGGCCACGCGCCCGGCCCTGGGCCCGGCCGGCGTGGCCGCGCTGCTGGCCCTGCTGATGGGCCTGCAGCCGGCCACCACCGACATCTACCTGCCGGCGCTGCCGACCCTGACGCGCGCGCTCGGCGCCTCGATGGCGTCGGCCCAGCTCACGATGTCGGCGCTGATCCTGGCGTTCGGCTTCGGGCAGCTGTTCTGGGGCCCGGTGGCCGACCGCGTCGGGCGCCGGCCGGTGTTGCTCGGGTCGCTGGGCCTGTACGCCCTGGCCAGCGTCGCGGGCGCGCTCGCGGCCGACATCGAATGGCTGATCGTCTGCCGCGCTGCGCAGGGCTTCACGATGGCCGGCGCCGTGGTCTGCTCGCGCGCGATGGTGCGCGACCTGTACCAGCCGCACGAGGGGGCACAGGTGATGGCGCTGGCGCTGTCGGGGCTGGGCGTGGTGGCCATCGGCGGGCCGGCGCTCGGCGGCGCGGTGGCGTCGGTCTGGGGCTGGCGCGCGGCGCTGACCACGGTGGCGCTGTATGGCAGCCTCACGCTCGCGGTGGTGGTCTGGCGTCTGCCGGAGACACTGAAGCAGAAGAACCCGCACGCCATCGCGCTGCGGCCGCTGCTGGCCAACTGGGTCGCCATCGCGCGCCACCCGACCTTCATCGCCTGGACGCTGCTGGTGGCCTGCACCTACGGCGGCCTGTTCACCTACCTGGCCGGCAGTTCCTTCGTCCTGATCGACGTCATCGGCCTGAGCCCCATGGCCTACGGCGTCGCCATGGCGTCGGTGTCGTGCTGCTACCTCGCAGGAACCTTCGTCTGCCGCGGCTGGATCCGGCGCCACGGGATCGACGGCGCGGTGGCACGTGGCGCCGTCTTCACGCTGTCGGCCGGCGCACTGTTCGCAGCCACGGCCTGGGCCAACGCCGGCAACCTCTGGGCCGTGCTGGTGCCGCTGTGGCTGTACACCTTCGGCCACGGCTTCCACATGCCCTGCGGCCAGACGGGTGCGGTGGGGCCGTTTCCGCAGAAGGCCGGTGCCGCGTCCGCCCTCGCCGGTTTTGTGCTCGCGTGCGTGGCGTTCGGCGTCGGACGCTGGCTCGGCGGGGCGCTGGACGGCACCGTGCGGCCGTTTGCCTGGGGGCTGACGTTCTGGGCCGGCGCCACCACGCTGGTGGCCTGGACCCTGGTGCGCCGGCACGGAGCGCTGCGGTGAGCCCGTTGGGCCTGTGCCTGGCCGGGCCCACGGCCAGCGGCAAGACCGCCGTGGCGCTGGCGCTGGCCGAGCAGCTGCCGGTCGAGATCATCAGCGTCGACTCGGCGCTGGTGTACCGCGGCATGGACATCGGCACGGCCAAGCCCAGCGCCGCCGAGCGCAGCACCGTGCCGCACCACCTGATCGACCTGATCGACCCCGTCGAGACCTACTCCGCAGCCCGCTTCGCCGCCGATGCCACGCGGTTGGCGACCGAGATCCGCGCGCGCGGCCGCTGGCCGCTGCTGGTAGGCGGCACCCTGCTGTACTTCCGGGCCTTGCGCCAGGGCCTGGACCCGATGCCGGCGTCGGACCCCGCCGTGCGCGCCGCCCTCGACGCGCGCGCCGCCATCGAAGGCTGGCCCGCGCTGCACGCCGAACTGGCGGCCGTGGACCCCGCCAGCGCCTCCCGGCTGGCGCCGGGCGACAGCCAGCGCATCCAGCGCGCGCTGGAGGTCTGGCAGTGCTCGGGCCGGCCACTGTCGGCGTGGCAGCGGGCCGGGTCGGCGGGCGACGCGCGCGACCGCTGGCCGCTGGTGTCGCTGGAGCCGGTGTCGCGCGCCTGGCTGCACGACCGCATCGCGGCGCGCTTCGACGCCATGCTGGCGGCCGGCCTGGTCGACGAGGTGCGCACGCTGCGCGCACGTGGCGACCTGCACCCCGGCTTGCCGTCGATGCGCTGCGTCGGCTACCGGCAGGCCTGGACGGCGCTGGACGCGGGCGACCTGGCGCCACTGCGCGACGCCGCAATCGCGGCCACCCGCCAGCTGGCCAAGCGCCAGCTCACCTGGTTGCGCGGCATGCCGGAACGGCAGCTCGTGGCCGCCGACGCGGCCGATGCTTGCAGGACCGCCGTGCAGATGCTGCGCGCGCTCGCCGGCCTGTGAACTGTCGACGCGATGACCCGGCCGAGGGCGGGGTCAGCGCTCGACGCTCAGCACATGCGCCAGGATGCCGCTGTCCACCGCACCCGGACCGAACTGCGCCACGACGGCCCGCTCGGCGTGATCGGTCGCCTCCGCCAGCCGCGTCGCGTCGCGCGCCTCGATTTCGTTGCGCAGCGGCGTGCCTTGGCAATAGGCCAGCGCCGGCTGCCGGGCCGACGCCGCGCGGCTGCGCGCCGCGATCGTCTCGATCCTCGGGCGGGTCGTGAAGCCGCCCAGGGCCAGGTCCCGTGCGACCCGTTCGACGTCGTGGTAGCCGTGCGGCGTGCGGGCCAGGAAGCGCGGCGGGTCGTCGGGGAACAGCGCTTCGAGCGACTGCGTCACCACGTGCGCAAATTCGCTCGTCTCGATGCGGTCCCAGACGCTGAAGACGAAGGCGCCACCGCCCCGGAGCACGCGCCGCGCCTCGGCGAAGGCACGCGCCTTGTCGGGGAAGAACATGACGCCGAACTGGCAGACAACGGCGTCGAAGCTGCCATCGTCGAACGGCAGGTGCTGGGCGTCCGCAGCCCGCCAGTCGACCGGTCGCGAGGTGCCGATCTCGGCGGCCATCGCCAGCATCGGTGGATTCAGGTCGGTGGCGACGATCTCCACGGCCGCCGGCAGGCGCGCCGCCAGCTGGCGCGTGACGACCCCGGTGCCGGCCGCCACCTCGAGCACGCGGCGCACGGGCCGCTCGGCGACGCGCTGCGCCAGGTCGGCGGCATAGGGCTCGAAGATCAGCGGCACCAGCAACGACTCGTAGAGTCTGGCCACCGAACCGGAGAAGACTTTGTCGCTGCCAGGCACGGTCACGCGGTTCTCCTCGGGGCGCGTCTGAACCCATCGGCCCGACCCGCGGAACGCCAGACGCTGCGGGTTCCGCGAACTCGGCCGGCACGCTCTCGAGATCGGTGCTGACACCCTTATACGGCACATCACGGACGCTTGCGAATCCCACGATCGGCGTTTGCCGCGGGCCGCTCGGGCATGATCGGCGGCGATGCTGCGGATCGATGCGCTTTCCAAGTCCTTCGGCGGCGCCCCGGTGTTCCGCGATGTGTCGCTGGCGGTCGCCGGCGGCGAGTTCGTCGCCCTGATCGGCGAGTCGGGCGTGGGCAAGTCGACCTTGCTGAACTGCATCGCCGGCCTGGACCGGCCCGACGGCGGCCGCATCCATATCGGTGGGCAGGACCTGGCGGCGCTGGACGACGACGGCACGGCACGGCTGCGGCGCGTGCAGCTGGGCTTCGTGTTCCAGGCCTTCCACGTGCTGCCGCACCTGAGCGTGGCGCAGAACGTGGCCTTGCCGCTGCTGCTGCTGGGCCGTCCCGACGAGGTGCGCGTGCGTGCGGTGCTCGAGGCCGTCGGCCTGGGCAGCCTGCACGCACGCGCACCGGCGCAGCTGTCGGGCGGCCAGCTGCAGCGCGTGGCCATCGCGCGGGCCGTGGTGCACCGGCCCGCGCTGATCCTGGCCGACGAGCCGACCGGCAACCTGGACCCCACCACCGCCGAGCGCGTGATGTCGCTGCTGCGCGCGCAGGTGCACGAGGCCGGCAGCGCCTGTCTGCTGGTGACGCATTCGGAGGCCGCGGCAGCGCGCGCCGACCGCGTGCTGCACCTGCGGGCCGACGGCGTGGCGGCGCCGGCATGACGGCCGCGGCACCGGTTCCCGGCCCGCGCCACGCCGATCTGCTGCGCCTGAGCCTGCGCGAGTGGCGCCATCATCCGTG
>Ga0224505_10001912_pt1 | contig 12673 bp, 5 predicted proteins | sample SF_Jan12_sed_USG_FD_169102 | JGI IMG/M metagenome (GOLD analysis project Ga0224505, IMG submission 169102) | Sediment microbial communities from San Francisco Bay, California, United States - SF_Jan12_sed_USGS_4_1 | ecosystem: Environmental > Aquatic > Marine > Sediment | place: USA: California...
GCATTCTTGCCGTCACGGGCAGCGTGATTTCCTTAAGGCCCAGCACAAAGTCGTCCCCGGTGCGCGGATTGAGCACGTCGACCGTCCACGACATCGTGCCGTCGGTTCCGGTCTTGGGCTCTTTCGGCGAGAACATGGCGTCGAGCACCGGTGTCAGCGACTGGCCGAACAGCGGCGCGCCCGGCGGCGTGAGGCCGCCCAGTTGGTCAACGCGCCAGCGTACGACCTGCGCAAAGGCCGCAACGACGGAGGGCATGCGTTTCACTTCACCCATCGGCGGAAACGGCATGTCGAACGGTTCGTCGCCGCCGGCTTTTGCCAGCGTGTCGAGCTTGAGCTGCAGCCAGCCGGGATCGCTGGCGCGCATGTCCATCGACAGCGTCTTGGCGACGGCGCCGAGGCCGCGCGGTTGTTCACTGCCGTTGACCCACACTTCGAATGCATGCTTGTGGCTGTTCTCGATATGGCCGACAAACACCGCAAACGCGCCGTGCGGATGTTCGATCATGTAGGTCCACGCGGGATTGCCGGCGGTCGTGACCGGGCGGCCCGGCCAGCGCAGGCTGGATAGCACCGGCGCAGGCAGATTCTGAATGCGGATGCGGCGGTTGACGTCATCGCTGCGGAAATCCTGCGGCGCCTTGTCCTTGACGGAGGGTTCGACTGACAGCACCGAACCGAGCACGCTGTTCGGGCGATAGGTGGCCAGGCCTTTCAGGCCGGATTTCCACGCGCGGAAATACAGATCCTGAAAATCGCTGTAGGGATAATCCTCCGGCACGTTGACGGTCTTGGAGATGCTGGTATCAACGTAAGGCGCGACCGCGGCAACCATTTCCTCATGCGAACGTGCCGAAATTTCCAGCGCCGTGACGAACCACGGCGGCAGCTTCGTGGTGTTGCCGCCCTGCGCGCGCCAGCGGCGCCAGGCGTGATCCTCGACTGCGAATTCACGCATCGTGTTGTCGGGCATGCGCTTCTTGCGGGTGTAGGTCCATGAGAACGGCGGCTCGATGCCGTTGGACGCATTGTCGGCAAAGGCGAGGCTGATGGTGCCGGTGGGTGCGATCGACAGCAGGTGGCTGTTGCGGATGCCGTGTTTGCGTATGTGTTGCTTGACCTCTTCCGGCAGGCGTGCGGCGAAGCTGCTGCCCGACAGGTAAAGATCGGCATTGAACAGCGGAAACGCGCCTTTTTCGCGGGCGATTTCGGCCGACGCGCGATAAGCGTGATCGCGCATGGCTGCGGAGATTTTTGCGGCCACCTGGCGCGCTTCCGGCGTGTCGTAGCGCTGGCGCAGCATGATCAGCGCGTCACCCAGTCCGGTGAAGCCCAGTCCGACACGGCGTTTGGCCGCGGCTTCTTCCTGCTGCTGTTTCAGCGGCCACGCGGTGACATCGAGCACGTTGTCGAGCATGCGCACGGCGACGGCAACGACGCGTCCGAAATGGTCATAATCGAACGTGGCGTTCTCGGCGAAGGGCTGCTTGACGAAACGCGTGAGGTCGATCGAGCCCAGGCAGCAGCAGCCGTACGGCGGCAGCGGCTGCTCGGCGCAGGGGTTCGTGGCCTCGATGGTTTCGCAGTAATTGAGATTGTTGTCCTTGTTCATGCGGTCGATGAACAGCACGCCGGGTTCGGCGTGGTCGTAGGTCGAGCGCATGATCTGTTCCCACAGCTCGCGTGCCGGCACCTTGCGATAAACCCACAGGCCGTCTTCTCGCTGCCACGCGCCTGCAGCCATCTGTTTCGCATTGGGTTTCGCGCGATGCGCGAGTTCAACCTCTGTGTTCTTGTCGACGGCTTCCATGAAGACGTCCGTAACGCCTACCGAAATGTTGAAGTTGGTCAGGTCGCCTTTGTCCTTGGCGTGGATGAAGTCTTCGACGTCGGGATGGTCGCAGCGCAGTACGGCCATCTGCGCGCCGCGGCGAGAACCCGCGGACTCCACGGTTTCACACGAGCGGTCGAATACCCGCATGTAAGAGACCGGGCCGCTGGCGTTGGACTGCGTACCCTTGACCTCGGCTCCCTTGGGCCGGATCGAGGAAAAGTCATAACCGACACCGCCGCCGCGGCGCATGGTTTCCGCGGCTTCCTGCAATGCGATGTAGATGCCGGGGCGGCCGTCCACGATTTCGGAAATAGAATCGCCCACGGGCTGAACGAAGCAGTTGATCAGCGTCGCCTGCAGTTGCACGCCCGCGGCGGAATTGATGCGGCCGGCGGGGATGAAGCCGTCTTCCTGCGCCTGCAGGAAACGCCGCTCCCACTGCGCGCGCTGCTCCTCGGGTTCGGCCTGGGCGAGTGCGCGCGCCACGCGATGGCGCACTTCGGTGATGCTGGTTTCCTTGCCCTTGGCGTATTTCTCGATCAGCGTGTCGCGGCTGATTTCCTGCTCGCTGAGTGTGACGGCGGGGGCGCCAAGTGCGGATTCATTCATTGCAGACCTTTCTCTGTTCCGGGTGCGTCGAGGGTCGACATTATATACAAGCTATTGTGGTTGGCAGTATGCACGACACTAGGGCTGGTGAAAAGCGGTAGTGCTTGATTTTCATCAAGAATTACCGGATTTGAACCTTTGAATATAATGGTTAATGCAAATCACCGGCACGTGCAAGGGCATCAGGATGTCGACCATGGTGCGCCGTTGCGGGCGCGCCGGCAAGGTTGCGCGGCACCGGCGGGGCGGTTATCTTCGGGCTCCCGTTCACCGAGGTACATCAGTAATGGCAACGACCAAACGCGGCATGCGCCGTGGTCTGACCGCTTACGGCGATGAGGGTTTTTCGCTGTTTCTGCGCAAAGCTTTCATCAAGGCCATGGGTTATACCGATGACGCGCTGGACCGGCCGATTATCGGCATCACCAATACCTTCAGCGGTTTCAACGCCTGTCACCGCAATGTGCCGGAACTGATCGAGGCGGTGAAGCGCGGCGTGATGCTTGCCGGCGGCCTGCCGGTGGAGTTCCCGGTGATTACGCTGCATGAATCGTTTGCGCATCCGACCAGCATGTACCTGCGCAACCTGATGGCCGTGGACACCGAGGAGATGATGCGCGGGCAACCGGTTGATGCCGTAGTGCTGATCGGTGGCTGTGACAAGACGGTGCCGGCGCTGTTAATGGGCGCCGCAAGTGCAGACATCCCCTCGATCATGCTGGTGACAGGGCCGATGATTACCGGTGACCACAAGGGCGAGCGTCTGGGCGCCTGCACTGATTGCCGGCGTTTCTGGGGCCGTTATCGTGCCGGCGAAATTTCCGAACAGGAAATCGGCGAGGTCAACAACAAGCTCGCGCCGTCGGCGGGTACCTGCATGGTGATGGGTACCGCAAGCACGATGGCACTGTGCAGCGAAGCGCTGGGCATGATGCTGCCCGGCGGATCCTGTGTGCCGGCAGTGATGGCAGACCGCCTGCGCCAGGCCGAGGCCAGCGGCGCGCGTGCGGTAGGCTTGGCGAAAGAACGGCTGACGCCATCGAAGATCATGACCGTGGAAGCCTTCGAGAACGCGCTCAGGGTGTTGTTTGCGGTCGGCGGCTCTACTAACGCCATTGTCCATCTGACTGCGATGGCGGGGCGCCTGGGCATCAAGCTCGATCTCGACGCCTTCGACAAAATGGGACGCGAAACACCGGTGCTGGTCGATCTGAAACCGACCGGACAGGGTTACATGGAGGATCTCTACAAGGCCGGCGGCCTCGCGGTGATCCTGCGTGAACTCAAACACCAGATGAATCTGAAGGCGCTGACGGTCACCGGAAAAACGCTGGGTGAGGATCTGGCTGCCGCACCGCCGGCGTGGGACCAGAAAGTGGTTCGTCGTTTCAAGGACCCCGTGTTCGCCGGCGGCAGCATCGCGGTATTGCGCGGCAATCTCGCTCCCGGCGGTGCGGTGATCAAGCAGGCGTCGATGGATCAGAAACTGGTACGTCATGAGGGGCGTGCCGTGGTGTTCGAATCGTTGCAGGATCTGGCAGACCGCGTCGATGATCCCAAGTTGGATGTAAACGCCGACGATATTCTGGTACTGAAAAATGCGGGCCCTCGCGGTGCGCCGGGCATGCCGGAAGCCGGTTATCTGCCGATACCGAAAAAGCTCGCAGCGAAGGGCGTCAAGGACATGGTGCGGATTTCAGATGCGCGCATGAGCGGAACCGCGTTCGGTGCGATCGTGCTGCACGTGACACCGGAGTCGGCGCTGGGCGGGACGCTGGGGCTGGTGCAGAATGGTGACCGTATCCGCCTCGATGTGCCGGCGCGCAAACTCGATCTGCTCGTGAGTGATACCGAGCTTGCCGCGCGGCGCAAGCGCTGGAAAGCACCGAAAGCGCGCAAGGATGATGGCCGCGGCTATCGCAAACTGTTCATGGAGCAGATTACGCAGGCTGATGAAGGCTGCGACTTTTCCTTTTTGCAACCCGCAATGACGACTCAGGCACCCCGCAAGCGATGACTCAAAAAAAGAAATCTTCCAAGACCAAGCGCAAGACAAGCGAAAAAACATTAAAAAACAACGGGTTGCAAAAAATCGCCGCCCCAAAGAAGAGGGCTGCCGCAAAAAAAACGCCCAAGCCGCGTGTCGCGGTGCGCCAGTCACCAGTGCACGGTCGCGGCGTGTTCGCGGTGACGGCGATCGCGAAGGGTACGCGCATACTCGAATACACCGGGGAGCGCATGTCGCACGCGAAGGCAGACCGGCTTTACGGTGATCTGCACGAGAACTCTTCGCATACGATGCTGTTTGCTGCGAATGACAGAGTCGTCATCGATGCGACGAAGCGCGGCGGGCCGGCGCGCTGGATCAATCATTCGTGTGCACCGAACTGCGAGGCCAACGAGGAAGACGGGCGTGTGTTCATTGATGCGATCCGCGCCATCAAGCCGGGACAGGAACTGGCGTACGACTACAATCTGGTGCTCGAAGAACGCCATACGCCAAAGCAGAAGCGCGATCATCCGTGCCACTGTGGCGCGCGCAAATGCCGCCACACCCTGCTGGGCTCCAAGCGATAAAACCTGCAGCGTCAGTCGAAGCGCAGCGTGAACAGGACGTCGAGGGCGTTTTCCGCGCCGGTGGTGGCTTCTAGCCGCCAGCGTTCAGAGAGCAGGTAGTCCACCTTGACCACGCTGCCGGCGGTCCCGCCCAGCGTCTGCTCCAGCCGGGCGGTCAACTGGTCAGTGATGCGTTTGCCGAGCGTGACCACGCCCAGTGCGCCTTCTCCGCCCTGCGAGACGCCGAGTTCGTCGAGTCCCAGGCCGTCGGCAACCTGCTTTTGTATGGAATTTCCGCTGCGCGAGCCGGCGCTGAGAGCGGTTGCCTGCAGGATTGCGAGTTCCGCAGCGCTTGCGGTTTGCGGGTCGCGACCGAGCACCAGCCATGCAAGCCGGTCGGAGTCGGACATGTCCGGATCGGACACGAGCTTGACCAGGGGGCGCTGCAGTGACCCGCTGACTTCGACGCCGACTTCCACCGACTTGATTTTGCGGCCGGCTCGCAGGTTGAGCCCCGGATTTCCCAGCGGGCCGGAAAAAGTGAGTTCGCCCCGTTCGATATCGAGCCGCTGACCAAAGGCGTAGTACTCGCCGCGCAGCGTGCGTATGGTGCCGAGTGCATGGTAAGCGTCGTTGCGCGACGTGACGTTGAGCGAGCCGCCAAGCACAGTGTTGAGTCCGTAGCCGCGAACTGCGAATTTGTCGTTGAGGTCTACCGTCATGTCGAGCGCAATGCGCACCGGTTTTTTGGCGCCTGCAGCGGGAGTGCTTTTTCCGACGATGACGACGTCCTCGCCCAGCACCGGCCTGCGTTCGACACCCAGGTCGTAGCGTCCCTCATCGACCCTGAATTTTCCATCGATTGCGAGCTTCAACTCGCGCAGTCCGGCCCGCCCGGCGCCGCTGAGCACCACGGTCAGCTCCGGGCTGGCGAGGATACGCGCGCGTTCTGCACGCACCGAAATGTCGAAACTGCGCAGGCCGTCCGCGAGATCGGCCGCGCCGTCGGCTTCTATTTTTCCATCACCTGCTTTCACGTGAAACCGGCTGACTTTCAGATTCTGGCCATCGAAGTTCGCGCGCAGCGTGCCGTCCGTCAGGTTCAGTCCCGTGCTGATCGATCGTACCTGCACCGCATCGGCACTGAGATCACCGGAAATCAGCGGCGCACCTGCAGTCCCGGCGATAGTGAGCTGCGCGGCAACGCGGCCATCGGTCCGGTCGAGTTCAGGTGCGAGTATCCGCGCCCAGGCCAGCGATTGCATGTCGAAGTTCACCGCGCCTTCCAGCGGCGAGTTGCGCGCCAGCACCCAGGCGCCGCCGCGTCGTTCCAGCTGTGTGCGTGCCCTTGCGGTGAGCGTGCCCATGTGCGTGCTTTGCGCATTGATGCCGGCGTCGAGCGCGTTGTCGCTCGCGGTGATGCTCACTCTGAGCTGTTGCAGACCCAACTGCAGGGTCCGCTCAGCCAGGACACCCAGATCACCGGATTCGCGGTAGATCTCGGCAGATCCCGATACCGTATCTTTCAGGGTAAAGTTCCAGTGTCCGCCTACGGTCAGGTCACGCGGATCAATGCCGGTTTTCGGGATAAGCGCGAGCAGCGCCCGCGACGTAATGCCGGTGAGCGCGCCATTGGTGGTGATGCCGCCCTGTTCCATGCGGAACGACGCGGGACCGATTTTTCCACCGAGCGCGACCGCCTGCACATCCGTGATGATCAGCAGGTCGTGCCCGATGCTGATGCGGGCAGGTGCGACAAGATCGAAGGGAATGTCGCCCCGTATTTGCAGCGCGGACACGCTGCCATTCCAGACCCGGTTACTCTCCAGGGCACCGGCGCCATTGAGGGTCGCGTTGACGGTTTTCCCGTGCAGCGCAGCCTTGACTTCATGGCGTAGCCGCGTGCCGCTTACGTCGAGTTTCACTTCGTCGACAGCCATCGTGCGTGCCTTGATGCCGGCGCCACGCGCCGTCAATTTCAGTGCGCCGTCGACGCCTGCATCCAGGGTTCCCTGTGCGTCGAGTGAGCGCGCCGAGAATCCGCCCGCGACCAGTCGCTGCGCGGTCAGCCTGAAATCCACCGATGGCTGTTCGATATTGCCGGCGAGGGTTCCCTGGCCTTTTACGGTGCCGGCGAGCGTCTTGTCGAAGGCCTGCAGATTCGCAGCATCGATCGACCAGTTGAGCCGGTCCCGCGGTTCGCCGAAGCTGCCGGCAATATCGATACGGTTCCCGGAGAGGATGGCGTGCGCTTTGCCGGCGAACAGCTGTTTCGCTGCGGTCGTAAACCCGGCATTTGCCGAAAGCGGAAATTCGCGCAGCCGGCTGTTGGTCAGAGCAAGTTGCACTTGCGCCTGCCACGCCGGTGCAAGCCTGCCCTGTACCGAGAGCTTGCCGTTCAATGATGCCTTTGGCGCATTGACGAAGCGGGAAGGGTCCATCGCTGAAAAGTCAGCCTTGAGCGAGAACTCCCGGGCATCGGCAAGGGCTGCGTGGCCGGTGAAATCAAATTGGCCCTTCCCGGCACGCAACCGGCCGCGCTCAACGGTGACCATGTTCCGCACCTGACGCAGTGTGACCGCCAGTTGTGCGCCGTCACCTTCGAGTTCTGCGACGACTCGTTGCTGTTCCACATTGCCGGTCAATATTGCGGTACCCGATACGGTCAGCGGATTGATTCCGGAGTGCAGTGCGGCAGTCTTGATGTTGCTCAGGGCCAGATTCAGTTGCATGTCTGCGTCGTTGATCGCGCCTGATCCGCGCACCTGCCCGCCCGCGCCTACGCCAAGCACAATGTCCGACAGCGTCCACTGAGCGCCGTTACCGGAAAACTCGAGCCCGGCATGTGTGAGCGGCAGGCGGCGTGTATCGACCGGTCCCGGAGCGCTGTTTCTTGCGCGGATCTTGCCCTTGAACAGGTCTGCACGCGGCATGCCGGCTTCCAGCGTCAGGTCCAGTCTTGTCTGCGGGAGCGTCCTGTCCCAGGCGGCAAGGTCCAGTCCCGCTGTATCAAGCGTGAGCGTCTCGATCAGCGGTTCGGCGAACGGGCGCAACAGGCCTGCGGCCTTTGCCGATGTGCCGCGCGCGGCGGCCGCGGCCTGCAGTTGCAGGGCGTCAAGACTTCCCCCGATCGTGATGCCGACTGCGAGCGGTTCATCCAGTGCTTTGCCGCTGAGGTTCAACTTGCCGCTCGCCGTGAATGGTGCCGCCGTCCCCAGGCGCATGGCGCCCGCGGCGCGCCAGTCCATGAAGCTGACGTTTGCAAGTTCGAGTTCGTGGGATGCCGCGCGGGCGTGAAAATTGAAACGCAGATCCTGCGCGATGCTTGCCGGCACGATTTCCAGCCGCTTGATTTCGGCGTTTGTGACGGTCGCATCGAACGGCAATTTCAGGGTGGCAGGCAGTCTCGCCGGTTCGTCTGATGCGGTCGCGGCGACGCGCAGCTCGTCGATCGACAGCGCGGTGATGCGCGCCTGACGGATCAGTATTGCCTGCGGCTGCCATTCGAGCGTGACACTGCGTGCCTCCAGGTCGAGCGCTGCATCCTTATAGGCCACGCGCGAAATGTTTATGCGGCTGTAGAGTGATCCTTGCGCACCTTCGATGGCGAGCCGTCCTTCGCCCGCGATGATTGCCTGCCGGGTGAGCCACTCGAGCGCCTGCGGGGTGCCGAGCCAGTACAGTCCGCCGCCGAGGAGCAGCAGTACGAGTGCAAGCAGCGTCCAGGCAGCGCGCCGGAGAATGCGATGAACGGATCGGGAGGCCATGTCAGAACCTGGCGCCGATCGTGAAATGGAACCGTACTTTATGGTCTTCGCTGGATTGAGCAACGTCGAAATTCAGTGAGCCGGCCGGACTGATCCAGCGTACACCGGCACCGTAACCCTGCACTGCACGGTAATCAGACCAATTGTCCACGGCATTACCGCTGTCGATAAACAGGGCGCCGCCCCAGCTCTCGGTAAAATCATGCTGGTATTCGATAGTGCCGACAGCAAGATAGCGCGCGCCTACAACCGCGCTGTCTATCTGTACGCCCAACGACTGGTAGGCATAGCCGCGGATGCTCTGATCGCCGCCGGCACGAAACAGAAAATGGTTGGGAATGCCGTCACGGGCGTCAGCCCAGACCGCGCCGGCTTCGGCACGCAGGTGCAGGCGGTCGTATCGACCCAGAGGCTGGATATAAACGCCGCGGCCATAGCTGCGCACGAACGAGCGCGTGGACAGGAGGGCTTCCGCGGCGCCGCCCAGCTGCAGGTTGAGGAGGTAACCTTTCCTGGGGCGCAGCAGATCGTCAACGCGTCGCAATGTCCATGAATAATTGGCCGACAGTGCTTCCACGTTGTCGGTTACGATCGATTCTATTTTCTGTTCCTCGGACTCGAATTTGACGGTGATATCGTGTTCCAGTCCCGGTGAGCGCCATGCACGGCTCAATGAAAAACTCAGGTTGTTGGTGATCAGGTCTTCGATGTCGGTCCGCTTGGCTTCGGCGCCGAGCCGGTTGCGCCAGCCGCTGGCCTCGGGCAGGAAGGCGAGCTGGGCATCCAGCGACTGCTGCTTGCCTTCAAGCTTCAGCTTGCTGACGGACTGCCAGCCGGGCTGGAAGGTGTTGTTGTGCGTAAGTCCGGCCTGCGCCCGCGGCCCTGTATCCGTGCTGTATCCCGCGCCCAGGTCAACCTTCATCACCGGATATTCAACTACACGTACCAGCACGGGCGTCGCGGTCGCATTTCCGGGCTCTGGTTCAACGGAAACCGAGGCGCTGCGAAAGTACCCGCTGGCCTGCAATTCGCCCTGATAGCGCAGCAGCGCGTCGTGCGTGTAGCGTTCGCCCTGGCGGATGGTGTTGAGATTCTCGACGAGGACTTTCGGATAGCGTTCAAGTCCGGTGATGCGGGTGGCGCCGAAATGGAACAGGGGGCCGCTGTCGATCTGCACATGGACTGCAACGCCGGCGGATTCCGGATCGACCTGTGCCTTGCTGGCTGAAACGCGTGCGGTGGGATAGCCGTCAAGAAGAAACGCATTCAACAATGCGTCCTTGGCTTCCGTCCACGCGGACTGGCTGAAACGGCTGCCGGCCGGCAGCCGCCAGCGGTTTTTGCTGTCGGCCACGCGGCCCGCATCCTCCGGGTTGCCGGTAATGGCGCCGGTAATTTCCAGTGTGACTGCGTTCACGCGGACGGGTTCGCCAGGTGCTACACGTATGTTTACGACATGCGTGGTATCGGAGGGCGTTTTCCCGACGCTGATTTGCGGCGAAAAATAGCCCTCTGTGACCAGCAGCCGGCGTGCATCGGATGGCACGCCATCGACCAGCCGCTCGAGAACAAGCATGTCCACTTCGGGGCGGTTGCGGTAGCGGTAAATGTCCAGATGAGTCTCGAGCAGCCGGCGTACGTGGTCCGGTGCTTCAAGTTCGATACGCCAGGACAGTGCCGGTGATTGTGCCCATGCGCTCACAAGCCATCCGGCCATGAGGAGCATGGCGATGGCGTGAGCTGTGATGTGCCGGCGGGACATTGCTGTGTCTGGATGTAAGAAAACCCCCGACGCTTACGCGTACGAAGCGACTGCGTTTCGGGGCGCTAATTGTCACATGCTTTGCTGGTCCGGCATGTCGTGCCGGGAATACCCCTTATGGACAGGATTGCCGGCAGGCCGTTCAAACTGCCGCCGGGTCCTGCGAGGATGCGCCGGTCCTGCGCCATGATGCGCTGTTGGTCGATACCTGCGGTTTATCTGCTTGCCTGCCTGGATCGCAGCGCGCGCACCCGGTGGGCGGCAAAAATGGTGCCATGCTTGACGTGGGCTTCATGGTTGGCCTCGACCGTATCGAGATCGTATAGATAATTAACCATGAACCCGGCGCCGTTTCCCAGGCCCTTCGGGGAGACGTCACCCAGCCAGCGCACATGCTCGATGCCGGCGCCATTGTCGAGGTGAAAGCGTGCGACGGGATCTACCGGACGTCCGCTGGCGGTTTTCGCTTCGAGCAGGTACTCGGCGACCAGGTCGTTCAGCATCGGGCGCAGTTCATCGGCAATCGCGGCATCATCGTGCCAGCCCGGTCGTGCCATTGTCTGCAACGCCTGCGTATCAGGGTGCGTGCGCCTCAGCCAGGACACAAAACCCGGCACCGGCGACAATGTGACGAAGGTGCGCAATTTCGGGAAATCGCGCACCAGTTCGGCCGCCACCTGTTTGATCAGGAAGTTGCCGAAGGAAACGCCTTTCAGTCCGGTCTGGCAGTTTGAGATCGAATAGAACACTGCGGTTTTTGCCTGTTTCGGATTTATCGGCGTGCGACCGCCGGCAAGGAGCGGGGCGATGGCATCGGGAATTTCGTCGGTCAGCGCGACTTCGACGAAAATAAGCGGATCGTCAGCGAGCGTTGGGTGAATGAAGGCAAAACATTTTCGATCCGGCGGATCGAGGCGGCGGCGCAAATCCGACCAGCCCGAAATTTCATGCACCGCCTCATAACGGATGATTTTTTCCAGGACTACCGCCGGCGTGTGCCAGTCTATCGGGCGCAGCTGCAGGAAGCCGCGGTTGAACCAGGAGCGAAACAGATGCTCGAAATCCTTGTCCACTTCTCTGAGCCCGGGGAACTGCGGCAGGAATTGCAGCAGGTCTTCACGCATGCGGAGCAGACTGGCAGTGCCGCTGGGGGCAAAGTTCAGGCGGCGGAACAGTTCCTGGCGACGCGATTCGGCCGCACCGTGAACCCGCTGGGCGGTGGCCGGCCCCGGTTCGGCCTGATACTCGCGAATCGCAGTGTTCAGGCGCGCCGTGTCAGTCGAAAAATGTCCCGCCAGCAGCTGCAGGTAATCGAGCTTCTCGTCCGGCGACAGCTTTGCGTATTGTTCAAGAATGCGACGCGCGAGCGTGACCCCGGAGGCTTCGCTGATTTCCGAGTACAGCGTTTCGCTGGCCTGCGCGAGCCATTGTTGCACCCGCCGCTCGCGCAGCGTACGGCTGCGGGCGGCGAGGTTGTCCCAGAGCCGGGTGAGCCAGCCGCCGCCCCGATCCGGCGTTGCGTTGTTGTCAGTTTTCGACTTTTGCACCAGATGCCTTGACCACTTTGCCCCAGGTTGCGATTTCGGATTTCACGAACTTATCAAATTCTTCCGGAGTTTGCCCGCCTGCAGTCGCGCCGAGGTTGCTCCACAACGTTTTCATGTCAGGCAGTGTCATCGCCTTGACGGTGGCCTGATGCATGCGGTCGACGACGGGTCGCGGCGTGCCTTTGATCGCCCAAAGTCCATACCAGGTGGTGACCGCAAAATCCTTGAAGCCGGCTTCCTGCATGGTCGGTACGTCAGGTACGACTGGTGCGCGCTGCGGCGACGTGACGGCGAGTGCGCGCATGCGGCCGGCCTTGATATAGGGTGCAGCAGTGGCCATGCCGTCAAAAGCCATGTCCACTTCGCCCGAAATCAGCGCGGGCGTCAGCGGGCCTGCGCCTTTGAACGGTACATGTATGAGTTTTGTGCCGGCCTGCAGATTGAAGAGTTCGCCGATCATGTGGTGCGTCGTGCCATATCCGGCAGAACCGTAGTTGATCTTGCCCGGATTCTTCTTGTCGAGCGCGATCAGTTCCTTGACCGTTTTTACGGGCATCGTCGGATGCACGACGATCACATTGGGCACATAGGCCGCGAC
>Ga0224505_10001913_pt1 | contig 12668 bp, 15 predicted proteins | sample SF_Jan12_sed_USG_FD_169102 | JGI IMG/M metagenome (GOLD analysis project Ga0224505, IMG submission 169102) | Sediment microbial communities from San Francisco Bay, California, United States - SF_Jan12_sed_USGS_4_1 | ecosystem: Environmental > Aquatic > Marine > Sediment | place: USA: California...
GCGCGCGGTGGATGATTTTGATATTCAACCCAGTGACGTCTATGATTTAGCCACCCTTCTGGTCTCTGATCTTACCTATCTATATGGGCGACTCCAAAACGCTCCCCCCATTCCTTCGGTCCCCTTTCCTGGTAGGAAATTTCCTTCGCATGTCTATCAACAAGCCGGGGTACTTCTGGGTCACCTTCGTGCCGTAGAGCAGCAAGTCCGGGCCAATCCAGACTGGTTCAAGGTTCAAACGCCGGCCAACTGATCTGCGTAGCCCTTCCTCGCATGGTTATGTGTATGAGGGAACTCATGTCAACCGAGTGCGAGGAAAAACAATTTATTCGATAGCTCCAACGTCATAAATTATCATCATGCATGGTTGGGAAGTCTTTTTTTTATAAGAGGACGTCTGGACTTCCTTACGCATACATACCCCAAAATCATTAGCGGGCATCTCTCCCCCTTTGGTCATACCTGTGTGGTTGTGGCAGGTATCCCTCTGAAAAAGCCCAAGATGGATTCCCGATAACAATTGTCGGGAATGACCAGGGCGGAGAGATTCCAGATTGCAGCTGTCGGGCATGACGTGTAAGAGCAATTCCTGTTTCCCGCTTTCACGCTTGCGCGTAGAAGTGCTACTGCTCGTCAACGCGAGGACAAGTTTCACGAAATGATGGGGGGGCCTCCATACTCAGCCCGCAATCTGTTCGCCATTTATCAGATGTGGTCCGAAAGATAACGTCGAAGGTTTTGACATGTAACGTACATTTCACCTGCTGCATCAGGCTTCTTCTGAATTTCTTTAATTGGTAATTTGCCACCGAATTGCTAATATTCATTATTGGTTTGTTCTTTTGAAGTTCTTTTGGGGAAAACCATATTGTTAATTTCAAGGGACTAGAAGAGCGAACATGAAGTCAGAGCGTATTACTAATTTTTCAGAGGAGGAATAAATTCATGAAGGCGAATTTTCATCGAACAACGCTGATTCTGGTCGTTGGACTTTTTCTATTACAAGGATGTGCGTCCACGCAACAACGACGAGATGTGGTCAAAACCGGCTTTCTGAGTGCTAGTGAACAATCTCTGCTCACAGAAGGTAAAGGTGCCCACGAGGCACTGCTTCGCTACGTCAATCCCGATGTCGACTGGCGCTCTTACAATAAGGTGATGCTTGATTCCGTGACGGTCTGGAAAGATAAGGAAACGAAAGACGTGTCTCCCGAGGATCTTCAGATGCTGACCGATTTCGCCTATAACCAAATGCATGAGGCCCTGAGCCGGGACTATACCATCGTGAGCCAACCTGGACCCGGAGTTATGCGTGTAGCCTTCGCCATTACCGAAGCGGAGGCCTCAAACCCGGCTGCGGATGTGGTGACTTCCATTATTCCGCAGACCAGAATCTTGACTGGCATTAAAGGGTATGCGGTGGGAGGCAAGCCTGGCTTTGTGGGAACGGCCGGCGGAGAAGCCAAGATCACCGACGCACAAACCGGAAAGCTTCTGGGTATAGGCATCGACCGGCGTGGCGGCACCAAAAACCTGAGAGGAATGACGAATGAATGGAATGATGTGGAGAAAGCCTACATCTACTGGGCAGCCGCTATGCGGTATCGGTTGTGCATGCTTCGCGGCGAGTCGAATTGCGTAGAACCCGAAGATTAGAAGAGACCGATACACTCCCCGAGTCGAAGTTGGGCGGTACCTCGCGCGCACCCGGAAAAACAATAGTTATCCTCGTGTGCGCGGGTTTCCTCCGACTCAGTCTGAGCTTGCACAATGGTGAAAACATACTTCGAACGGTGGCCATGTTTTCTTTTCCAAAAAGTCATGAAAGAATATTCCTCTATGGTTCCAAAATTCTCGGTACCGTGCTTTGTGAATCAGAACTCGAGTTTGCCGACGGAAAAGACCTTTTAAAGGGTTAGCAATCATTCTATAAACCAGGCAAGCCTCCTCTTTCCAATATAAGCAACATGCTTGTTGCTTGAAGGATAAATGGTTCTGGTCCTATTTCCGGATCAGAAATCATGTCCTTCATCCCGACTTCCGGTCTTTTGGGGACATTCTGTGAAAGGAACGTCCTTTAACTCAATGATGTGGCCACACCGGACCGCTTTTCGAAAATGTTGGGTATCCGCGGTGACGAAGACGGTCTCAGAAGACTGCAAAGCCACTGCATGATACAGGGTGTCCAAGAGGTGATGATTGAGATCCACGGCAAGACGACAGGCCTGCTCATATACTTCCCATTCCGTGCTCATGGGTAACTCCATGGCCAAAAAAGTTTAAAGCAAGGCGATCGATTGAGTTGGGGCTACACGAGTCAAGACGGTCGCTATTTCCGTTAGCTAATGCGGGGGTTGAAGTACTTGGCAATGACCTTCCTGAATGTCATGCAAAAGGGTATTAGGGCTTGCCCCCCTTGATGGGTTTCTCCGTCTTTCCCCGGTAGAGCCCATTTTCCCGCCACACTGGCGTCAACAACCCAGATCCTCATGGGCGGCCCTGAGTCCTGGCAAGCCGGGTGCCCTTGTCTGTTACCCGAGGAGCCTGTTCGCGCAACGCCGGTAAACGATTAATCACCCGCCGGCGCCTTCCTAGGCGCTTCTGCTCTTTGATAGCCTGTTGCATCAGTTGCGTTAACACCTCACTTTTGTTTTTCCCGGCAAAGACTTTGTCAAATTGGTGTTTGACATCTTCCGGAACACCGAAATTCACGGTGGCCATAATAGTTCCCCTTTGTTGAAATTTTCAACAAAATTGTGACTTGCCATATTTTACTTGTCAAATGATTCCTTCTCGCCTCAGTTGTTTTTAAAACTGGACAACCTTGGATGTGGCCGCCTATGGCCAGAGGGCCAAACCTTATTTTTGACCGATCCTATTGATTTGCCCTTCTCCCGCTGACTTCAAGGGAATGCAGTCCTGGCGAGAACATTGTGGATTGTCATTTCGGAAGCCCGATTTGATACAACCCCCAGGGGAAAAAGTTCAGGAGAATCTGTATAGGATGGAGACCCACGCGTCTTTCTGGGCCTGGTGAGCGGTGTTGTCGCATCCGACATGATGCGGAGACATGAATCTGCCGTGGATCGCTCTATGCCGACCATCGTTGTGAATGGAGACGGCCATCATACTGATCGATCAGAATGTGCAATTGGGATTGAGTCCGAGAAAAATGACCTTGTTGGGTTTGTAGTCTCTCGTCAACTATCGCTTATCGTAAATCTTGCCCTTGCCTTTGGCGACATATTCAAAAATTCTGCGAAGCCAGGGCTGTTCACTTCAATGAAAAGGAGGTTGATTAAAAAGCCAATTTGGCGCCCAGCCATGTGTTGAGATTTTTCAACCCCGCCTCAAAACTCTCTTTTCGATGTGATCCCTGAAAGCCGGCGGTCACCTGAAGAACCTCGTTCACCCGGTACCGAGCCGCAATGTCGCCTTGGATCACATTTTCATGTTGCCCCTTTCGTTCATCTTCAGAAATGCCGGTCGTCCACCCGTTGAATTCATAATGGAGCGCCATTTCCACCCCAATAGATTCGGTAAATTCAAACTCGAGTTCCCCGGTCACGAAATGATTGTAGTAGGAAATATCATCCTTTAGCTCTGGCTGCTTCCGTCCGTCAGCCAGTCCTCTCTCATAATGGTAGCCCAGGGCCATCCCGATCTTCTCCGTAAGTGGCCATTCCACGTGCGTCCCAATGGTCCAAAAGCGTGTGTCCCGTTCGGTAAACGGTTTATCGTACTCCCGCAATCCATAGCGGCCATAGAGGATAACCCGGGCATCATCCACGCCGGGGATTTGTTGAGCAATCCCTCCGGCCCAATAATGAGTGGTGACTTCTTCGTTTTTCAAACGTGGTGGATCTCCGCCGGACTCCTCAATGGGCCGCACCTCATTTTTTCCTAAAAAGAGATCAGGCCCGAAAAAGTAACGAAAGATGAGGCTTGTAGAAGGAGTCAGATTGTGGGAAGCCTGCACGCCCAGTGATCCGTGACTGAAGCGGGTATTGTTCGTAAACACGAATCCTTGTCCACGGACAACAACTCGGGTCTGACGACCCATCAACGAGAAGGACTTGCCAATTTGGGCAACGGGTTCAAACACCACATCGTTCCCTTGGTTGGCGAGCTTGCTATCAATAACCGGTTGGGTGGGATCCTGGAGACGGGCCAAACGGCGTGTGGCAGAGAACAGAGCGGCATCGTCGGTATAATAGACGTTGCTCTCACCGCTGACCTTCCACTCGGCAAAGGACAGAGAGGGAAGGAGTAGGATGCACATGAGAAGAGATAACAAAAGCGGCATGTGAGCAGTTTCTCGTGTGCCGGTAAGTTTCCAGTACATCAGTTGTCAGGTCCGCAGTTGTCGGGGGGCATCCATCCGCAATGAAGAGCAGATGGATCCCCGATAAACAATGTCGGGAATGACACCGGTGGAAGGAGGCCCAACGAAAGGTCTGTCATAGATATATGGAAGTCGGAGAAACAATGTTGGGGCTGAACGGTGGTCTGGTTACCTTCCACGTGGTCCCATCTGTATTCCTTCGCCCCAGGTCATGGTGAACGCAAAAAAGTGGATCGTGGTGTTCTTAAAGTCACCGGCGACGCGGCCAGCCAGCGGTCCTCGATTTTGATCAACCGGCATATCTCCTGCCCAGGCGAGTTCATAGGAAAAACCAAGATTGAGGGTGGGTGTCGTTTGCCAGAGGGCTCCAAGTCCGAACTTGTAGGTTTCGCCTACCGGGAGATCTAACGTGCGATGCTTATCTTTCACCATGGAACTGTCGTAGCCAAAGCCTGTGGAGACCACCCATTCGGGGTTCAGTCGATATTGAGTCCCGACTCCGACATGCCAGGTATCCTGATAATTTCGATTGAAGGTGAGGGTGGTGGGATTCGCCGTGCTCACTGTCACATCCACCTTGCCGAACCTTGACCAGTCTTGCCATCCAACGTCACCCATGATGGCCCATGCCCCGGTCAGTTCATGGTAGGCGCTGAACATGATCGATTGGGGGACGGTCATGCCGAGAGCGAGTTTTTTGTTCAGCAGCCCGTTATTCTGCAGGGCGGTGCTGATAGGTCCGAGATTCGAAAATTTTGGTTTATCAGAAAAATTTAACTCAATGGGCGATTGATACGTGAGCCCGAAGCGGGTGCCGCGGGTCGGCATGAACATGACGCCGATATTGCCTCCAACGCCTACGTCTTGATCCTTGATTTGCAGTTCCCCGTCATTGCTACTAAAGAGATTATTCACAGCCGCAGTTTGTTTGAATGCGGCAAACATGACGTTTACCCCTCCACCGATGGACAGGTATTCATTGACACGATAGCTTGCCGTTGGCATGAAACTGACTCCGGCCAGGAGAACGTCTTTCAGGTAATAACGCCCAACCCATTCTCCCCTGTATTTCAAGGCCGAACCGAAGTTCGAAAATATGCCCAGGCCCACTCTCCAGTCGTCTCCCAAGGGGTGGACGTAAAAGCCGCTGGCTCCCGGGAAGACATCAACGGGGTTGCCTCCGCCCCCCCCGGATGGCGTTGAATTGCTGTTCGAGGTGAACCCGATATTGCCATATAAGAGTTGGGCGCCACCTTGGAATTGAGGGCCCTCCAATAGAGACATGCCTGCCGGGTTTTTAAACAGGGTGGACGCGTCCTGGGCGCGAGCTGCCCATCCTGCTCCAGCGAGTCCCACGTCCGGAGTGCCGATCTCGGAAAGAAAGAGCCCTCCGGCCTGTGCCGCTTGAGGCAGGAGCAGCATTCCCACCAGGAGGAGAGTTCGGATATGCAAAAGGCCTTTAAATCCAGAGAGTGTTGGCATGATTGTTCCTTTCTTGAATATGTCCAGATTGAATGTTCAGATTAATTGTTCTGTGTGGCTCTGAAAAAGCCGTATTGAAGTTGAATGCGTAGAGATTTTTAAGCCCCATTCTGGCCGAAAGATCGGATTGTGCAACGAACATAAACGGATTGGATTTTTTTGGCAACCATGAGGGGCGAGAATCGTCTACTTTTGAAATTGTGTTGTTCACTCTTCTTTGGAACGAAGGCGATCTTTGCATGATGGTGTGAATGTGGTAGGGGATTGAAGGCCGCATTCACCTGCACGGTGAATCCGCCGTAGCCCAGTGTGGCTTGGCTTCGATGGGATGCCTTTGCGATGGTAATCGGACAAAGTCATGGGGGGGGGAGGGAGAGGGCATGTTGTGAGAGGACTTGGTGCTGTTGGAGACGACCCGATATTGTTGCCTGAGACAATAAGGAACCGAAGCTGCCTTGGGGAAATAGATTGCTGAATTTTCCCCTGTAGATTTTGGCGATGTCGGATTTTCTGGAAAAGATACCTGCCGACAAGCCATGCCAAAAATACGGCAACATAAAACTGTCCTACCATCGCCTCCGGAAAGGCGACGGTTCGGACACGCGGCTTCACGGCGATGCGGTCGCGTAGCCTAAGGTGGTAATCGTGACAAAGCTGAAATACATCAATTCTGAGAACTGGGCTCCTATGGTGGTGGATGTTAGGCCATGAAGGGAGTCCCGGATGGCCATGTTGATAAACAGATAGCACATCCCCCCGTTTAATCCGGGTAGGAGAGAAATGCAGGTGGCGCCAATGATTTTGATGTTGATTTCCCCTGAAGGGAGCAAATGGCGTGAAGCTATCCAGATGCTGGCCACGAAAAATGCCGGTGATATTGCCATGTTGACAAGCCGAAGTCCGGCGATGTTCAAAAAATAGTTCAGGAGGGCGATGGCGAGTCCGGTTGCCGCGATGCCACATCCGATCATCATGAACCATTTCTTTTCTTTTCCCAGGCCCCATACTCCCATGAGGAGCATGAAAATAAGAGCTGGTTCGACGACCAGGCGCCAGGTCTTTCCTCTGACCCCTATTTCTTGCGAAATGGCGACTGAAAGAATGAGGATTAAGAGCCTTCCTAACAGATACCCAAAGTTCATCCTTTTGAGAGGCATTGGTATATTCTCCAAATAGCGTAAAAGGGAGATTTCCTTTTTATTTTCTCTCTCCCGTCTTTGGGTACACCAACTGTTGGTACGATAAGAGGCGGCCAACATTCTTCATGAAATGCAGCGATCGAAATCTGTAAAAAACAGTCTCACGCTGATTGCTACTCCGGGCATTCTTATCGAGCCGTGGCGCCAAGATTGTTCCGGGGTGGTGACGCATCGCGGGAGGGTATCATAAGAAAAAAGCCTTTCCTTTTCTATTCTCTTTGCTCTTTGTCCTGGAATGTTCCTGGAATGTATATTTGACCCCCTGGCAGCGTTTCCAATAATCTTGAACCGTTTGATGAGCCAATACCAAGGCATCAATTCATTCATAAGTAATTGAAAGGGAGAGGTGCGATGACTATGTTAACGCCTCGAGGTCGGAGCCTTTCTTCATTATTTCCTCCGTGCAAGAAACGTTCATTGCAATCGGTGTACACATTTATGGTTGGGGTGATGATGTGTGCTGGTCTCATCCTGGGTGATCTCTTCAGTATGGTCATGGCCGTTCCAACGGCCGAGGAGTTGCTCAAGGCTTTGCCTCTTTCTGACAGTGAACGGGAGGATGTTCTCAAGGGGGAGATTGTGCGCTTTACAACTGAGGAAGGCTCCGATCGGGAACTGGCGCTGGGTGCGGTTTTGCTGGTACAGAAGGCGCCTGAAAATTTGGTTCCGCTCTTTCGGGAGTCCGCCGTATTAAAGCTCGTCGGCGCGGTGACGGCGTTTGGCGAGATTTCTGATAAGGCAACAGTGGGGGATTTTGCAGGGGTGAAATTGGAACCGAAAGGGGAGGACGAAGCCAAACGCTACCTTGAAGCTGAACCGGGCGATACGTTGAATCTGGACATGAAGGAAATTGCCGCGTTTCAGGCCTTCAAATCCAAAGGCGGGTCACAAGCTGAAGTTGAGACATTGGTGCGGGAGCTATTACTGGCCCGATACCAAGCCTATCGTGCAAAGGGCCTGTCAGGCTTCCTCCCTACGTGCGGGGTGGGGAGGAGAAGTTTGAGTTGAGTCAGGACCTTCTTCTCGCCACCAACGAGGCAAAATTTGTCGCCAAATTCTTTCCTTCTTTCCATCAAACCTTACTTAAATATCCAGCCGTCCAGGCCAAACAACTCGAAACACGGTTTAACTGGGCCAATGTTGACGTGTTTAGCCGTCCGACTTTGGTCTTGAGCCATCGCATGTTATTCCATGAGGGCGATGCCTATGTGGTGGTTGACCGCCACTTTTATGCCAGCCACGAGTATAACGGCTTACAGGCAGTCGGGGGTGCATTTCCCACGAAAGAGGGCTCGCTGTTGGTGTCCCTCTATCGTATCTCCACCGATGGAGTGGCAGGTTTTGGATCCTCGGCGAAACATCCAGTCGCCCGTGGGTTAATGGGACCCTATTTCGAAGAAATCTTTGAAGGCATTCGTAAGAAAGCGGAATAACCTGAGCGCAAAGTGTAAACCATGTGCCCGGTTTATTGTGTAAACCGATCTTATCGGTTTGTACCGTGAGGCAAGAATGAACCCATCTTTTGGCTCTGGGATGGATTGTAGACCAGTGAAGAAGATCAGACAGGATATAAGGTGGATGGGGAATGCTGCATGGGGTGTTGCCTTGGCATTGCCTGACTTCTCTGGTTAGCAATTGGTTGCCTCGGTTTTTAGGAGAAGTTAACGTCCCTGATGCGATACGATTCATTTCTATTCTATGGATTAATTGCGCTATGCCCAATTACAAGCACTGGTTTCCCAAAGGACAAAGATGGATTTTTTCTTCAGAGTGTGGACACCAGGCAGCAATTACATGTCTGACGGCGGAAGGATAGAGTCGTTCAGGAAATCATGGTGAAGTGGAGGAGAGCCAATAAATGGCTTCAATGGCTCATATGCTGGACCGTGGGTTGGCTCATCCACGGAACGGGTGGATTGCCAGTTATCGCACAAGATGCGTCAGATGCCGAGGTGAGACGACGGCTGGCTTTCATCGAGGAGCGCCTCGATGGTCACCAGCAACACACAGAGATTTGGCATGGTGCTTGGACCGTGATCAACGGTGGGGCAGCGGTGGGGCTGGCCATCTCGGCTGGACTTGCCTCTTCGAGTGACGACCGCATCAATTTTGCTACCCAGTCGGTCGTGGCGCTAATCGGTGTGGGTGACCAGTACCTTTTCCGTCCTATCCCTGGGCTTGACGGTGCGAATCCAATTCGCACGCTTCCCGATACGACGTCGGAAGAACGTCGAGAGAAACTGGCCAAAGCCGAAGCGATATTGCGCGCCAGCGCGGCTCGGGAGGCAGAACGCACCGGCTGGATATATCATGCTGGAAATGCTGCACTGAATGGGCTGGCGGGGACAGTGATTGGCGTCTTTGGTGACACCAAAGACGGGATCATCGCCGGGGCTGCGGGCTTCCTTGGCGGCATAGCCTACGCCTTTTCTGAGCCTTGGGGGCGCCAGCAGGATCTGCGTGATTACGAACGCCTCGCTGCAGGTCTATCCGCCGCGAAATCCAACCGATGGTCTGTGGCATCCAGCGGAGGAGCACTGATGGTGCGTTACCACTTCTAGAAAGCCAAAAAGAATTTCTAGAAGTGGTAATTACGAACTCATTGGCACGAAATGCATGATCTGAGAGCTACTCCAGGTTCCAGCTGTATTGACGAGATCCTCCTCCGGCTCAAACTTTGCCTCCCCCTATTTTTCATGTGAGGACAGCGCCTGTTTGCCCAGTTTTTTTAAAACCTCCCAGACAGGGCCGGGGAAGCGATGCAGGTTTTCCATGCATTGTTCAAAGGCCGTGAGAAACCATCGGACATCGACATCGGAAATGTTGAGCGGAGGAAGCAGTTTTATGACATCCATCTCATGGCCGGCGACCTGGGTCAGAATACGATGGTCGTCGAAGAGTGGAATGACGACGGCCTGAGGAAATAAATTTTTATCCATCCGGTGGCTCATGGCCCAAGCGGCTTTCAAACCGAGGGACCGGGGTTCACCGAATTCAATACCGATCATTAAGCCTCGCTGTCGTATATCCTTGATAAACTCAAAACGGGGCTTCATGGCTTCAAGGCCGTCCTTCAGAAGCTGACCCCTGCGCTGGGCATTCTCCATCAAGTCTTCTTCTTCAAGTACGTGGAGGGATGCCAGGCCTGCTGCCATTGCCAGATTACTCATGCCAAACGTGCATGAGTGTCGCATGGTGTGCTGCATCGACGGAAAGAATTTGTCATGAATTTCCCGCCTGGTGACCATGGCTCCAATCGGCACATAACCGCCCGACAAGGCCTTAGCCAAAAGGACGATATCGGGGTCTAGTCCTTCAACCCATTCCCATGCGCAAAATTTTCCTGTTCGTCCCATGCCGGTCTGCACCTCATCGCAGATGAGCAGTGCGTCATGTTTTCGACATAGTTCCTGGGCGCGCAACAAGAATGGCTGATTTGGAGTATGCACACCCTTGCCTTGAATGGGTTCGAAGATAAACCCGCCAATCTGACCTCCCACGAACGCCGATTCAAGCCCTTCATAATCGTTACAGGCGATCTCAACCCCTCCCGGCAGGTGCGGGCCAAATCCTGTTTTGAAGTGCTCATCTCCATTTAGCGACAACGAACCATTGGTCAATCCGTGAAAAGCCCGCCGTAGGTAGATGATTTGGAATTTTCCGGTGGCAGCACGAACGAACTTGATGGCGGCTTCGGTAGCTTCAGTTCCCGAATTGCAGAAATAGACGCGATTGAGCCCATTCGGCATCTTTTCACAGAGCCGACGGGCAAGGATCCCGGCAAGGAGAGGAGCATCAAACGCGATCCAACCGGGAAAATCGGATTGGATGATGTCGAGGAGTGATTCACGGATGGTGGGGTGGTTCCTCCCGAAATTGAAGGTGCCCCAGTTGCACATGAAGTCCAAGTACTGATTGCCGTTTTGGTCAAACAGGTAGGGACCTTCAGCGCGGATATACGTGCGGTCGAACCCGATGGTGCGCAACATTTTTACCCAGGTTGGGGAAATGTACTCACGATACAGCTCGTATCGGTTGTCAGCTGTTTCCTCAATGAGGTGGCGAATAATTGAACGCATTTTCTTTTATCCGGATGTAGAGAGGGGATGAAGTGACGAATTTGTAAAATTTATGGAAAATTTTTTTGAGGCTATGGTACATCGAAATGGTGGGGCTGGTCCACTTCGACGCCGGTGGTTGGTCGTCGCTGAAGGCGCTAGGTTAAGGACAGATATTTTGACATAAAAAGGGTTTGTCTTTACTCTGGATAGAATGGTGAGAGCATCATGGGAAGAGAGGAATATATTGGCCCTGCCTCCTTGATTCGTGTCTCTCAGCATGAGCCGGATCTCGCGGCTGAAACTTTGCAGTCCATAGAGAAATACAATACTCGTTGAAAGAACCGCAATGGCAAGATCGAAGTAACTCATCGCGTGTGATGAATTCGCGGTGGAGAGTGTCAGATGTCAGGCCTGACCCCCGATTATCTTATCCACAAGGCAGATGGAGGTGGGGGGCGTGAAGCCCCCCATTACTCTTCATCCTTCACTGATCTGGAGATTGGCAGTTGGTGCCTTTTCGCTGCATGCAAAAACGCCAGCGAAGCTTGGCTGCCCAATACTCCATGATGTTTCCGACATCAGTCCAGTACCCAAAGCTCTTGGCGAGGGTCTTGCCTCCCGCCCGGCGGTCAATTCCTGCCGCCAGGAGCTTCCCTGTTTGCGAATCCGTAAGTCTGAACTCGACGCTGGCTCCGCCAACAAAGCTTTGTGTGCCGGAGGCCAGTTTCTTGCCCTCGGAGAGGACGCGCGCCGGGGGCATCGCGGTCGAGGCCGCATCCAAGACCGGCATGCCATGTTCGACATCCGTGAGAGCCGCCGAGATCCGCATCACCCCAGGGCCCGATTCCTGCACGAGGGTATAATCCTTGGCCAGCTGCTCGGAAATTTTTTGATAAAACGTATTGGCGAGGGCCCGAACGTCGTCCGGGGGCACCACTCCGGTATCTTTGGCCACCGCATCTTTTCCTAACCAGACGGTCACTGGCTCCAGCATAATCTTATCGTAGGTATTCCATCTGGCGTCGGGGTTCCGGTAGATTAAATTAGATTCCCCTTCTTTCCCCGGTTGCAATAACGGGTATGCGTCCACGAGAAACCCGGTTTTGCCCACAACCCCCTTGACCTGGTAGGTCTCGGCACACCCACCGCGACTCACATGATGAGTCCAAGTACTCCCAGAAACAGCCTGCAGTTCTTCATGTACTCTCCTTCCGCTCACCCTGGGCCTGTCATCGGATGAGGCAATATTTAAAGGTGATATTTTAGCTTTCTGGTCAGACAGGATCTCCAGAAACGACTTTCCAAGGAATGAATAAACCAAATATTCGAAGACATAAATTTACGTCTATCGGCAACCGCTTATATGCGCAGAAAGTATTATGAAAAAAATTAAAGGAGGGTCAACGAAAAAGGCCTACGAGAAATGGAAAACGGAAGGTCCCAAGGCTGGCTTTGAGAGCAGGCGCAGACATTTGGTGCTCCTCGCTGAAAACCCTCAAAACGGGTAGAATGATTGACCGGGTTCTTCAAAGATGATTCATGTGGACTCGTTGTCTTTCAAATGATTTGATTCTTATCTTT
>Ga0224505_10001915_pt1 | contig 12652 bp, 11 predicted proteins | sample SF_Jan12_sed_USG_FD_169102 | JGI IMG/M metagenome (GOLD analysis project Ga0224505, IMG submission 169102) | Sediment microbial communities from San Francisco Bay, California, United States - SF_Jan12_sed_USGS_4_1 | ecosystem: Environmental > Aquatic > Marine > Sediment | place: USA: California...
GCTGAATAGCACACGGCCCTCGAAGGTCTGCAGGAACTGTATGAGTGCTGCTGCCGCATCTTCGTAGCGGGCTTCGATCTTCATCGCCGGCGGCAGGCGCGTTTCGTAGTCAATGGCTTTGTCGCCCAGCGATTGTGCGGAATATCGAATGCACGAAAACGCTCCGAGTCGCGATGCAACTTTTTCCGGGCCGATGAAGGTTTCTTCAGGGCTCAGGACCGGACGCTCCGGGTCGAGACTGCATAGCGCGTATCGCTCGCGTGCTTCCGACCAGAATTGCTGCAAAACTGAATCCAGTGAATCCGGCGCGAGGACAACGCAGTTTGCCGGTAGATAATCCGCAAAAGACGCGGTGGTGTCGAAGAACAGCGGCAGGAAATACTCGATACCGCCATGCGCGATGCCGTCCGAAATCTCACGATAGACGCGCGAGGCGCCAGGCTGGCCCTCGAAGCGTTCGCGGTAACTGTGGCGAAAGCGCGCGATGGCGTCGACATCCAGCGGAACTTCTCGCGCCGGGAGAACGCGGATGCTGTCGACTTTTTCACCTGACAGCTGGGACTCCGGCGAGAAATAGCGCAGGGATTCGATTTCATCGTCAAAAAAATCGATGCGTATGGGTTCATCGCTGCCCATGGCAAAGATGTCGATCAGGGAACCCCTGACAGCGAATTCGCCATGTTCCGAGACTTGCGGGACACGCAAGTAACCCGCCTCAACCAGGGATCCCGTAAAAGCCTCCCGCGGCAGTTGTTGCCCGGTGTTGAGCGACAGGGAACGGGCGGCAACATAGTCGAGTGGCGGCAGGCGCTGCTGCAGGATACCGACGGTCGCGATGATGATGCTGCCAGTTGCCTGCGGCAGGGCGGAGAGTACGCGCAAGCGCTCCGAAATAATGTCCTGGTGGGGCGAAAAACTGTCCCACGGCAGGGTTTCCCATTCGACGAAATGCTCGACCGGAATCGCATTGCCGGTGAAAAAACGAATTTCGGCCTCAAGCTGGTCCGCGTGCCGCGGGTCTTCAGCCAGCAGCAGTAACGGGCGTCGGCTTTCGGCAACAAGTTGCTGTGCAAGTTCGGCGGCTGCCAGTGATGCACTGGCGCCGATCAGCCGACCCCAGGCGGAATCGTGGCCGGGCTGCGGTAGCGTCAGTTTACGGGATATGAGCAGAGGGTCGATCAAGGCGGAATTCGGTCGTTTCGGTTTTCGGGGACGCGATTATTACACAGTCAAAAAAAAACCCGGGTCGTTTCCGACCCGGGCCTTGTTATTGGAGCTGATCTTGAGGCTAGCGCTTCAGGACCGCGTGGATCACCCGGTCGTACTCGAAGAATACAACGAAATCGGCATACTCCCAGCGCGTGATCGGTGGATCGCCTACAGCGGCCTCGACTGCAACCGGGCTGCCATAACGGGACTCGACGCTCGCCTGGGTCATACCGCGAGTCGGGCGACCGTTATCCGACCCTGCCGTCGCGCCACCCATATTGACGGTCTCAGCACTTGCCATCGCGCCGAAGGCGAAGAGCAATGCGATTGCGGAGACGATTCGCAGTTTGGTCATTGGTACTACTCCCATGTGTGGTTGCAGAACTATACCATCGCCGCCGCCGTTACCCTATGCGAACTGCGTCACAAGTCGTTGAATGTGGTTTAATGCGAGCCGATGCTAAATCCTGTCGAACTCTTCATCGGGCTGCGCTATTTGAGGGCCAAACGGCGTACCCGGTTCGTATCCTTTATCACGTTGATTTCCCTGCTTGGGATTTCGCTTGGTGTTGCGGCTTTGATCGTCATTTTGTCGGTCATGAACGGGTTTGAAGGCGAATTGCGCAGCCGGCTACTCAGCATGTCCGCGCACGGTTCGGTATCGGCCGCCGACGGCACTGTGGAAGACTGGGCGACGCTGGTCGGGCAGGTCGGGTCCGAGCCGGGTGTTGCCGCCGCGGCGCCATTTATCCAGATGGAAGGCATGATTCAGTCGGGCAGGGACCTGGTCGGAGTCGTCGTACACGGCGTCGAGCCGGCCTACGAGAAGGCCTTGTCGGGTGACATGATCAATATGGTTGAAGGCAGCCTGGACGTTTTGCGGCCGGGGGAGAGGAGCATCGTACTGGGCCGGATGCTTGCCTACGACCTGGGGGCGAGAATTGGCGATGCGGTCGTGTTGCTGGTGCCGAAGCCGGTTGGTGACGGCACCCTGCAGCCGGTATTGCAGCGTTTCATCACGCGCGGCATTTTCGAGGCGGGCCTGCAGGATCACGATGCAGTTCTCGCGCTGGTGAATATTAACGATGTTGCCGATATTCTCGATCTTGGTACGGCGGTCAACTCCGTCCGTTTTCGCGCCAACGACGTTATGGCGGCACCCGCAATCGCCGCGTCGCTGCGAGCGGCACTTGGCGAGGACTACCGGAGTAGCGACTGGACCATCGAAAACGGCAGCTACTTTCGGGCAATCCGGCTCGAAAAAATGATGATGTCCCTGATTCTGTCGCTGATCATCGGTGTTGCGGCATTCAATATCGTCGCAAGCCTGGTGATGGTCGTTACGGATAAAACGAACGACATAGCCGTGTTGCGAACACTGGGTATGCGCCCGGCGGGCGTAGTGAAAGTTTTCTTTGTTCAAGGTGCGGTGATCGGCTGGGCCGGCGTCGCTCTGGGCGTTCTTCTAGGTGTGCTCGTTGCGATTGATGTGCCGACAATCGTTCCGGCGCTTGAGCAGTTTTTCGGATTCCAGATCATGCCGGGCGATGTTTACTACGTTACCGAGATCCCGTCAGAGCTCGAAGTACGCGACGTGCTGGTCATCTCGGTGGCGGCGTTCATCCTGACCTCGCTGGCGACACTGTATCCTGCGCGCCGCGCCGCGCTGGTCAATCCCGCCGCCGCGTTGCGTTACGAGTAGTCGGCGGTGAGCAAAGGATTCGAATACTGGGTCGGCAATCGCTATGTGCGCTCGCGCAGCAACAACAGTTTCGTGTCGCTGATCTCCGCGATTTCGATGCTGGGTATTGCGATCGCCGTCATGGTCCTCATCGTCGTAATGTCCGTCGTCAATGGTTTCGAGCGTGAACTGAAGGACCGGCTGCTGGCGATGACGGCACACGCGGTCATCGAAGGCAGCGACGGTCGACTGACAAATAGTTCAGAACTAATAGATATTGCAGGAAAAAATTCGCGCGTCGCGGCGGTGGCTCCGTACGTCGATGGTCAGGCCCTGCTGGTGTTTGAAATGCAGCTGAGCGGTACCGAACTGCGCGGTATTGATCCGTCCCTGGAGAGCACCGTATCCGGCGTCGGCGGCGTGATGCAGACCGGCAGCCTTGATGAGCTGACCCCGGGCGACTTTAATGTCGTCCTGGGAGTGGAGTTGGCCGAAGCCCTGAAAGTAGGTGTTGGCGACAAGGTCACGGTCATACTCGCCGAAGGAATCGTGACGCCCGCAGGTGTTGTGCCGAGAACGAAGCGATTCACGGTCAGCGGCCTGTACCGCGTCGGTATGTATGAGTTCGACCGGCGGCTCGCGTTCATCAATATCAGCGACGCGCAAAAATTGTATCGACTGCGTGATGCGATCAGTGGTTTGCGGCTCAAGGTAAACGAAATCTACGAGGCACCCACGATCGTTCGCGAGGTCGCGATGCAGAGTAGCGAACTTGTACTGGTCAGCGACTGGACGCGGCGCCATGTCAACTTTTTCCGATCCATACAGATCACGAAGTCCATACTGTTCGTAATTCTGTTAATGGTCGTCGCCGTGGCCGCGTTCAATATCGTCTCGACGCTGGTTATGGTCGTCAAAGATAAACAATCGGATATCGCGATACTGCGCACGATTGGCGCACGCCCCATGAGCATCCTGAAAATTTTCGTTACCCAGGGCAGCATCGTTGGCGTAGTGGGTACCTTTGTGGGTGTTGTGTGTGGCGTGCTGCTTGCACTCAATCTCGAATCCATCATCGGTGGGCTCGAGTCCGTATTGGGAATCAAGTTTCTGGCAGCCGACGTCTACTTTATTAGTGACTTGCCGTCGGAACTGAAATCGAGTGATGTGGTATTGATTGCAGCCATTGCGCTCGTCCTTGCATTAATTTCTACTCTTTACCCCGCCTGGGTGGCTGCAAAGACAGCGCCGGCTGAGGCTTTACGATATGACTAATCCTGTTCTCGATTGTCGCGGCGTTGTCAGGCGATTCAATGAAGGCGAGTCGACGCTGGTCGTCCTGCACGGTGTTGATCTCGTGGTGCAGCCGGCTGAACGTGTTGCCATCATCGGTGCGTCCGGCTCCGGCAAAACAACCCTGTTGCAGATCATGGGTGGGCTTGACGAACCGAATGAAGGCCAGGTGTTCATCGATGGCGAGGCGATGCATGGCAATGATGAGTCGGCGAAAGGTGACCTGCGCAATAGAACCATCGGTTTCGTTTACCAGTTTCATCATCTGCTGCATGAGTTCACGGCTGAAGAGAACGTCGCTATGCCCTTAATGATTCGTCGCGAATCGAAATCCGAGGCGATCCTGAAGGCTCGCGAACTGCTGGGTCGGGTGGGATTGGGCGAACGACTGCACCACAAACCCGGCGAGCTGTCCGGCGGTGAGCGTCAACGTGCTGCGGTGGCGCGCGCATTGATAACGCGGCCACGGTTGGTATTGGCCGACGAGCCAACCGGTAACCTCGACTCCGGAAACAGCGCCCATGTCCTCAACCTGATGCTGGAACTCAACCAGGAAATGAAAACGAGCCTGGTCATTGTGACCCATGACCATTCAATCGCCGCCAGGATGGATCGGGTGCTCGTGCTCACCGATGGAACGCTGAAGCCGTTTAGCCAGGATGCCGGCTAGGGAGACTCTGAACAAGTGGCATCGCACACGTTAAAGTCAAATCGCCTGTCGCGCGACGCGGGCCGCAGCGCGTATCGGGAATACGGGCAAGGCACGCAACAAGGCGACAGGCGATTTGACTTTAACCCTTTCATTTCAATTCTTTATAGTGGGACCCGGCCGTCGTGTGCGACGCCACTTGTTCAGAGTCTCCCCTAGGACTCACGGTCGCGGCGGTTGTCCCGCTTGCGCAACTTGTAGTCGGCAATCGACGATCGCCACAGCAAATCCAGCGTCACGTAGCCCGCAGTCGCCGCAATCACACCCAGGATGAAGCAACCCAGTAGCATCGGCTGCCAGATCGTGACAAAGGTATGCGTGACCCAGTCCCATGACATCTCCAGCTCGAAGTGCCGCAGCGGCGTGTCGAGCAGGGCACGCCCAAGGCGATAGGCGAAGTAATACATCGGCCCCATCGTCACCGGATTCGATACCCAGGTCGTCAGCGCCGCAACGGGTATGTTGATTCGGAAACCCAACGCGAGTAGTGCGGCGATGAGCGTGTGGCCTGGCACCGGCATCATCGAAATAAAGAGACCGAGAGCGAATGCCGGCACCACAGTCCGCCGGCGTATGCCCCACAGCCGATGATCGTGCAGCAAATGCTGAAACGGCGTCATGAACCACTGCTTGCTCATGTGGTGGCGTTTGAACGCGAATTTCCTGAAAAATCGTCTTGGCATCGACGGCCGGTCCGGTTTTGATAAAGAGTGCTAAGAAAAACGTCAACTTTAGTTCGAATCAGCCTGCTGGTTCTCGCTGGCGGTTTTGCGGCGGAGCATAGCAGGGTTCTTCTGGACTCGGACCAATGCAGGTTACTTTTTGTTGCATTGATACTGACATTCCTGTTCCGGGGGTTGCGCGGCATTTCGTATTTCATACTCGGATTCGCTTTGCTCATGCAAGCCACAAATGTCCTCGTCGAGTCGCGTCTCGAGCCGCGATTTGCCGGGGACAGCATGCTGACGACGATTCGGGTGGCGGACTTTCCCCGAATGACCGGAACGACGGTGTCGATGTTGATCGAGGCGATCGACGACATCAGGATTCCGCCGCGAACCCGCGTGAGTTGGTTCGATGCGCCAGAGCTACCCGAGATTGGCGATATCTGGGAACTCGAGCTTCGCCTGAGGCGACCGCGCGGAACCAGTAATCCGGGACTCTTCAGTCTCGAAAACTGGATGTTTCGAGAAAAGCTGCTTGCCAGCGGCTACGTCGTCAACAGTCATCGCAATCGACGGCTGGCGCGGAGCGAGCTTGGGCGTGTTGACGAATATCGACGCGATTTCGTACGTCGCGCCGACGCAGGCGGCGCAGCACAACCCGTGCTTGCGGCGGTCGGTGTCGGAGCCCGGCACCTGTTGACGCGAGCGGACTGGGACCGCTACGCGAAGACCGGAACCAGCCACCTGATGGCGATCTCCGGCCTGCATATCGGCCTGGCCGCAGCCTTCGCCTACATGTTCTTTGTATTCCTGTCGGGGGCTTTTAGGTTGCGCGGCAACCATCTTGACCAGGCGACCCTGGCCGGGCTGGCAATGGCAGCGACTTACACGGGCCTGTCCGGTTTTGCCGTGCCGTCGCAGCGGGCGCTGCTCATGCTGGTCCTCGCGGGCGTCGCAATGTTGGCCCGGCGCCGTCCTGCCCCGGCCCGCATCGTTGCCCTCGCGGCGGCGGCTATGTTCATCGTCGATCCGGTGGCTTCCATGACCCCCGGCTTCAGGCTTTCATTTGCTGCTGTGGCTCTGTTGCTGGCGTTCGCCTGCGCCTATTCGAGGCCGCATCCGGGCCCTGTTTACCTCTGCAAGCCGGTCGCCGTCGTCCGGCAACTGGTCAGGATGCAGCTGGTGCTGCTGTTCGGTCTCGCGCCACTGACGATATTGATTTTTCAGCGACTGGCGCTGCTCGGCCCGGTGGCGAACCTTATGACGGTGCCGATATTCAGTCTGTTCACGGTGCCGCTGACGCTGGCGAGTATGGTTGCCGAACCTATCTCGGCTGCCACCGGCGCCGCCCTGACGCAGCTGGCGGCGGCGAGCGTCCTCCTGGTTGAGAGTGTCATCGCCCGGGTGGCCGCTCATCCCTATGCCGATACTGCCGTGGCGGGTGTCAACGGTTTCGACAGCAGGATGATGTGTGTCATTTTCCTGCCAGCTGCCTGGATCCTGCTGCCACGAGCCTGGCCAGGAAGAGGGATTGCGGTTTTAGCCGTGCTGGTGCTGCTGCTGCACCAACCCGCGACCCCACCGCATGGCTGTGTCGACGCGCATGTGCTGGATGTCGGGCAGGGGCAGGCGATTGTCGTGCAAAGCCGTCGACATACGCTGGTTTTTGATACGGGCGCGAGCTACCGGGATGGCGGCAGCGCCGCAGAGCAACTCGTACTGCCGTTTCTGCGCTACCGCGGCATCGACTCAATTGACTGGCTGATCGCCTCGCACGCGGACGACGATCACGCCGGAGGCGTCCCCGCCATTGTCCAGGCAATTGGGATCGGGCAAATTCTGGCGGGTGAGCCACTCGGAAATCCTGGGCGGAAGATACTCGATTGCCGCGCCGGCCAGACCTGGGATGCCGATGGTGTGCGATTCGAAATGCTGCACCCCCCGCCGGCGGCCGGCCTGATCGGCAATAACGCCTCATGCGTACTGGCTATTGCGGCCGGGCGCCACCATTTACTCCTGACCGGTGATATCGAATTTGCGGCAGAAGAGCGTTTGCTGGCCGACGACAGCCTCAGAGCGGCCAGCGTGGTCCTGATTCCCCACCACGGCAGCCTGACCTCCTCCAGCCCACCGTTCGTCAATCGCGTAAGACCGGATCTCGCGATCGCGTCGGTCGGCCACGCCAATCGCTGGGGGTTTCCCAAGGAACGCGTTACACGGCGCTGGGAGGGCGTTGGTGCGCGTGTACTGGATACTGCGGGGTCGGGTGCCATCAGTTTCAGACTGTGTGCAGGTGATGGCGTCAGTCGGCTGAGTCAGGAGCGGTTGCGACGTCAGCGAATCTGGCACGATACGCCAGAGCATTAGCGAGAATTTTCGGCGCTGTCACTGTATATTTCCTTTTTCATCCCAGTATCAGGTTCTTAATGGTTGAGATAGTCAAATCGGGCGGCTGGCTGATGTTGCCCATCATCCTGTGCGCCATCATCGCCATGGGCATTATTCTCGAGCGATTCTGGACGCTGCAACAAAAGCGCGTCATTCCCGAAGACCTCACCAGCAAGGTGTGGGGGTGGGTCAAGAAAGACCAGCTGGACCAGAAGCAAATCCAGACGCTGCACCAGGGTTCGCCACTCGGCCAGATCCTGGCGGCTGGCCTGATCAATCGCGACAGGGACCGTGCCGTTCTCAAGGACTCCATCGAAGATACCGGGCGTCACGTTGTCCACGAGCTGGAGCGTTACCTCGAAACCCTTGGAACGGTAGCGGCAATTAGTCCGTTGCTCGGCCTCCTGGGTACCGTCATCGGCATGGTCAAGGTATTTACTGCGATCACGACTCACGGCGTCGGCAATCCGACGGTGCTCGCGGGTGGTATCGCCGAGGCCCTGATCACAACGGCCGCCGGTTTGACGGTCGCTATTCCGGCGCTGATCGGCTACCGCTATTACCGGACCCGCGTCGACACACTGGTCGTCGACATGGAAAAAGAAGCCATCAAACTCGTCGAGGCTTTGCATCGCCGTAGTGAGAAGACCAAGAAATGAGGCTCAGCCTTCGAGCAAAAACACAGCCTGAGGTGAACCTGACGTCGTTGATCGACGTCGTCCTGCTGTTACTGATCTTTTTCATGGTCTCGACCAGTTTCGTCAAGCAGTCGCAGATCAATATCAGTCTCCCGCAGGCGGAAAGCTCCGCAATCGTCGAGGAGCCGCCCGAGCAGATCGACATCATGATTACGGCGACAGGCACCTACCTGGTGAACGGGCGCGAGCTGATCAACAACCGCCCGGAGACCATTCGCAATGCGCTGCAGAAAATATCGGCCGGCGACAACCGGTTGCCGTTGACGATCAGTGCCGATGCCAACGCCAAGCACCAGCATGTCGTCACTGCAATGGACGTTGCCGGAAGACTCGGCTTCACGCAGATCAGCATCGCGACCGTCAATGATCCGGTCGATTAGCGAGGGGTTCCAGTCACGGTGAGCAAGCGTATCGACCCTCAAGTCCGAGACGTCTATGGCCGTCTTTGGCATTACGTCACGCCGCATAAGCTGATCGGCTTCATCGCAGTAGTCGGAATGACGGCCACGGCTATCGTGGAAGCGGGTCTTGTGTACCTGTTGCAGCCGCTGATGGACGATACCCTGGTCGCCAAACAGGTCGAGTCGGGACGATGGATACCGCTGGCGTTCATGGGCATATTCATTTTGCGCGGCCTGTCGGGTTTTGCCACCGAGGCGTCGCTCGGGTGGATAGGGCGCAGTGTCATCAGCGACCTGCGCCGGCAGGTTTTCAACAAGTTCCTGACCTTGCCCGTCAGGTTTTTTGATGGGCAGGCGGCGGGCCCATTGCTGTCGAAACTGACCTACAACGTCGAGATGGTCGCCGAGTCGGTCACCAGTGTCGTGACAATTGCGGTGCGCGATATTTTAACCGTCATCGCAGCTATCGGCGTAATGCTGTACCACAGCCCGGCACTGACCGTTTTCGTTGCCATATTGTTTCCGATCGTCGGTGCGCTGGTCTGGCTGCTTGGGATCGCTTTTCGACGGTATAGCAGCCGCATACAGGATTCGGTCGGCGCAGTAACGCAAGTTACCGACGAAATCATTCGTGGTAACACGGTGGTCAAAGCCTTTGGTGGTTACGAGTACGAACGGGACAGGCTGGCCGAAGTCGATGAAGGTAATCGAAAGCAAAACCTCAAGCTCATACGCGTTCGGTCGATGGGTGTCGCGGTTACGCAGGTCGTGTTTGGTTTCGGCATCGCATTGGTCATCTTCATCGCCGGAAAGCAATCCATTGACGGCGTACTCTCTCCCGGTCAATTTATTTCCTTCTTCTCTGCCATGATGCTCATGTTGCAGCCGGTGCGTCGTATAACAAACGTCAACGCGACGCTGCAGCGCGGCGTCGCCGGTGCCGATAGCCTGTTCAGAATCATTGACGAGCAGGACGAGAGCGATACGGGTAGCTACGACGTAGAACGGGTTCAGGGCCGCGTACGATTCGACAATGTCGGGTTTTCCTACGGCGACGCCGACGGTCCTGTCATAGACAAGCTCAGTGTTTCGATCGGGGCCGGCCAGACGCTGGCGATTGTCGGGCATTCCGGCAGTGGCAAGTCCACCCTCGTGAGTTTGCTGCCAAGATTTTACGAAGTCGGATCCGGCGACATATTCATCGACGACATTTCGATTCGCGATTACAAGCTTGGCAGCCTGCGCAACAATATCAGCCTCGTCAGCCAGGACGTCGTCCTGTTCAATGACACGATACGAAACAACCTGGCCTACGGACAGCTGAAGTCGCGTTCCGACGAAGAGCTGATGAAAGCGGCGGAAGCGGCGCATATTCTCGACTTCACCAATGAGTTGCCGGACGGCCTGGAAACCATGGTGGGCGATCGCGGTATTCTATTGTCCGGTGGCCAGCGGCAACGCATAGCGATCGGCAGGGCGCTGCTGAAGAATGCCCCGGTGCTCATCCTGGACGAAGCGACGTCATCGCTAGATACGCATTCCGAACGTCGCATACAGGATGCGCTCAATGTTTTGATGAAGGACCGGACGACGCTGGTGATCGCGCACCGCCTTTCGACGGTGGAAAAAGCAGACCGTATTATCGTTCTCGACGCCGGACGAATCGTTGAGTCGGGCACGCACGCTGAGCTGCTGGCGCAGGACGGTCATTACGCAGCGCTGTATCGCATGCAGTTCAGCGACGGATAGCGATCCATGAGTGCGACTTACCGGTGGCTACACAGAGTCTGGTACGAGGGCGCGACATCCGGCTGGGTGCTGTTGCCATTGGCCGGCTTGTACTGGACCTTGCTCAGTATTCGATCGTTCCTGTATCGCCACGGTCTGCTGCGTACCTTCAAAGCCCGTGTACCGGTCATTGTCGTCGGCAACGTCACCGCAGGCGGCACAGGGAAGACGCCCACTGTGATCTGGCTGGTTGAGCAATTGCGCGCCAAAGGCCATTCGCCAGGTATTGCGAGCCGCGGTTACGGCGGGAGCAAATCGGGCACCTCGATGCGAGTCGATATTGATAGCGACGCAGCCGTTGTCGGCGATGAGCCTGTCTTGCTGGCGCGCCGCGGGCGCTGTCCGGTAGCGGTTGACTCGGACCGGGTCCGGGCGGCAGCCATGCTCGCGGATGATGGCGTGGACGTCATCATTGCCGACGACGGACTGCAGCATCTGCGCCTGCAACGCGATTATGAAATTTGTGTGATCGATGGTGAGCGCGGTCTGGGTAATCGTCGTTTATTGCCAGCGGGGCCCTTGCGCGAAACACCAGAACGGCTGCAAACGGTCGATCAGGTGCTGGTCAACGGCAGCGGAGAGTTTCCGGGCGCGGTCAATTTTGAATTGCTGGCGCAGGATGCACACCGGGTTAACGGATCTTTGGCGCGCCCGTTGCAGGGGTTCCGGGATACGACCGTGCATGCTGTCGCCGGGATCGGGAATCCAAAACGATTCTTCGACCTGTTGCGCGCGCAGGGTGTCCAGGTTATCGAACACCGTTTTCGTGACCATGAAGCCATTGCGGCGGCGGATCTGAAATTCGGCGACGACTTCAACGTCTTCATGACCGAGAAAGATGCCGTTAAGCTCAGCCGCAATCTTTCTGACAAATATTGGTACGTGCCTGTGGATCTGAACATGGACAAAACGAAAGCGAGCGCGCTTATCGAAGATATCGAGCGTTGTCTGCAGACGAGTAAAAAGCCATGAATGGATTCGTCGTTGTCATACCCGCGCGTTTCGCTTCTACGCGATTGCCCGGCAAACCGCTGCTCGAGATCAATGGCAAGGCCATGATCCAGCATGTCCACGAGCGTGCGAGGGAGAGCAGCGCGTCGGAAGTCGTGATTGCGACTGACGATGAACGTATTGCCGACGCTGCAGAGGCGTTTGGCGCGACCGTTTGCATGACTGGCGATAATCATCAATCGGGTACCGAGCGCATCGCGGAGGTTGCCGACTTGCTGGATTGGGATGACGAGCAAATCGTGGTGAACCTGCAGGGCGATGAGCCGGCGATGCCGGCGTTGCTGATCAACCAGTGCGCGGACCTGTTAAAAGACGCGACTGCCGATATTGCAACACTGGCGTCACCCTTTCTTACGCAGGGCGATTTCGAAAATCCGAATTGCGTGAAAGTGATTCGCGATGCAAACAGTCACGCGATCTATTTCAGCCGGGCCGCGATTCCTTTCGCGCGCGAGGCGACGAACCGAAGCCGTGCGGCGGAGGCCGCCTTACACCATCACGGTATTTATGCCTACCGTTGCGGTGTACTGCGACAACTGGTGCTGGCCGAACCCTCGGAACTTGAAGTGTGCGAACAACTGGAACAGTTACGCGCATTGTCACTCGGTATGAACATTGTCGTTGGCGTGCCTGAAAAGCGGCCGGGTATCGGCGTTGATACGGCCGATGACCTCAAGCGCGTAGCGTCCGAACTCGCTTCTTAAGTTTCCGCCCAAAAAAAAACGGGCTCCATACGGAGCCCGTTCTCATATCACCTGAATAATCCCGCTAGTCGAAATACTTGCGCAGGGTGACGCCATAGGTCGCTG
>Ga0224505_10001916_pt1 | contig 12651 bp, 14 predicted proteins | sample SF_Jan12_sed_USG_FD_169102 | JGI IMG/M metagenome (GOLD analysis project Ga0224505, IMG submission 169102) | Sediment microbial communities from San Francisco Bay, California, United States - SF_Jan12_sed_USGS_4_1 | ecosystem: Environmental > Aquatic > Marine > Sediment | place: USA: California...
AAGTAGCCCTATGTTCCATCGCCTCGGCGCCGACCTCGTGTTGCTCCTCCATTTTAGCTTCGTGCTCTTCGTCCTGCTTGGCGGACTCTTGCTCATGAAATGGCCGCGGCTTGTGTGGTTCCACCTGCCGGCGGTGGCCTGGGGCGCCTTCGTCGAATTCAGCGGCTGGATCTGTCCGCTCACCCCGCTTGAGAACTGGCTCCGGGCGCAAGCGGGTGAGGCTACGTACAGGGGAGACTTCATCGTCCGGTATCTGTCTTCGATCTTGTATCCGAACGCCTTAACTCATGAAATTCAGTTCATCTTGGGATCGGCGCTGCTTCTGGTGAATCTGGCGATCTATGGGTGGCTATGGCGGACCGATCGCCTATGACCAGGCCCAGACCGCTGGTCTATCTGCTCTCTTCAGACCACCTCTCGAACCAGACAAACAAGACAGACCAACAACCAGACAGACCCGCTCCGCACCGCACGAGGACAGAGTCGGCCATGTACTGTCTCCATGGAAATTGACAAAGGACTGTGAGATAAGTACCTTACGCCTGCATCTTCCTCTCATCTTCATAGTTTCGACTACCGGAGGACGCCGATGGAATATCTGCTGGTGCATTTCCCTCGATCTCGACGCGTGCTCATCGATGATGAGTTCAACGGGCGAACGGAAGAGGTCATTGAGCTGGAAGCGGGCCGACACATGGTGTCGCTCGGCCCTCCGTACGACAACTATACGCCGGACCAGTACACGATCATTCTCAAGGACACGTCTGAGTTAGAGCCCCGCGAGGTGAGCTTTGAGCTTCAATCATAGATTCGGCGCTGTCCTCGCTTGTGCGGTCTTTCTCACGCTCCAAGGTTGCGCGCACTATCCGGTGAATGAACCGCTGAGCCCTGGTCAGACGACCACGCCCTATCGGTTCAATCCGCAAGCGAACAGCAACAATACCGATTCGCTGTTCGTCTGCCTGGCCTTTTCAGGCGGAGGCACCAGAGCGGCCGCGCTCTCCTATGGCGTGCTGGAGAAATTGAAGGCCACGCGCATCACCTGGAAGGGAGCCGAAAAGAGCCTGCTGGACGAAGTGGATTGCATCTCCTCGATCTCCGGCGGCTCGTTCACCGCGGCCTATTACGGGCTGTTCGGGGATCGGATCTTCCAGGAGTTCCGGGACAGGTTCCTTGACGTAAACGTCCAAAGCACACTGATCCGGCAACTCTTCAATCCGGTGAATTGGGTGCGACTGGCCTCTCCCTATTTCAGTCGAATCGACCTAGCCGCCGAGTATTACAACGATCATGTCTTCGAAGGCAAAACCTTCGCGTCGCTGGCTGAGCCGTCCCGCCGCCCGTTCGTCATACTCAATGCCACGAACATGGTGAATGGGGAGCGATTCGAGTTCACGCAAGAACAATTCGACTTCTTGGTGTCAGACCTGAACAGCTATCCCGTTGCGCGGGCCGTCGCCGCATCCTCAGCCTTTCCCTTCCTGCTGAGCCCCATCACGCTCAAGAACTATCCCCACACGAATTTTGTGCTGCCGAAAGACTATGACATGGGCCTGGGAGACTACGACGATAATCGACGCCGCTACTATTGGGCGAAGAATCGCGCCATCTATATGGACGACACGAAGCTGCCGTATCTGCACCTGATGGACGGGGGGTTGGCCGACAATATCGGACTGCGCCCCATCGAAGCCGCCTATCGCCGAACCAGCGGGTTTATCAGGAAATTGATGAACGAGGGAAAGATCGAGAAATTCGTGGTGATCGTCGTCAATGCCCATACCATCGATACGGACGAGATCAGTGACGACGAAAGCCCGCCGGGCCTGTTCACCGTGGCATCCAAGACGGCCACGATCGCTATGGAGAACTACAGCGTCGAAACGATTGAAACCATGAAAGAGCTGAGGACGGAGCGGGTGAAGGCGCAGAAGAACATCGCCGCCTGTCAGAAAAAGCTGGACCAGTGCCCCGGCGCAACGCCGCTGCCCAAGTTTGCAACGGCGATCGATCCCTATGTCATCGAAGTGAATTTTGAAGCGCTGAAAGATCCCGTGCGCCGCAATTTGTTCCTCTCTCTCCCGACCAGTTTTTCCTTGACGAAAGAACAAGTACAGACGCTGGTTGACGTGGGGCCGCAACTCCTTGAAGAGTCGCCGGACTACAAGGACTTCATTCAAGAGCTGACAGCGCCCTGAGACAAACGACTTTTATGAGACCGCAATACAGGTTAAGCCAATCCTGCCACGCCGGGATCGGCAATGCGTCAATTCAACGCAAGGGCACGTTCATGGCGCAACGGAAACCCTGGTCGGGATTAGCACCCGGAGCCCTCGCGTGCGGAGCCTCAGTCTTGATTCGTGACAGCTCCATAAACCGCCTCTCTGTTCGCCAATCGCCCCCACGAAGATGAGTCACGCTCGTTCCTGTCAGTTGGACCCATTCCGTCACATTGCCGGCCATATCGAAGACTCCATACGGGCTCCGATCCTGCTCGCAGCGTCCCACCGGCGCCAGCCGCTCGTCGTAAATGTTGCAGAAGAAACAATGGTTCTGGTTGAAATTGGTCATCCCGATTTGCGGCCGCTCATTCCCCCACGGATAGATCCGGCCATCCGTACCCCGCGCCGCCTTCTCCCACTCGGGATCAGAGGGGAGCCGTTTCCCCGCCCAATCACAGTAGGCGGAGGCATCAAAGTAATTGACTCCGGCCACGGGATGGTTCCCGTGGATCGCCGGCTTCACATCGTCCCAATCCACCGGCAGCCCATCCGGCGCCCCTGTGGCCACTAGATATTTCGAATACTGTTCAGCGCATCTCGTATCCAGCAAAAAGAGAGCGCCTTTTCACAGCGCACCGAACAATGCAGGTTAAGAATACTGCCTCTTGACGCCGATCCCGCCACAACACGCCCGATCCCGCACGCTTCGCCCTATTTTTCGAGAAAACCGCCGTACAATCACGGCTCATACCATACGACTCATGCCCGCACAGCAATCGGACGCCTCGTTGACAATTGTTGTGAATGAGTTCGACCTTCTCATGTTGTACGAGTATGATGGCTTGTATAGGAGCGCGGCCCGCAATTCACATGCAAGAGGCTGCGTACACGGTAGCGGTAACTGTTGAAAGGAGCCGGCCCGTATGCGTTGGTTTAATTGGGTTGGGCTTGGAATGTTGGTGTCTGACATCGGACTTATTGATTGGGTATTTCTGAGCAATTTGTACGAGTCCAACATCATATTGATGATTACGCTTGGAGCATACACTCTTGTTGCGGTTGGGTTATCACTGTGGGACAGTCCAAGCGAGGTTGAGCCTCCTGAGCGCCCAACCTAGTCGGCATGATTCAGTAGCAGCATGCCTGAATGGCACCGGAAGTAACTTGTGACACTTTCCCCTCTCTTTACCTGCGCAGGAACTCCGGCCGGTCCCTGACGGACACCATCTTGACCAGATCCCGGATAGAGAGGACCCCGACGATCTTGGCGTTCTCGGTGACCGCCAAGTGGCGCACCCGCTTCTTGGCCATGAGATCGCTGGCATCGCGAATTGTCCGGTTGATATCAATAGCGAGGAGCGGGGAGTTCATCAGCGCCCCCACCCGGACGGTGTGTGCATCGAGGCGGAGCGCAATTCCCTTTCGGACCAGATCGCTCTCGGTCACAATCCCCACCATCTCGCCGGCTTCGATGACGAACAGGGAGCCGATACGCTTATCCGCCATTCGCTTGGCCGCCGCCGCCACGGTTTCCTCGCTGCCGAGGGTCTCGAGAACGGTCCGCATCAACACACTCAAGGGGCGATAGACGTTATCCAGAGCGCGAGCCGCACCGCTTTCTGCCTCGACAAAATACTTCACCAAATCCCGCACGGAAATCATCCCGATAACATCCGTTCCATCCGACACACCCAGGTGGCGCACCTTGTGCGTTTCCATGAGATGACTGGCATCGACCATGGGATGATCCGGCGCAATCGTCAGCAACGGACTGGCCATAACCCGCCCGGCTGAAGTTTGATCGGCGTCGAGCCCGTGCGCCAGCACCTTTCGCACCAGATCGGTCTCAGTAAGGATGCCGACAATGCGGCAGTCCGGAGCCTGTCGATCGAGCGATTCGACAAGAACGGACCCCAGGCTCCGCTCCCGCATACGCACGGCGGTCTCGACAATCGTCGCCTCCTGCGACACAAGCTCAAGCTGACGATGCATGTACGCACTGACCTGCTGCCCAGCCAATCCCGTCATACCCTGCTCCTTTCATCGCGACAAACTCTTGGACACAATAACCGGGTGCTTTGCGAATGTCTGATCCTTCCTGGGTCCGATGTGCGCGAGTATAGCCCATCCGATCGGAACAGCCTATACCACTGTCCTTCAAGACCCGATCGGCAAAGAGTTCGTGGAATGCCAGGCATATGGTCAGGAGAGGGCGTGGTCGATTGGCTCATTCACCAATGACGAGACACGTGAAGACGTTACGGCCATCCAAGAAGAACCGGATCACACAGTCCGGAAGATGCGATTTGGGAGTCGCAATCCTGCGCCGGGTGGCGGGGCACACAACGCACCGGACGTTGATCTTCCTTGCGCGCTGTTCCACCTGCGCCTAGCCAACTGTTCCATGGACTGTTCGCCTACTAGACCGTAGCACCAATTCCTGCGCCGGACGCGCCGAGAAAGCAATATCAGCGAGAGGCTGAATTGCGCAACAGCCCATTTAAATCCGCGTCGATTTCTTCCCTTTCCTGTAGCAGAACAGCCTTGCTGCCTGGAGCATACAGTGACCGAAAAGACAGACTGGACGGGGTAGGAGCGTGTGAAGATCCGCGGGCGTGAGGGCGCATCATCATGCCGTTCTCTCAGTTTAACTCATTGACTTCCTGAAACTTTTTCCACGGTTTCAAGAAGGGTCAGACCGCCGAATGATCGCGAGAGAAATCTCGTAGAGGTGGGCATTGATGCTCATCACTGACCGTCCGCCGGTGCTGAGCCGTCTGGTTTCCTCTCCACTTGCCGTCCTGCAAAGTCTCGCTATACTTATCCCCATCATGCACGCGACGAAATACATTCTGTGGGAGGAACAGGGCCGGTGGTGCGGCTACCTGCAGGGCTATCCTGAACGCATGGCGCATGGGAAGTCGTTCGAAGACTTGCAGTTCAAGCTTCGCGATCTGCAGCGCGATCTCGCCGGCCAAGAGAACGACCGGTCCCAGCATGCCACTGCGGTCAGCGCGCCACCACGAGTGTTCACCCCCCGTCAGATCAAGACCCGCGCTCGCTTTGAGAAGATCTTTGTGGCGATGTTCGCCAATCCCTGAACACACTATGCGCTCCTATCCATTTCTTGCTTCCGCTTGACGCCCGACAATGTCCAGCTATACTTCACCCATGCAACTAATAAACTACACAATGTGGGAAGAACAGAACGGGTGGCGCGGCTATCTGAAGGACCATCCTGACCAGGTGGTGCAAGGGAAGTCGTTCGACGATCTGCAGTTGAAGCTTCAGCATCTGAAGCGCGACCTCACCGGCCAGTCACGTCGCCAAGCGCTGCCGCCGCCCCAAGCCCCACCGCGAGCAGCGTAATACGCTCTGCTTGACCTGCCTGCGTAGGACGCCACGGCTTGCCCCGCGGCAGATTGATGCAGAAGGGGGATGAGGCCCTGTGGATATTAGCCAAGGGGAAAGCCCCTCGGCCCGTGGTGACTGGTGATTCCGTGTCACGGATAGCCCAGCAGTGGTCGGCGCGGCTGATCTCTTACCGCAGATTCAGAGGAGCCGCCTCTCTCTGTCTTTTACTTCACTTGCCGCCTTTCAAAATCCAACTATACTTCCCCATCATGCACTCGACGAAATACATTCTGTGGCAAGAACAGGGCCGGTGGTGCGGCTACTTAAAGGACCATCCTGAGCATGTGGAGCAAGGGAAGTCCTTCGGAGAATTGCAATCCAAGCTGCGCCGCCTGCTGCGCGATCTCTCCAGTCAAGGACAGGACTCCACCACTCAAGAGCGTGAACAGTATGCCGATCGCCCCGCCGAGACTCCCTATCCCATGCCTCACCGCACAAAGACCAACGTGCGTCTTGAAAAACTCTTCTCATCGATGCTCGCCAACATCTGATAGATACCGCTGCCTTAGCCGTTCGTCCGCACTCCGGAACCGTGCGTATTCATCTTCAGCACCGGCATTTTCTCCCGTCCCCCCATTCGCATCTCCCATCCTGGTCTAAGGTCTTGTCTGAAGACCGACATCTTTCAATGGACCATAAACACGGGCATCGTTCTCCCAGCACAGATGTTTCCTGCTGTTCCGAGGTTCGCAGATGACCCCGATTGACCCGGCAGGTCCAGGGTTGATACATACAGCCTGACTGAAACCCTGTCAGACCATCACGAGGCCGCCATGCCGACAGATGCAATCACCCGGAAAGTCAGCGATCGTTATGCAAAAGCCGCCTCAACCGGCGAGCAGATGTGTTGCCCCACCAGTTATGACATGGCGCAGCTCAAATCGTTCATTCCCGAAGAAGTCCTCAAGATTTCTTACGGGTGCGGCACTCCGGCGGGGCTGAAGACGGTGCGCGCCGGCGAAACGGTCCTGGACATCGGCTCAGGCGGTGGTATTGATTGCTTCGAAGCCTCCCGGCTCGTCGGACCTACAGGCCGCGTGATCGGCATCGACATGACCGATACCATGCTGGAGATTGCGCGGACAAACGCCTCGGTCGTCGCGGCGAATCTGGGATATTCGGCCTCCAACGTGGAGTTTCGCAAGGGCCTGGCCGATGCGATGCCGGTCGAGGATGGGACCATCGACCTGATCATCTCTAATTGCGTCATCAATCTTGCGCCAGACAAGCGGAAGGTCTTTCGAGAAATGTTCCGGGTCGCGCAGCCAGGCGGACGATTCACCATCTCCGACATTGTGGCCGACCAGACCGTGCCTCAGTACTTGGTGCACGACGCGGACAAGTGGGGCGACTGTTTGTCCGGCGCACTCACCCTGACGGCCTACATTGCGGGGATGAGGGAAGCGGGATTTCTCGGCATCCATTTGGTCACATCGTCGCCATGGCAAGTGATCGACGGCATCCACTTCTTTTCCGTCACATTGACCGGCTACAAGGTTCCTCCGGCCACTACTCCCTCGACGTCTCGCTATGCGACACTTCGAGGGCCTTTTCACCACGTCGTCAATGAGCGAGGCCGTACCTATCAACGCGGCATCCCTCAGCCGATTACTCCGGATGACGCGGTCCTATTGAGCCATCCCCCACTGGTGGGCCACTTTCTCCTAACGCCTGAACCACTGCCGCTCGATCAAACTGACCCGCGCTGGACCGCTGTGTTTCCTGCGCCGGCGCCCTGCACATGGCAAGGCCACTATGCCTTGCTGGCTGGCCCCTTTGTCGAGGCGGCAGATGACGACCACCATGTCTACCGCCGAGGGGAGCCGTTGGAAATTTGCTCGAAAACCCTCGCAGTATTGGAAACCAAGGGGTATGCGCAGCACTTCGCGATCCTCAATCGGGCCGGACAACAAGCAAGTGAAACGGCCAGCACCTGCGCTCCCGACGGAGGCTGCTGCTAAATGGCTCTCACGTTGCTTGGCCGAAGCAACCCCCTCGCCTCATCGTCCGAACAGCTTCGGATTCTCGGACAAACGGCCTCCACTCTGCCATTCGACCTCCAGCTCAATCAGGCCGGACTGTTCCCGCTCCACGCAACCGGAATCTCGGTTCTGCAAATCAACGTCGGCAAGCTCTGCAACCAAACCTGCCGCCATTGCCACGTAGACGCGGGACCCGACCGTATCGAAAGCATGTCGCGCGAGACCGCGGAGCAATGTATGGCCGCGTTGGCTACCACGGATATTCCTGCGGTCGATATCACCGGAGGCGCACCGGAGCTGAACCCGAATTTCCGCTGGCTGGTCGAACAAGCCCGGGGACTTAACCGGCATGTGATGGATCGCTGTAACCTGACCGTGCTGCTCCTGCCCTCTCAACGGGATCTCGCCGAATTCCTGGCGGCCCATCAGGTCGAGATCGTTGCCTCACTGCCCTATTATCGTGCCTCGCAAACCGACGCTCAACGCGGAGACGGCGTCTTCGACAAATCGATCGAGGCCATTCGCATGTTAAACCGTCTGGGGTACGGACAGGATGGGAGCGGGCTCGCCTTGGACCTGGTCTACAATCCGGTCGGCGCATTCTTGCCGCCGAAACAGGAGCCGACGGAAGCTCTGTTCAAACGGGAGCTCTCAACCCGGTTCGGCATCACGTTCAACCGTCTCTACACGATCACCAATATGCCGATCAGCCGCTTTCTTGAATTCCTTGTCGAAAGCGGCAACTATGCCGGGTATATGGAACGCCTCGCCAATGCTTTCAGTCCGGCTGCCGCAACCGGTGTCATGTGCCGCTCCACCCTCTCGGTTGGATGGGACGGCACGCTCTACGACTGCGATTTCAATCAGATGCTCGAACTCCCGGTCGACCATGGCACGCCGGCTCATATCCGCGACTTCGAGCCAGCTCGGCTCCACCGGCGCCGCATCGTGACTCGCAACCATTGCTATGGCTGCACGGCCGGATCCGGTTCGTCGTGCGGAGGCGCGGTCACCTGAATCATTGCACATGACCGCCATGATAGAGATATGTATATGAATATATGTCGTGTCTTGTGCAGACCGAAAAAATACGCCCTTCTGGTCGCTCTGGTAATGATAACTGTGTTCACGGACGTCCCGGCATCGGCGGAAGACCAAAGAACCGCCTCGAATCAACTGAACGGGAAGCTTGTGGTCACCGGTTCGAGCACGGTGGCTCCGTTGATCGCCGAAATGGGCAAACAATTCGAGAGCCTCCACTCCAACGTGCGCATTGATGTCCAGACCGGAGGATCGTCGCGCGGGATCGCCGACGCTCGGCAAGGGCTCGCAGATATCGGCATGGTTTCACGCGCGATGAAGGACGACGAACGGGACCTCCAGGCATTCCCAGTGGCCCACGATGGCGTCTGTATCATTCTCCATCGGGAAAATCCTGTGCAGGCCCTTGCTGATGAGCAAATTGTCGCGATTTATACGGGCAAGGTCACCAATTGGAAAGCAGCCGGTGGGACGGACGCGCCGATTACCGTCGTGAATAAGGCCGACGGCCGGTCCACGTTAGAAGTATTTCTGCAGTACTTTAAATTGAGAGCTTCGGATGTGAAAGCCCATGTGGTGATCGGCGACAACGAACAGGGAGTCAAGACGGTAGCCGGCAATCGTACTGCCATTGGGTACGTGTCCATTGGAACCGCTGAGTACGATGCCACCCACGGGGCCCCCATTAGGCTGCTTCCAATCGGAGAGGTACCGGCTTCGAGTGAGAGCGTACGAAAAGGAGTTTTTCCGCTCTCGCGGCCACTGCATCTCGTGACTAAAACCTCCCCCTCTGGTTTGGCCAAATCCTTCATCGAATACGCACAATCAAAGGCCGTACATGACCTCATCAGACAACAATATTTTGTCCCGTTGGCCGACTGATCGTCTGCTGCTCTGGCTGTTGCGGGGAACCGCCGCGATCGCAGGCAGCATTGTGCTCCTCATCGTGCTATTCCTCGTCCTGGATGCACTGCCTGCCCTGCAGCACATAGGCATTGCTCGGTTTTTTACCGACCCCTCCTGGCATCCAGCCGAACACTTCTACAACCTCACACCCATGTTGTGGGGGACCCTCTTCGCGACGATCGGCGCCGTACTCGTAGCCACCCCACTGGGTATCCTCTCAGCCGTATTCTGTCAATACTACGCGCCACCGGCTCTTGGGCGGCTCTATCGGAAATTGATTGAACTGCTCGCAGGCATTCCATCCGTCGTCTATGGGTTCTGGGGCCTGGTGGTGCTTGTGCCGCTGATCGGAGCCATCCACCCCCCTGGGCCGAGCCTGCTGGCTGGGATCGTGATCCTCACGATCATGATTCTACCCACGATCGCCTTAATGGCGGATGCCAGCCTAGCCAGCATCCCCCCACAATATCTGCGTGGTGCGGCTGCCTTGGGGCTGCCACGCTGGGCAACCATTCGCGGGGTAGTCTTCCCCGCAGCCAAATCTGGGCTGTTCACCGGTGTGATCCTCGGAACCGGCCGGGCCATCGGAGAAACGATGGCGATTTTGATGGTCTGCGGAAACGTCGTACAGGCTCCCCAGAGTCTCTTTGATCCGGTGCGCACCCTGACCGCCAATATTGCACTGGAAATGGCCTACGCCCTCGGGAATCATCGCGCTGCGTTGTTTGTCAGCGGCCTGTTTTTGATGGGAATGATCGCTGCACTTGTCGGAGCAGCCGACCGGATCAGCCGTGAAAAGATCTATGCTTAACACACTGGAACCACACCCCGGTGGGTGGGAAAGGCTCGCCACGACCTTCGTGTGGAGTGCGGCGGCTCTCGTCACTGCTACGTTCTGCTGGCTCTTGGGCGATATCATCTGGCACGGCCTGAGTCACATCTCATGGGCGTTTCTGACCACCCCCCCTCGGAACGCCGGGCGCGAAGGCGGGATCGGTCCCATTCTGGTTTCGACCCTGTTGATCTTGGGCGTCTGTCTTGGAGTGGCCGTACCCCTCGGCGTCGGAACCGCTGTGTTGTTGGCTGAGTTCACCACGGACACTAGTCTGTTCGGACGGCTGACCCGCCGCAGTCTCGATGTGTTGTCGGGTGTACCATCAATTGTGTTTGGACTCTTCGGCAACGCCTTCTTTTGCAAGACATTGGGACTCGGCTTCTCGATTCTGTCCGGTGGTCTTACGCTGGCCTGCATGGTGCTGCCGATCCTCATCCGTTCGACAGAAGAAGGCTTCCGCACCGTACCGACCGGCTACAGACTCTCCGCCGCCGCGCTGGGACTCTCGCGGACCACGACACTGCTCTATCTTTTGTTGCCGGCAGCTGTGCCGGGACTCTTGGTTGGTCTTGTGCTGGGGGTGGGTCGAGCCATTGCGGAAACAGCCGCGCTCATCTTTACGAGCGGCTATGTGGATCGCATGCCGCAATCGCTGCTTGATTCCGGACGGGCGCTGTCTGTTCACATCTTCGACCTCTCCATGAATGTCTCCGGGGGAGACAGCCACGCCTACGCCTCAGCGCTGGTATTGATCTTTGCGCTGCTCGCGATCAATGGAGCGACATCCTGGCTGACCAAGCACTGGCTGAGCCGGAGGATTGTCACAGTATGAAACCGTTTAGCGCTACGCCGGATACTCAGCCTTGGGCTCCTCTGGAGCAGCGACCAGCCTGCTGTGTGCCCAAGCCCTTCATCGAAGTTGAGCAGCTGAGCTTGCACTATGGCCAGAAACCCGCGTTCCACGGTGTGACACTCGCGATCAATCAAGGATGTATCACGGCGATCGTGGGGCCGTCAGGTTGCGGCAAGACCAGCTTCCTCACATCTCTGAACCGCCTGACCGATCTCATCGCCGGATGCCGGGTGGAGGGACGTATCCATCTCGACGGCCTCGACGTACTCGCCCCGCAGACCGATGTGATTCACTTGCGCCGCCGGGTCGGCATGATTTTCCAGAAACCGAATCCGTTTCCTCTCTCGATCCGGAAGAATTTGGAGTTTCCCTTGCGTGAGCACGGGCTCCGGGATCGGGAACGGCTTGCCGGCGCCATCGAAACGGGATTGCGCGATGTGGGGCTGTGGGATGAGGTTAAGGACCGCCTGGACTCACCGGCTTTGGCGCTATCTGGTGGCCAACAGCAGCGGCTGTGCATGGCCAGAGCGCTGGTCCTCGCGCCTGAAGTACTCCTGATGGATGAACCCTGCAGTGCACTCGATCCACTCTCCAGCGGTATCGTTGAAGACCTGATCGTGAGCCTACGGAGCCGCTACACCGTGTTAATCGTGACCCATAATCTTGCGCAAGCCCGTCGCATCGCGGATTACGCCGCTTTGTTCTGGACTCAAAACGGAACGGGACGCCTAATTGAAGCTGGGACCGCCAAACACATTTTTGGAACCCCTCATGAACCGTTGACCGTTGCCTATGTGAGCGGGATGCGAGGATAAATGTTGTTGACGACTGAAAGAGGCACGCACCGGTCTCCGTTAGAGATTATCGTGGTTGCGTTATTTCTAGGCAGTCTGCTAAGGTGACCGAGCTAGCAATCTTTCATAATAATATTGGTGAATACTTATATGGTCTGGGACCCAAAAGATCCTTGGAGCAAAAGAAGCGACCCGCTTGAGGATGCCCTCAAGCAGGCTCAGTCTCAATTCAAGAATATCTTTCCTCCCGGCGGGCTCAAAAACATGCTCCCTTCGGGCGGCGCTATTAATCTCATCGTGGCTGCCCTGCTGATATTTCTAGTGTGGCAGAGCGTCTTTATCGTGGCGCCCGATGAAGAAGGCGTAGTAAAGCGGTTCGGGACCCCAGTTCGCACAGTCGAGCCCGGTCCCCATTTCAAGATCCCGGTCATCGAAAGCGTGCTTCAACCGAAGGTCGCCAAGCTTCATCGCGTGGAGGTCGGGTTCCGGACCAATCAACAAGGCCGCCAACAGATGGTCCCTCAGGAAGCCCTCATGCTGACCGGCGATATGAACATTCTCGCCATCGAGTTCATCGTCCAGTACAAGATCAAAGAATCGAGCG
>Ga0224505_10001917_pt1 | contig 12648 bp, 9 predicted proteins | sample SF_Jan12_sed_USG_FD_169102 | JGI IMG/M metagenome (GOLD analysis project Ga0224505, IMG submission 169102) | Sediment microbial communities from San Francisco Bay, California, United States - SF_Jan12_sed_USGS_4_1 | ecosystem: Environmental > Aquatic > Marine > Sediment | place: USA: California...
CGACCTCGGCATAAAGGCCGCGAAGGCGATGAAGTACAGGAACGCGGGCACTGTCGAGTTCATTCTCGACAACACCGACGGCAAGGTCTATTTCATGGAGATAAACACCAGGATACAGGTCGAGCACCCCGTGACCGAGATGATCACCGGTATCGATATAGTTAAAGAACAGATCAGGGTAGCCGCGGGACAGCCTCTGGGATTTAAACAGTCGGACATCAAATTCTCAGGGCACAGCATAGAATGCAGGATAAACGCCGAGGACCCGGTCAAGTTCTTCCCTTCACCCGGCACTATAAGCCTGTTCATACCGCCGGGCGGGCAGGGCGTCAGGGTGGACACAGCGGCCTATACAGGATGGACAGTGCCGATGCATTACGATTCCCTTATCGCGAAACTGATCGCGCACGGCCGCGACAGGGAAGAGGCGCTCATGAAGATGAAGAGGGCGCTCAGGGAATTCGTGATCGAGGGCATAAAGACGACCATCCCGTTCTCTCTGGGCATCATAGACGACCCTGAGTTCATTAAAGGCAATTTCAATACGAACTTCATTGAAAGAAAGACGAATGAGAATAAATAGTGTTCAAATGTTCAAACGGTCAAGTGTTCAAGTGTTCAAGTGTTCAAGTGTTCAAGTGTTCAAGTGTTCAAGTGTTCAAGCGTTTGATTGCTTGATCGGTATTTTAAGTTGACCGGACTATCCAGAAAAAATCCCCTTTACCTCATCACAGATACCGGGTCCTCCGGACTTTCACATGCAGCGATGGCGCGGCAGGCAGTCAGGGCAGGCATCGGCACGATCCAGCTCAGGGACAAGGAGATGTCCAAAAGGGCGCTCTATAAAGAGGCGCTTGTCATCCGGCAGATAACGCGACGGCATGGTGCGCTGTTCATCGTCAACGACCATATAGACATCGCGCTGGCCGCTGATGCTGACGGCGTGCATCTGGGTCAGGATGACATGCCTGCTGAAGAGGCGCGCAGGATAATGGGGAAGCGAAAGATAATAGGCATATCGACCCACAGCCTCGGACAGGCGCTTAAGGCGCAGGACGCGGGGGCTGATTACATAGGCTTCGGCCCCATGTTCCATACCTCCACAAAGGACGCTGGCAGGCCGAAAGGGACAAAGATGTTAAGCAGGATCAGAGGCAGCATAAATATCCCGATAGTTGCAATAGGCGGCATTACATGGGAGAATGTAAGCGAGGTGTTAAGCGCAGGAGCAGATTCATGCGCCGTGGCATCGGGTATTTTGTCAGGCAATATAAAGGCCAACGCAAAGAAGTTTTTCCGTGCCATTGAACAGCAGATAGAAAGCGCGCAAGCGTGAAAGCGGGGCAGTAGGGGCGTTGCATGCAACGCCCGGAAAGCAGGGGGCGTTTCTTGAAAAAACTTCTGATAATAATCACCTCGATCTTTCTCCTCGGGATGTCACGTCTTCCTTCAACTGATAAAACACAAAAGCCTAAGCCGGATAAGACCGCGGTCCAGAGGGAGGAAATGGTAAGTGAACAGCTCGCGGGCAGGGGCATAAGGGACAGACGCGTGCTTGACGCGATGAGGAAGATACCCCGGCATCTCTTTGTCGACGGGTCACTGGCTGACAGGGCGTACGGCGACCATCCGCTTCCCATAGGCGAAGGGCAGACCATATCACAGCCGTATGTGGTGGCCCTGATGACCGAGGCGCTTGCGCTGAAGTCTTCGGACAGGGTGCTTGAGATAGGGACAGGCTCAGGTTATCAGGCTGCAGTGCTCGCGGAGATAGTCAAAGAGGTCTATACCATCGAGATAAGGGAACAGCTCAGCACGGCCGCCTCCGCCCTGCTTGAGCGGCTGGGTTACAGGAATGTGCGTACCAGGTACGCGGACGGATATTACGGATGGAAAGAGCAAGCGCCCTTTGACGCGATCATCATAACCGCGTCGGTGAACCACATACCTCCGCCCCTGATCAAACAGCTGAAAGAGGGCGGCCGCCTCATCATCCCGCTCGGCAGCACGCTCTATTACCAGACCCTGACGCTCGCGACAAATAACAGGGGAGAGCTCGATATCGTGCAGATGGGAGGAGTAGCCTTCGTCCCCATGACCGGGGAGGCGATGAAGAGGGGAGGGCAGTAGCGTGGCGTTACTTCTGCATTGGACAGTCCTTGTTGTCACGATGAAACAGGCTGTTGAAAAACCTGAATAATACATGATGCGTCATCTCGGGATCGAGTCGTACCGACCTGAGCTATGCGAAGGATCTGTTGATATCAGACAGTTGAGATTCTTCACTGCGTTCAGAATGACAGCGAAAGATACTTTTTCAACAAACTGGAATGATCTGGCCCCCATAGTTCTTCTTTTCCTATAATTCAATCCCCATTTCAGCAAGAAACCTTGAAGGTTGCTTTTGCCATCCAAACACTTGCGCCGAATAAGTTAGTGTAAGGCTCTCTTGGGCGCGTGTTATCGCAACAAAGCAGTTCCGACGTTCCTCCTGCATCTCAAGGGATTTGTCGCCCTTTTTAACGGCTGCCCAACTGGGGAGCTGGTCTTCTACAAGCCCCATTAGATATACATGTCCAAATTCCATGCCCTTTGACGCGTGGATTGTGAAACATGGAATAGCTCCCGATGGCTTTGGCGGCGTCTTGGATGTGAGATCGAGTTCATGGAGTAATTGATGGAGACTTATATCTTCGCCTTCAAATTTCTTTGTGATTTCAGAAAGAATTTGCTCCCAGACTTTGCGTTCTTCCTCGAATTCATTGAAGGCACTTTCATCTTGTAGTGAACTGTGTTGACACTCCTCTGACCACTTAAGTAGTTTTTTAGCGAAGTCGCGAAAATTAAGCGAGGTAAGTAACGGTCTGATGCCAGCTCCCATCAGTTCTCGCGTTCTTTTCTCCAATGCATCTCGAAGCTTCAGCTCATCAAGCCACGAGTGCAGCAAGTCCTGTCCATCGGCAGATGCGCGAGAAAGAACCGGGGACAGCTCAATACTGATGCCTTCAAGTTCATAAAACGCTTTGGATAGCCGTGCTAGTGACTGCTTATCTTCCTTAGAATTAGCCAGTCGAAGGATTGCGTGCAGCATCCTCAACGGAGCACTCTTAAATTCATCCTTGCGGACCGCGAAATAAACTGGAACGCCTACTTCCTCAAGTTTGCGTCCGACAAAGTCCAAAAGCTTTTTAGTTCGCGCAAGAACAGCACAGCTTGAACTTTCTTCAAGTTCTTTCTGGGATATTTCGTTAGCAATCCACTCAGCTTCATCTTCAAGATTATCAAAAGGCAAAACGCGTACAATGTCACTGCCCACACCCTGTTTGATAGCTATTAACGGTTTCTTGCCAGCGGACCGATTGAAGTTTTTCTCGATTAGTGCATTTGCCAATTCAATGACAAGTGGGGGACAACGATAGTTTTCCGGGAGTTGCAATTCCAAGACGCCGAAATCGTGCTGCAATGATTGAATCCGCTTGGGATTTGCTCCATTCCATTGATAGATAATTTGATCGTCGTCTGCAACGACAAACAATGTGGAAGAGTCTGGCATTGCAAGAAGTGATAGAATCTGGTATTGCGAATGATTTGTGTCCTGAAATTCATCAACAAGGATATGTTTATAAACTTTCCGAATGTGCTTTACGAGGAAAGGATGCTTACTCAGAAGGTCAAGAGATTCGACAATTAGACTAGGGAAATCGAGGGAATTTGTGCGACGAAGCGCTTCCCTATAGGCTGCGTAGACCCGTGCCAACGGGATGGCGTTTTCTACATTGGATTGCTGAAATAAGCCTTCTACCTGATCAGGAGGAATGCACTGGTCAAGAAGCCTGGTGACCGCTGGGAGGAGTTGGGCGGCCTTGAAGTGTTCGGGCAGGGAAAACGAGAGATCCTTGTGTAATTGCCCCAAGACATCATTCAGTAAGGCTTCTCGATCTGCATCATTTGAAAGTATCTGAAAGTCCGGGCGGAAATTGAGATGATTGCCGTGTTGTTGAAGAAGTTCAGCTGCATAAGAATGAAAGGTTGTAATCCGGACGCGACTGAGTTCCTTTGGGACAAGCTCTTCAACTCTACCGCGCATCTCCGCGGCGGCTTTGTTGGTAAAAGTCAATGCAAGGATTCGGAAGTGTTGACCTTTTGATTCCTCCAGAATTCGGGCAATGCGACAAGTCAGAACCCTTGTTTTGCCTGACCCAGGGCCTGCCAAAACAAGGAGAGGCCCCTTGTCCCAAAACACGGCCCTACGTTGATTTTCATTAAGTGAGGAGAAGTCGATCATTTCAATCTCCTGCCAATTGGACAACGCGAGTGATGATGTCTCTGATAGTTTGTGGAATGGTGCTGGCACCTCTTTTTTTAATCTCCGTCACCAAAGCTTGCGCAAATGCTGGCTTGCCCCCTGCCTGTTTGATGGCTGCTTTGATCAGGAATTTTGTCTCCTTGATAACATCGCCAGCTGCGTCAGTTTTAATCTCTTTTTTACGCTTAGGGATCACCATGTTTCTCATAAAATCATCGTATCCATTATGCCAGAACTCATGCTCAATGTCGAGTTGAGCCAATTTGCATGCCCTGTCAGTAAGTTTCTCCCCGTTTGGAAGGTGCTTGTTTACACGAGTGACGTAATCATTGCCGGCCGCATCGCCGTCAGCCATCAAGAACCATTGTATTCCCAATGCGTTAGCAAATTTAATAAAAGGCTCACCTTTGTCTATAACTTGGCTGATTTCGAGTACGGAAAAGCTGATCTGATCCTGCGAGTACCCCATTGCTTCAAAAAGCAGGGGCATAAGATGAAAATCTGACTCACCTTCTACTAGTAGCCAACAACGTGAGAATAGATAGTATCCTCTTGTTAAACAGATGTTGTAGTCAATTGCCTGAATTTCTCGAGAAGTTAGATGAGTATTCTCTACGCGTCCAACTCTTGTTTCCCCATTATCTTTGTATAGTCTACGAATCGCTTTGATCGGAATTCGAGAGACAAGATCGCCAGAATGGCTAGAAATAAGAATCTGGCCAGCCATGCTTTCCAGAAATGATCCGAGCAAACGAATCGCAGAAGGATGAAGGTGTGCTTCTGGTTCCTCTAGTGCAAGAATTGGGATGGATTCTGGAGCAAAGGCTTCAGCAAGGTTGGCGGCCGTGAAGGCTTGGAAGAGCATCAATACTGAAAGGCTCTGGGTTCCTTCACCGTGCCGGTGAAGGGGGAGCTTGGCGCCGTTAGTTGATTTAAGATACACCTGTATCTTCCCGACCATATCGAAGACGCGAGTTGGAATTGCTTCCAACACAACGGGATTTGTCGAGTCTAACGGAACAAGCCGTTTGGCATTGGCGATTTTCTGCGTGACTTCGGTCAATCCCGAATTTGCACCGATAACGGAAGTGTTTACCTCTTGAAGCATCTTCTCAAGTTCTTCCCGTTTGTCGTCGGGGAGTTGGATGGATTTCAGAAAACCACTCCAGAACTGTCCGCGTTGCCCGAACTCCTGAGAAGCATCGCGAAGTGCCGAGAGGAAAAAAAGAGGGACAAACCTTGAAATTAAATTGAGCTGTGTCGAATTTTTAAGTATCAGCTCCGCACCGCTTGAATTGAGAAAGGCCCACTTCGTTTCAAACGATGCTGAATCAGGATTGAAAGATCCTTCCGTTTGCAACCAGATATGGTTAAATCCATTTATGTCCAACAGAACCACTTCACTCATTTGCTGGATAATGGCATCAGGCCATTCGTTTTCCTGTTCCTCAGCGAAATGAAGCAGAATTTTGATTGGTTGAGCCGTTTGCGGCTTGGCATCCGCATCCACCAGATGAAAATCATACTCGGAGAATTGCCCCATGCGTCTGGAGCCAAAGCCTCGCATCAATACCAGCCTTATAGCTTCCAGCACGGTTGACTTGCCAGTGTTATTCTCTCCAATAAGCACCGTCAGCCTGTCAAGAGGAAGATGCAATGAGTGGATTCCACGAAAATTATCTATCTTGATTTCTACCAGTTTCATTAAATCATCTCCTTGGGCACAGTGATAACGGATATGGAATCGTCCCTTGAATTTGGGCTACTGCATGTTCAAATAGGACAATTACAAGGGCTTTCCCGGTTATTTCTGACATGAGACAACCTCCTGAATAAAACACTAAAATGCGCTATGTCGAGAACAAACCCCTGTATCTTTCACTACTTCCATCTGGTTGTTAGCGGTCGTTTTCTCTTGCAAATGTCTCGTTAATTGTAATCTCAGCTTTGTATGTTGTAATAAATACTGTCGACGAACCAAATAGAGCAGTCAATAAACCTAATGCGGGCAAAGGACTAGTTTCATTCCAATCAAGCGCCCATCCTAAAATTCCAATGATGGCGAAAAGAATACTATATAATATGGCTACTTCAAATCCCAACTTGAGCTTATAGTAGTCTGGCCAACTCTGCAATATTTCCTTTTTATCTTTTTCTGGAAACAAAAGACTTTTGGCCATCTTGAAAATAGCAATCATAATAAATGAAGGGACAAGAGCGAAATGCTTTATCATTTCAGTTTTCTTGCTAATTAAAAGCGTTATGATCACAAGATAGTCGCTAAAGAATTCGTATAGCACAAATGCGACTAGTAAAATAAGAAACTCAGGGCTGATAATCAGAAATCTTATGAAATCTATAAAAGGTTTCATTAATGACCCATGTCTCTTTCTTTGCTAATATGCTTAAATCGTTCATTTGCAACTTTAGCCAACTCTATTGGATCAGGCTCCTTGCTAAATAAAAAGCTTTTCTGAGTATCTGATGTTCTGATAACAACTTCTTCTATTCCATCATGCCCTGTCACCGTACCCATGCCGTAACCGTCTGCAGCCATTAGAATAGCTGCATCAGTAATATCGATTTCTTTCTCCGGCTCATAGTGCTCACTCTTAAGAATTCCTTCAATATGCTCGGGCAACTTCGTGTATAATCCTCCAGCATCTTCTCTAGCTTCACGCACTGAAATTTCTGAGGCGTTTCTTTTGCCAATATATTTTTTCAATGGTTCCCAAAGTCTTCCGAATAAGGGGTTGGGAGGATGAACTCTAGCTCTTAGCTCAGTTATTTTTTCTAGTCCTTTCAACTTTGCACTAAAGGCACGATAATCTGATATTGGTTCAATTGAGCAGTCAACAAAAAAATTACCATAGGTAGCTTCAATAATATCTTTAAATCTTTTAGGAAATATATCCGATTGTATCGCGTTCCAAACATGCATATACGCAATACCTGAATAGTCTGGCAAATAAATAAATGGTGAGCTTGCGATTAGTAAGTTTTCAGTCACTGATTCAACTTGCGATTTCGTATCAGTATCGACAACTGTGACATGGCCTTCTTTTGTAGACTTAGAAAGCATACCAAAAACATACGGCAACTCATTTCCCCTTCCGTCTTGAACATCAGTAATTGTCCAATCGAACTTACCCAATGTGACGGCTATGGACTCAACAATAGCGTCCATTAATTTATCTTGATCAAGGGTGCCCATCTTGATTACACGGCCTAAATAAAATCGTCCTCGTTTTATTTTCATTTATCTACCCTAACAATTAACAACCGTCAGTCGTCTTTCCCGGTATTTCAATTTTAAATTAAGATTCTGGATTGAAAAATATCAGGGAGCTTTTAAACCCTCCAGCCTTGTCCCAGATAAGAAATTATAGAACATCGCGGATTGAACGGGCAAGGGGAAAATATACTTCAATGCGTTTCGCATATTTAAGAGCGGAAGCGGGGAAGTAACGGAAGGAAAGGCGAGAGTCAAGGGAGGGACGGTTTCAGTGGTTGCAACTGCTTATCAAATCCCCCCTGCCCCCCTTTTCTAAAGTGGGGAACTCATTGCTTCAGCCCTTCCTTACCATCTCATACGCCTGGTAATACTCCCTCGCGCTGGACTCCCAGCTGAAGCCTGCGGCTTTTTTGAAGCCGTTCTGGATCATTTCATAATAACGGTCGGGTTTGTTCTTGTACAGGTCAGCGGCCTTTTTTAATACTTCATAAAGATTGTCCGCCATGTTCTGCGCAAGGGGGTTTGCCTTTCTTGCCTGCATGATATTGCCTGATCTGATATATGCCTCAATGTTCCCGGGCGTGTAGAACACGGCGCTCTCTCTGTAGAGGAAACCGCAGCTGCTGTCGAGCTGGTCGATAAGGCCGCCCGTTGCCCTGGCTATGACCACGGTCCCGCCGGCCATGTATTCTACGGCCGCACCGAAGGGCTCATAGATCGACGGCATTATACCGAAGGTCGCGCCTGCCTGGAGCTCTGAGTAGCCCTTCTGCATCTTTGCTGAAAAAACCGTCAGGTTACCCCTGCATTTGCAGGCCACTTCATAGAAGTAGTCGAGGTCATCTCTCTTGACCGGCATAGGTGTGAGGACCACCTTTATCTCGTCCTCCGCGAACTTCTCTATCGCCCTTAACAGGATGTCGAAACCCTTCTGCGAGGTGTCGAGCCGTCCGCTCATCGCGACGACCGGTATATCGTCAGGGAGGTATCTGATGGTCCCGCCTTTGTACGTAAGCTCCCCGAAGCGTTCCGCAGGCCTGTACCGGCTTAACACATTCAGCAGGGCGCGCCTGTTCTTCAGCTTTATCTCGCGGACCTCTTTGAGCGTGTGTTTTTCCCTCCTGGGGAATTTGGGCGAGAACGCGCTGAACATGCCGTTGTTGACGCCGTGGACGCCGCTCGTCCTGAATATGCTCTGGAGGTGCGGGGCAAAGTGCTCTGTCTGGAGCGTGTCCGTGGTGAACTCCTTCGCGAAATTATCGCTCACTGTCGTTACCGGCCCGTCAGTCAGCTGGAGTCCTGTCTGATACGCGGTCATGCCCCATGCGGGTATCCCGGTGGTCCTCGGCCTTCCGGGCCTGGCCGTAAGGCGCGCAAGGTGCGGCCGGGGGATCGCCGAGTCAAAGGAATTATGCATGGTCTGCACGGTCGCGCATGATTCGAGTGTTTTGTCGAGCATCGCCTGCTTTGCTGTCAGCGATATCAGCGCGGTCTGCCATTCGTGCAGATGGAACAGGATATCTTTTGTTATGCCGAGGGCCTTCATGGCCTGTGGCACGGCCTTTGAGAAGAAGAGGGCATTGTCATTGATCGCGGCGTTGTTGCCGTTGACGTCATTTTCGATGTAAAGATAGGGGTCCCTGATCTTTTTGCCTGAACTGAAAAAGCCCTCTGCCTTCAGATAGTATTCGGTGACAGAGCCTTTTGCAGGGTGCGTGTATTTTAACGTGTATCTGTATATCTCCACTGCGACAGTGCGTGTGTTATAGATGACATTGAATTTTATGCCTGTCGGTTTCACCTGATCCCTGCTGATGAAGGCGGGATAGAACGGTGTGACCAGCAGCACCTCCGGGACCTTGTTGACCTCTTTTATATAAGGCAGGATGTTGAGCATCACTGTTGCGAGCCCGCCGCTCCTTGCGAACCTGTTCTCAAAGGAGCAGAGTACGACATTGTCTATCTGCATGTTCTTCAGTCTGTCCGTTATCAGGGCGATCTCCCTGCCGCTGAAGAAGACGCTCATCAGTGTCCAGTCCCTTTTCCATTTCATTAAGTTCATCGCGATACCTTTCTGAGTTCCATCAAGCGTTCATTTCACTATGGGCGAGGCCTCCCGGTCAAAGGGGTTGGTCCTCATCGCGAGAGAAAATAAATAGGGATAATTTCCCTTCAAATACTTCATGTAGTCGAGCCATTGATGCGACAGCATGCCGTATGCCCGCTTGATATCTCCGGAGAGATGTTCCAGGTCACTTGCAGGCAGGTCAGCGGTGCTTTTCCTGTTCACCAGTTCCTCGGTCAGGTGGAAGAGCGCCCTGAGCAGGTCGGTAAAGGATTCATGTTCGAGCAGCACGGGATTTTCGAGCAGCCTGAGCATGAAGCTCCTTTTTTCAATAAGGTGGTTCTTCAGCCCTTCCAGGTCTGTCCTTCTGATATCGACCTCAGGCGGCTGGTCCTTCAGCCGCTTGTGCATATTGCTGAAGTCTCTGTCTGACCAGTCATTGGTGATGATAAGGTCTTTTCTTATACTGCCGATGCCGGGGTCCGAGACCGAGAAATACGCGAGAGTCCTTGTCCCTGTTTCACTGAAGAAGGTCTCTATGACCATGTTCAGCTTCTCGAGCTTGGAACGCTTTTCCCTCTCATCGAGCAGCCTGTGTATGATCATGGTGACCAGCAGCACCTCGATAGGCACAAAGGCGATGTCGCCAAGGAGATAGATGAAGATGTGGTGAACGTCCCTGAAGATCATGTAGTGGATAAAATAGAAGACCGCGGAGAGCGCTACCAGATATATGCCGAGCAGTATCTCCCAGCTGAAGCGTTTCATGATTTGTTCCCTTTCTGTGTTTTGGGGTCCAAGGGGGATTCTATAATCATAACTTTTACAAATCCCCCCTCACCCCCCTTTACTAAAGGGGGGCCAATGATCAGTCCTTGCAAAATATAAACAGTTAAACAGCTTACGTAATTTTACTTTGTTAATATGCAAGGGTCAAGGGAAAGTTGTGTCAACCCAGTTTCCTCAGGCACAGGAACGCTGTCAGATACGCGAGCGCTCCGAGCCACAGCACTGTGCTGAACCCTGCTGCCAGGGCGATCATGACCGCGGCTGCTGGCGCAAGGACCGAGATGCTGGCATTGATCGCCCATGCCCAGGGTATCATCGCAGCGGACCTTTCACCGAGGAGTTTCATGCCTTTTGGAAAAGGGATGCCCATGAGGAATCCCGCGGGCATCAGGGCAGCGGCTGTTATTGCCATCCTTGTCTTCACTCCAAGTGGGGCCAGCATATCCGGGAGTAAAGGGAATAGCAGGCTGTAGACGATCATCAATGCAGGAAGCAGGAGCAGTATGAACGGACTGCCCGGCAGCCTGAACCTCGCACTCGATATGCTCCCGAGGCCTGAACTTATCAGGACCGCGGCCAGCACCACAGCGACCGCGTACGACGGGTTCTCCAGCAGGAGCACGCACTTCTGTATCAGTGAAACTTCCGCGAACATGAACCCAGCCCGAGCATGGCAAAATACAAAAAAGCGAAGAGCCTGAAATGTCCTGAGCGTACGGAGTGTTCAGTCCTGCGCCTGAAGAGCACGGGCAGGAGGATCAGGACAATGCTCAAAAGGAGCATGATCGCGAGCATGACCGGCATGAGATAACCCTCCTGCATGAAATATATCCATTTCTGTCCCATGACCCCGTATATCCTTTCAATATTGCCGAGCCTGAAATAATAGTGGAAGAACGGGTTCTCATCGTATACCGGGCTTATGTCAAAGAGATAATCCCTTATGAACAACTGCCTGGTCTGAGGGCCGATGAGCTCTTTGAAGCCTTTATAATATTCATTTGAAGGCATCCTGACATACTGGTTGGTCTCCTCCTCTGTTATGCCGGGATAGTAGACGGCATCAAAGCGCCTGCTTTCCGCGAATGATCTTATCATTCTGATCTTGTCCTTATTAAGGTCCGACCTGCCCGTCAGTATGGTGATGCTGTCCCAGCTCCGTATGGCGGCAAGCTTATTGCCGATGTCCCTGATACCGCTCTCTTCCATCGCCCTGATGATAGTGGCCAGTATCCTGAACTCGGTCCGCGGAGGCGGTATAAGATAGAGGCTGACGCTCAGGGTCCCGTCCTCTTTGAGGGCCGCGAGATATTTTTTGAATGCCTCGACCGTGTACCTGTAATCTTCAGACACGCCGAAGGCCCTGCTCACTGAAGCGCCTGTCACGGAGAGGTCGATGATATCGTATGATCGTTGTCCGTGGAGAAAGCTGCGCCCGTATCCGGTCCATGTGTCCTTGTCGAATATCTTGCCCGAGAACTCCCTGAAATTGTCCCTCACCACCTTTACCACCATGGGGTTGCTCTCGACCTTGTGAATGTTCACTGAACCGGAATATTCCGCCATGAGCGCGTGGAGCCCGCCTTTGGGGTCGAGGATGAGCACATCGTCCTTCGCGCCTGTAATGTACGGGAGCGAGGAGGGCATGAATTCAAGGAACCTCAAACCGGCCCTGTCACCTGCCCCTGTTATAACGTCCACGCTGTCACCGTCAACGGCAAGTCCTGTCTGTTCAGGCAGCTGGCCGGCATATTTAAGGCTCAGCCCCGGAGCGGACCTGATCGCCGGGCTTTTGAACGTATCTATCCGTGAGTAAGAGCTGTGAAAGGTATCAAGGTGTTCGGCGCCGGGATGTTTCAGGTAGAGGGGCAGCTCCTTGTATGGTGAGACGCGCACATCTATGAAAGCGGGATGCACGAAGAACAAAAGAAGGTTGAACAATATGAACGCGACAGAAAGCATCCTTATCCTTCTTCCGGCCGTGAGCAGCGCTCCGGCCAGGCAGATAGTCGAGGCTGTGAGCACTGCGTTTTCAGCGCCTGTACGGTCCAGAATCAGGAGCACAGCGAGAGAGCCTGCTCCTGCTCCGAGGAGGTCGGAACCGTAAACGGACGCTGACCGTTCACTGTACAGTAAAAAAGCTGTTGCTATCAGGGCTCCCGCGAAAAAGAACGGGACGCTCAGTATGAGACAGTACAGCGCGAGGTAGAGGATCTGCGCCCTGTCCCACGAGAATGTCACGGGATCAAAGGG
>Ga0224505_10001918_pt1 | contig 12646 bp, 11 predicted proteins | sample SF_Jan12_sed_USG_FD_169102 | JGI IMG/M metagenome (GOLD analysis project Ga0224505, IMG submission 169102) | Sediment microbial communities from San Francisco Bay, California, United States - SF_Jan12_sed_USGS_4_1 | ecosystem: Environmental > Aquatic > Marine > Sediment | place: USA: California...
CCTATCTGATCAAGGTGAAGGGTGTGCTGACAGATGGAGAAATCGCTCAACTTCAACGCGGAGTCAAACTCGAGGACGGGATGACGGGCCCGGCGGTCGTGAAGAAGGTAAAGCGAGCCGAGGCGAACTCCTGGCTGGAGATCACGATTCGAGAAGGCCGCAAGCATCAAGTGAAACGGATGTTGGAATCCGTGGGGCATATGGTGATCAAGCTCATCCGCATCAGGATGGGGCCACTGGCGCTTGGCAATCTGGAGCCAGGCGAGTTTCGTTTCCTCACCGATCGAGAAGCCAACGCTTTGCGTGAACTGGTGGAGCAACGTCTGACCGCGGTTGAGCGGGGAGAAGAGGTGATGCCAGGCCCCAAGCGGCTCGTCAGGCGTGAGGGCTGGGCCAGGCCGGTGAAGGCCAAGAAGTATATTGGAAAGAAAGCGAGAACGGTATGAAGATCCGCACACATCGTTGCGGCGAGTTGAATGCGAAACAGATAGGGCAGATCGTCGTATTGAACGGCTGGGTGCAGCGTCGGCGCGACCATGGCATGGTCATCTTTATTGACCTGCGAGATCGGACGGGCATCACACAGGTCGTCTTCAATGCCGAGCGCAATCTTCAATGTCATCAAGCTGCCCATACGTTGCGCAGTGAATGTGTCGTGTCCGTGACCGGACAGGTGATGGCACGACCGGATGATTCGAAGAATCCCGATCTTGCGACCGGTGAGATTGAGGTCTACGTCGATGACGTGGAGATTCTCAATGAGGCCAAGACGCCCCCGTTCTTGATCGATGACGAGGCTGAAGTTACGGAAGCGATCCGGTTGAAGTACCGCTTTCTGGACCTTCGCCGTCCCAGAATGCAGCGGCTGTTGAGCCTCCGCCACAGCATTACGCAGGCCACCAGAGAATTTGTGAATACCGAGGGGTTTTTGGAAGTCGAGACGCCGATTCTGACGAAAAGTACACCGGAGGGCGCGAGAGACTACTTGGTCCCGAGTCGTGTGAACGCCGGACAGTTCTTTGCACTCCCCCAGTCACCACAACTGTTCAAGCAGGTTCTGATGGTCAGTGGGGTGGATCGCTACTATCAGATCGCTCGTTGCTTCCGTGACGAAGATCTTCGGAATGATCGGCAGCCGGAGTTTACGCAGATCGACATGGAAATGTCGTTCGTCGATCGTGAACAGGTCATGAGCCTGATGGAGCGCATGATCGTCACGATCTTCAGTAAAGTTGGAGGCGTGCAGTTGCCGGTGCCATTCCCCCGGATGACCTACGCGGAGGCGATGGGCCGCTATGGGTCAGATAAGCCGGACCTTCGGTTTGATATGCCGCTCTATGATATGACGGCGTTCGGCGCGGCCAGCGACTTTAAGGTGTTCAAGGACGCGGCGACGAAGGGCGGGATCGTCAAAGCCTTGATTGTGAAAGGTGGTGCGACCTTATCCCGCACGCGAATCGATGCGCTGGGAGAAACGGCTAAGAGTTTTGGCGCGAAAGGGCTTGCCTGGTTAAAATTGACGGCGGAAGGCCAATTGGAGTCCGTTATCGCGAAGTTTTTGGATGCGAAGGCGTTTGCGACCGCTCTGCCGGAGGCGAAGCCTGGTGACTTGGTTCTCTTCGGCGCCGACAAACCGGCAGTCGTTCACAATGTGATGGGGCGGATCAGGCTCCTCTTGGGCGAGGAGTTGAAGCTGATCGACAAGACCGCCTGGAAGCCCCTCTGGGTCATCGATTTTCCCATGTTGGACTACGACCAGGAACAGAAGCGGTACGTGGCCATGCACCATCCGTTTACGGCACCGCTTGATGAAGATATGCCGCTGTTTGAGACTGATCCACTAAAAGTGAGAGCCAAGGCTTACGACATGGTGCTGAACGGCAGCGAGATCGGTGGGGGCAGCATCCGTATCCACCGGCGCGATGTGCAAAGCAAAGTGTTCGACCTGCTTGGGATCAGCAAGGACGAAGCGGTTGCCAAGTTTGGATTTCTCCTTGAGGCGCTGGAGTATGGCGCTCCACCGCATGGCGGCATTGCATTTGGACTAGATCGATTGGTCATGTTGTTGGGCAACGCGGATTCGATCCGCGACGTCATCGCATTCCCCAAGACGCAACGGGCGCAATGTCCGCTGACCGACGCCCCGTCTGCCGTCGGTTTCGACCAACTGAAAGAACTGCGTATCAAGCTGGATCTGGTTGAGTGAGCCGCGCTATGAGGCTAGATGATGGTCAGATCGAGGTGTTGGATCAGGCGATGGCAGATGTGCTGCGTCAGAAGACCCCCGCACAGCGTTTGCAGATAGGATTTGCCTTGTGGGATTCGAGCAAGCGCATGTTAACGGCTCATCTGTCCGCTGAACATCCCGATTGGACACCGGAGCGCATTAGTCAGGAAGTTGTGCGGAGACTGTCGCATGGAGCTTCATGAGCTGTTGCAGACCTCCAGCAATACATTCGTGGTGAGCTTGTCGAACCATGAACGGACTGGACTAAAGTTGTGCGCCCTTCGACAGGCTCAGGGCGAACGGATTATCCAAGTAGTTAGGGAGCCCCGTACTTGATCGACCGTTTCCTGAACTAGCGGTGCATCGTTTCACGGCTGAAGACTGAGTCTCTATGGCCGGTAATACGTTCGGCAGAATCTTTACCGTCACCTCATTCGGCGAGAGCCATGGGCCAGCCATCGGCTGTGTCGTAGATGGTTGCCCGCCTGGACTCGCGCTTTCAGCTGAAGATATTCAGAAAGACCTCGACAGGCGAAAGCCTGGTACGTCGCGACATGTTACTCAGCGGCAGGAGTCGGATACCGTCGAAATTCTCTCAGGGGTGCTTGAAGGCAAGACGACCGGCACGCCCATCGCGTTGTTGATTCGCAACGAAGACCAACGCAGCCGAGATTACGGTAACCTGATCGATACGTTCCGACCCGGTCACGCCGACTACACCTATTGGCAGAAGTACGGCATTCGCGACCACCGCGGCGGGGGGCGAGCCTCGGCCCGTGAGACGGCGGTTCGTGTCGCTGCTGCGGCGATTGCGAGGAAGTGGCTCCATGAAAAATATGGAGTGGTGATTCGTGGGTATCTGAGCCAGCTGGGGCCGCACGAGCTGCCATTCAAGAATTGGGAGGCCGTGGGGCAGAATCCATTTTCCTCTGCTGATCAGGATGTTGTTCCCAAGCTGGAATCATTTATGGATGAGCTGCGCAAGGCGGGCGACTCGGTCGGGGCTAAGGTCACGACGATTGCCGAACACGTACCAGTTGGATGGGGCGCACCGGTCTATGCGAAGTTGGATTCAGATCTGGCGGCTGCGATGATGAGTATCAATGCGGTGAAAGCCGTGGAGATTGGAGCCGGCTTTGCGTCAGTGACTCAGCGAGGGTCGGAGCATGGCGATGAACTGACTCCTGAGGGGTTTCTCTCGAATAATGCCGGTGGCATTCTCGGTGGCATTTCAACCGGACAGGACATTGTCGTGACCATCGGCATCAAACCCACATCGAGCATCCGCATCCCACGAAAATCCATCGACAAGCAAGGCAACCCGGTCATGGTTGAAACCAACGGCCGCCACGATCCCTGCGTCGGTATCCGCGCCACACCAATTGCCGAAGCGATGCTGGCCCTTGTCCTCATGGACCATGCACTGCTGCATCGTGCGCAAAATGCCGATGTGAATATACCTACCCCAAAAATTCCTGGATCGACAAGACGATAATCTCAGGTTAAGATCGAGGCTGAGGCTGAGAGTTACACGCGACGGGACCGACCTGCGTTCCTTCAGCCTTGGCCTCAGTCTGGATCTTCTTCCAAGGCGGTCTGTCGTGCGTGAATCCGTTCCGGGTGACGTCTTCCACTTCATTCCTTTTCAGCTCAACCACTACGCCTCACGTACATCCTGAAATATGGACAAACTCTTCATCTCTCACAGCTCAAAGGATGACGCGTTTGTACGCGACCTCCGTGCGGCGCTTGGCGAACACGGCCAGGCTGGCTGGATTGATTCGCGCGAGTTGCGCGGTGGCGATCCGCTCTGGCCAGAGATACGGAGCGCGATTGACGAAGCATCGGCGTTTGTGGTCGTGGTCAGCGTGGATGCGTTGCAGTCCAAATGGATAGGGATGGAATTGATCCATGCGTTGGAGGTCCGGAAGCAACGCGGCAAGGAGGCATTCCCAGTTATCCCGCTCTCGCTCAATGGAACCAAGCTTGGCATGTTCGAGCAATTCTTCAGCGACGAACCGATGTACATTCCTGTCAGCAGCGCAGCCGGCGGGATTGAAGCGGCGATACATCCGATCCTCGTTGCCTTGGGCAAACGCGATCCCGCAGATGTTCCGCCTACGCCACAGCCCAAGGCAGAGCCTTTGGAGGAATTGGTCCTCGAACTTACCGACTTGAAGTTCCACGAGGACAACGGCGTGCGCCGCCCGTCAGCACGCGCCCGGCTTGTCTATGAACCGTCGACGCCAGGCCAGCGCGAGGTGGCCAGCGTGCAGAGCTGGCGGCTTATAGCTCCCATCGGTCCCATCGAAGCTGGGGAGCTGAGGTGGTATCTCGAGCACTACGCCATCTGGCCGAGCCACTATCTCCGCGATCGTGCGCGTAAGGTCGAAGAGAACCTCATGAAATGGGGCCAACTCTTGCATGACGCTGCACTCCCTGCGATGTACACGGCGAACGTCGTCAATGCGTGGTCGAAGATCAATGATCACGCGGGCCGTCGCTTCTCCGTTCATGTGGACGCCGCCTTCGAAGCCGGCGCATCCGACGCCGACGTGAAGACGGCGAAGGAAGCTGCCACGGAGTTGCTCAAGCTCCCGTGGGAACTGCTTCACGACGGCGACGGGTATCTCTTTCAGGGTGCAAAGCCCACCCGTGTCCGTCGGCGCCTGCCGAATACGCGGACACTCGACGTGTCTCTCGTCGAGGTGCCGATCCGCATCCTGCTCGTCACCGCCAGACCGGAGGACGAGGCCTGCGGGTACATTGATCACCGCGTGAGTGCTCTGCCATTGGTTGAGGCCATGGAAGAACTCGGCGGCCTTGTGCAGCTTCATGTGCTCACCCCGCCGACGTTTGACGCACTGGGCAAGGAACTCAAGCGTGCCTTTGACGCCCGCGAGCCGTATCATGTCGTCCACTTCGATGGCCACGGCGTCTATGACCGGCGCGTCGGTCTGGGCGGACTGTGCTTCGAACTGCCCGAGGATACCGGCAAACTAGACAAGCGTCGCCACGTGACTGTTTACAGCGACAAGCTTGGTCCACTCCTGAGGGACTACCGGATCCCGCTCGTCTTTCTCGAAGCCTGCCAGACTGCTCTGGCTGAAGACACCTCCGAGTCCGTCGCATCTGAGTTGTTGCAACGGGGTGTGGCCTCCGTCGTGGCCATGAGCCACAGCGTGCTCGTGGAGACCGCGCGCCGGTTTGTGGAAACATTTTACGCCGGGTTGGCCCGCGGTCAGCGCGTGGGCGATGCTATGCTCGCAGCCCAACGCCAGCTCAAGGACGACACCTTTCGCGGCCGGATCTTTGGTGTGGGAGAGCTACGGCTCGAAGATTGGTTCGTACCCGTCCTCTTTCAGGAAAAGGACGATCCGCAGCTGTTCAAAACCACACCTGCGAAGCAGACGGTGGAAGACTTCAAGACCGCGCTGGCCACCCGTCTCGGCGCCCTGCCGCCTGCACCCGTAACCGGCTTTGTAGGGCGTAGCCGGGAACTGCTTGCACTCCAGCGGCTGCTGCGGCATGAACGCTATGCTGTTGTCCGTGGGCAGGGCGGCGAGGGGAAGACGGCGCTCGCCGCTGAGTTTTCGCGCTGGATGGTGCGGTCGCAGCAGGTCCGCCGCGCGGTGTTTGTGTCTGTCGAGACGCACAGCCATGTCGCTGCGGTACTAGATGCCATTGGCAGCCAGCTCGTCGGGGACAAGTATTCCGCCGCCACTTTTGATGATGTGGAACAGGCGATCTTGCCCATCCAGCGCGCGTTGCGCGAGCAATCCACATTGCTCGTACTGGACAACATGGAAAGTATTCTATTGCCGCCTTATCTCGAAACGCCCGAGTTACTCTCCGAGGAGGCGGGCCGCGAACTGAAGGCCATCCTAGCTTTGTGCGAACGATTGTTGAAGGTGGGCGACACGCGTCTCGTCTTTACCAGCCGCGAGGCACTGCCCGCGCCGTTTGAGGCGTTCCACCACCGGCGCGAACTGCACCAACTCGACCGAGAGGATGCCGTGAAGCTGGTCGAGCGCGTGCTGAACGTCGCCGGCGGAGACGGTGGTGGTACCAGCGATGTCGCTCGTGAGCAAATCGAACAACTCGTGGAGACAGTGCATTGTCACGCGCGAACGCTCATGCTGTTGGCTCCGGCGGTGCAGGAGCGGGGCGTTGAGGCTACCCGAAAATCGCTCGTTGAGTTGATGGTGGAGATGGATCAGCAGATCGCGCATCTGCCTGCTAACGATCCGAGACGTCGTGAGAAATCGGTTTTTGCCAGCGTCGACCTTTCACTCCGCCGTATATCGGAAGCGAACCGAGCCCGGGCGCGCGTGCTCGGGCTGTTTCACGGCGGAGTGAATTTGGCAGTGTTGAAACTGATGACCCAGTGGGAAGAGGAGGACGTAGTCGAGCTGGCGGAAGAGTTGATCGCGACGGGACTGGCGACGCCGAACCGCTACGGCCATCTCACGCTCAATCCCGCGCTCTGCCCCTACCTGCGTTGGCGGATGGACAGCACTGAGCGTGAGGCGCTGACGACACGCTGGTTCATGGCAATGGGAAAGTGTGTGGTTTCCCTTATAGAGGATCACAGCCAGAACATTGAGGTTGTGGCGACGCTGGTGAGCTTGGATCTACCAAACCTCTTTGCGTTGCTTGAGCTTGCGCAGCGCGAATGGAATGCCGAAGCGACAATTGATCTGGCCGATGGGCTCTACAGCCTGTTGAAAAACACCGGCAAACCGCGGTTGTTGGAGCGTGTGTGTCAGGTGCGCGACGCTGCAGCCAAGATTCTTGAAAAAACAATGGGCGACACCTGGAATCACGCGCAGTTTAAGGTGGTGCAGTCTCGCATTGAGCAGCAACTTGAGAGAGGGTGGTTGCGTGAGGCGCTCGGAAGCGCGCAGCAATTGCTCAACCGGGCTCGTGCTGTGGGTGAGCAGGCCTATCCTGATGCTGATTACGATCTGGCGATGGCTTGCTTTCTCTTGGCCCAGGTCTTGCGGACTGCTGGCGGCGCAGAACAGGCTCTCCCGCTAATAGGCGAGGCCTGGCAGCGAGTCAAGGACAGGGCCAAGGAGCGTGAGAGCAATGCATTGGAACAGGGGCTAGTATCACTTTGTATGACGGAACAAGGGAACTGTCTTCGCGATCTAGGCCGATTTGATGAGGCGGTGTCGGCCTACGAAGAGGGCATCCGCCTCGACGAGCAACGTGGTGCTATTCGCGATGTTGCGGTGGGCAAAGCCCAGCTTGGATCCGTCCGAGAGTCGCAGGGCCGCTACCAGGAAGCGCTGGCGGCCTATGGTGAAGCGCAGGAGCGATTCACGCAGTTGGGCGAACCTGGCATGGTTGCCAGAGGCTGGCATCAGATTGGTAACGTGTATCAGAATGCGGACCAACCGGAAGCGGCTGAGGATGCCTACCGCAAAGCACTCGCGATCATGGTGCAGCTCGGAGATATTGCTGGGCAGGGGACTACGCTTGGGCAATTGGGTTTGCTGTATACCTTGGGGCTCAATCGGCCCGAGGAAGCGATTGCCTTTCATCGGCAAGCGGTGGACAACTCGGTTGAGAGCGGCGACATGGCAAAGGAGGGCTTTCGAAGGAGTAACCTCGCTATATCCTTATCCCAACTCCGGCGTTTCGACGAAGCGAGGCAGGAAATCCGTCGGGCGCTCGAATGTAAAGCTCAGCTCGGCCACGCGTCCGAGCCTTGGACGACCTGGACCATCCTAGCCAGCATTGAGACGGATGCCGGCAATCCCGCCGCTGCTGCGGATGCCAAAGGCAAGGCCATAGCCTCCTACCTTGCTTATCGCCGCGACGGTGGCGAGAATCACACAAACTCTGGTCGCATCGCCAATGCCGTAACTCAGTATCTGTTCACCGGCGACCAAGCCCAAGCCACGTCCATCCTCCAGCAAGTCGCTGCTCGGCCCGATGCCAACGCTTCCTACCAGGATTTTTTTCGGGCCCTCCAAGGTGTGGTCGATGGCAGTCGTGATCGCACCCTCGCCGACGCCACAGATTTGGACTACATGATGGCCGCCGAAATCCTCTTCCTGCTCGAAACGCTGGAAACGCAAAAGTAGTCCCCGCATTTTGTGCAAGCCATAATGCAGTCTGTCTCTACGGCGTCATTTGAGTTTGGCAAATCCCTCACGCGCTGCAGCGACGATCTGTGAGGGGGCCTTGTCAGGGCTGCCTGCGTTGAAGGGTGGGTGTGGATCGTACTCGATGAGAAGTTGTGTAAGCTGAGCCGCCTCGGTTCCGAACTCTTCGGCGACTAAGGTCAGGGCCATGTCGATCCCAGAGGAGACCCCTGCTGCTGTGAAGACCTTTCCCTGACGGACAACTCGCTCTTTGGTCGGAATCGCGCCAAATTGTTTCAAGGCATCGAGGGCGAGCCAATGGGTGGTGGCCTGTAGACCTTGAAGTACGCAGGCCGCCGCCAGGGCTAATGCGCCGGTGCAGACCGAGGTGGTCCACTTGGTGGTCTGGTGTGCCTGTGTGATCCAGTCGATCACTTTGGGATCACCCATCACCGCTTGGGGATAGGGGGTTCCAGGGATCAGGAGAATGTCTGGTCTGGGTGTCTCATCAAGCGAGTAGTCTGCGGTGAGACGGAGTTTGCCGAAATCAGTTCGTTTGACGCCACGCTCAGTGGCGACAAAGCGGACATCGGTCCTGAGCCCTGGTGCTTGCAGCACTTCGTAAGGACCAATCGCATCCAGTGCGGTCATGCCGTCGTACAAGAGTATTGCCACTTGCAAGGTCTTCCCGTCATTTGCCTGTTCCATTGCCCTCTCCTTTCAAAATCGTAGCCATACTAGTTGTTTTACTTGTGAGTTCTCGTTGAGCGGAATCGCTGTTGATAGGCTTGTGGTGTGATGCCTTTGTGGCGCTGGAAGGCACGTCGTAATTGTTCATGCCCTGTGAAGCCACAGGACTGTGCGGTCATATCGAGTGACGTGCCGGTGGTTTCCAGTAGGCGAACGGCATGTTCCAAACGGAGTTTCTCCAAGTAGAGCGCCGGTGTGTCGCCGGTTTCTGCAACGAAGACACGGGCGAACGTTCGAGGACTCATGCCCGCTCGCGAGGCCATGTCTTCCACCGTGAGTGGTTCATGGTGATGGTCTGTTAGCCAGCTCAAGAGGCTCGCTAACCGTTGGCCCTCGACGGCCTGAGCTTGGAGTTGTGTGCTGAATTGCGATTGCCCGCCGGGACGTTTCAGAAAGAGGACCAGCATGCGGGCGACGGCGAGGGCGATGTCGCGACCGAGATCTTCTTCCACGAGCGCGAGGGCCAGGTCCATACCGGCTGTGATGCCGGCTGAGGTGTAGACGTGGCCATCTTTGACGTAGATTGAGTCTGGCTCGACGGTGATTGATCGATGTTCTTGGGCGAGCCGCGCGACTTCTCCCCAATGGGTCGTGGCACGGCGGTTGTCGAGCAGGCCAGCCTTCGCCAGCACGAATGCCCCGGTGCAAATGGAGCCAATCCGTCTAGTATGACGGGACATAAAGCGAAGCCAAGCCAGCAACTTGTGATTGTTCAGGAGCGTCGTCATATCCGGACCGCCGGCTACCAACAAGGTATCCACTTGTTCGCGATGACCACGCCAGGAGGCGTCAGCGATTAGGCTGAGGCCTGAAGTCGAACGAACAGGACCAGGCTGATCAGCGAGGAGCACGATCCGATAGGGTGGCACGGATTTGTCTGGCGCGAGATGCGCCGGCAGGGAAAAGACTTCGTAGGGGCCGGTGATATCGAGCGCTGCCACACCGTCGAAACTGAGGAGTGCGATGGTGCGTGGTTGGTGCTTTGTGGTCTTCCCGTTCCGTTTCATGAGCCGTATCCTCCCATCAAACCTAGAATGGCACAATGACAAAGATACTGTAAAAACTGCCAATGGCCTTCCTGTCTCCAGATCACCCGGGCTGAAATGGAGCAGTGTAGCGATTGGAGTGTGACGTTGGGCAACTGGTTGGGATAGCTGAACGGAAGAAGATGCGGATGCGGAGAGTGGACTTGCTACCTGGGGCGTTCTGGAATGGAGCGGAGCTCGATCGTTTGCAGGGTGGCAAAGAGGCAGGATGTGTTCTGTTGTTCGAGGAAGGCGAGGAACTCTTCGATTTTATCGCGCTTATCGACGATTTCGATGGTAATGGGGAGATCTTCTGCGAGGCGTTCGATTTTGAAGGTGTGGATCGTGCGGGTGTGGGGGCCGAATCCCATAAGTCCTCGGTAGACGGTGGTACCGGCCAGTCGGCGTGCATGGGCCTGCGCAACAATCCATTCATAGAGCGGTCGCCCGTTGTGCTTGTCCGCTTCCCCTGCATAGATTCTCAGTACACAACCGTATTCAACAGGCATCGGTCATTTCCATAAAAGATAAGCAGTGGAGTAGCCAAGCCACACCGCGACAAGGCCTAGGACTATATGGCCAATGATATTCCCACCGGCGAGCCAGAACTCTCCGTCCCGCAGCAGGTTCATCGTTTCATTGCCGAAGGCGGAGAATGTCGTAAACCCGCCCAGGAGTCCGACTATGAGAAAAGCCCTGGTCTCTCCTGAGATGACACCTCGATGATCGGCGAGTTCAGCGAGAAAGCCGACCAGCGCGCAACCCACGATATTGACGGCCAGGGTGCCGAAGGGAAACTGGATGCTCTTGCTTAGCTGTTGGGCATAGCCACTCACGAGGTAGCGCAAGATCGACCCGATGAATCCGCCCGTGCCGATGAGAAGTAGTGTGCGCAGCGTGTGTTCTCTCTCTAAAATGTGAGTGTGCTTGCCGCGCCATTGTACCCAAGTGAGGTGATCGAGTCACGGAAACAGGGAGCTGGATACGAGAGGTAGCTCTAGGAGGGTGAATTGATCGTTGGTCTTGACTGTCCTGTCTCTTTGCAAGTCGGCGATCTGCCGCTATAATGTTCGACATGGAATCAACTCACTATATCTACTGGCAGGACCAAGGGCATTGGCTCGGGTATCTTCAAGACTATCCGGATTACTGGACACAGGGACAGTCTCTCGAAGAATTGCAGTCGCATCTCCGAGATCTCTATCGCGATCTTACGAGCGGTGAGATTCCAGGAGTCCGTAAACTTGCCGAGCTGACGCTCCAGTGAAGCGTAAAGATCTCATTCGGCAACTCGAAGGCAGTGGCTGCCAGTTAGTCCGTCATGGCGGAAAGCACGACTGGTATCATAATCCCACCACCAAAATGTCTCAGCCGGTTCCGAGACATGCCGAAATTAATGAGCACCTGGCGAAGCGCATCCTGAAGTTGTTGGCTAACCCCTAGTCTGCGCGATAGATAAGCTGATATGTTTCGCAAGCGAGGTGGACTCGATTGTGGATTTCTCTATCTGGCCGATGTCGAAGAGGAACGAACAGCGTGATTGAGATCTATACAGATGGGGCATGCAGCGGAAATCCTGGTCCAGGGGGCTGGGGTGTGTTGGTGCGAGATGGGAAAGTCGAAACGGAATTGTCCGGTGGCGAGCCGGCGACAACGAATAACCGGATGGAGTTGCTCGCTGTGATTGAAGCCTTGCAGTTCTTGCCCCAGCCGGTGCAGGCCCGAGTCTATACAGACTCACAGTATGTGCAAAAGGGCATCAGTGAATGGATCCACAGTTGGAAGCGGCGAGGCTGGAAAACCGCCGGTAACGATCCAGTTAAGAATGAGGATTTGTGGCGAAGGCTTGATGCGTTGGCAGGGAACCATAGGCTCGAATGGCATTGGGTTAGGGGGCATAACGGGCATCCGGAGAATGAACGCGTCGATGTGCTAGCCCGAGCTGGTCTGGAGCAGGCACGACGAGCTGGGAAGTCAGCTGATCGTCCGGTGGCGGTTCCTGTCGAACAACCTCGTCCTTCAGCCAACCGTCCGGCGATCGTCGAGATTCAACATGCGACGGTCTATCGGGGAGACACCTGCGTCTTTGCGGACTTTTCTTTTGCCCTGCATGAGGGTGAGCATGCGGCCATCCTGGGCCCGAACGGGGCGGGGAAATCCACGCTGCTCAAGTTGTTATCAGGTGAAGTCCATGCCATGCCGAAGGACGAGACACGGTGGGCGCTTTTTGGCGAGGATCGATGGAATGTCTGGGATGTGCGAAAACAGACCGGCATCGTGTCGCATGATCTCCAGCGGGATTATCTGATCTGTGCCGAAGGGCTCAACGTGATTCTCTCAGGGTACTACGCCAGTAACGATACCTATGCGCATCAAGAGTTCAGCAAGTCCCAGATGACGAGGGCCTATGAGGTCATGCAGGAATTGGGAGTGATGGACTTGTCTGGTCGCCGCTTCGGCCATCTATCGACTGGTGAGCAACGGCGTTTTCTCCTGGGGCGAGCCTTAGTGCATGATCCGCCAGTCCTCGTGTTTGATGAGCCAACCAG
>Ga0224505_10001921_pt1 | contig 12632 bp, 8 predicted proteins | sample SF_Jan12_sed_USG_FD_169102 | JGI IMG/M metagenome (GOLD analysis project Ga0224505, IMG submission 169102) | Sediment microbial communities from San Francisco Bay, California, United States - SF_Jan12_sed_USGS_4_1 | ecosystem: Environmental > Aquatic > Marine > Sediment | place: USA: California...
AGGCGTCTATAGCTCAGGTTCAGGAATTGTTACAGACGGGCCCAACAATTTCACTACGTGGCGATTCTAGCTAGTACTCCGTGGGGATGACGTCTGATCCGTGCTAGGCCTAACCGGTATTCTGTCTCTGGAATTTCTATCAAGAGCCATCCTCGCACCACGCGATAACATCGGTGGACCAGATAGTGCCGATGGCCTTTTCCAGTACTTCGCGGCGTGGCTCCGGTATATCCAGCAACATACGCAGAATGCGGTCATCAAATTGACTCAGGAAAGGGCATTGTTTACGGAGCGAGAGTATGGTAGTCCTGGCGCCGCCGTAGACCAGATAGTCGAGCGAACAGGCATGGGGCTCGATATGCTCCCGCACGTGACTGCAAACCCGAGTCAAAAACTGTTCTATCTGCTTCTCACGGTGCCTAGCAAACCTTGCCTGCGAAGAGCCTCCTTTCTTGTGGCGGGCGTGCACCAAGCCTGTTCCTGTCTTGCTATCCAGAAGCTCTGTGCCCCGGCAGATGCCAATGCTGTATGCTCCCAAACGGATCAAAACCAGAGCGATAAGCAAGTCCTGAACGAGAAGGGAACGCAACGGCCCAACGTCATAGCCGCTCGTGACGTATTCCTCTGAAAGCGGGAAGGGGGGGATGACCAGATACATTTGCAGCGGACTGTAGAAAAGCGCCGCTCCCGTTTGCGAGTTGGCTGTGACTTCAGCTACAGCTGGCGGTATGCCACTTGCCGGCACCACCTTCCTCAGCAGATTCTCAACCCTGTCCTGGGTAGTCCCCTGTGGGAGATATAACGATATCGCTTTGCTTTCAGTCAAAGCGAGCTTTTCCAAGAAGTCGAGCATCTTCGACCTGCCCAGACGGAACCTCTTTGATACAAGCATAATACCAATGGCTCGAACGAACTATCCTGGCTACATGCTGACTATGGTAACGCCATCGCCTCCTTCGCCCTGCTCCCCGGCCTGGAAAGACGTGACCAGCGGATGAGAGGCCAGAGCCTCCCTGACAATCTGCCGCACGGTGCCTGTGCCGATACCGTGAATGATACGGACGCGGCTTAAGCCAGACAAAGATGCTTCATTAAGATAGCTGTCCAGCAACGGCTCGACCTGCTCGGCTCTCTTTCCCCTTAGGTCAAGCTCTAGAGAGACTCTGGGCTTGTGCATTTCCCTCTTTATCACGGCGCCACTCGTCTTCACCTCGCCCGTTGCCGGTATCCTCTTTTCCACGCTGTCCAGCCTGAGGGTCATCTTTACCTTCCCGGCTTGGACTTCGACAAGTCCGCGTTCCTCAGACACTGAAAGCACCGTAGATGGCACGCCAGCTTCTTTCAGCCAGACGGTATCACCGGCTGTAACTGGACCCGTGTCAATTTCTGTTTCAACTATCCCAGCCACAGGTCTGGCCTGCCATGCCTCAGCGTCCAACTTCTCTTGTGCCTCGGCCAGTGCCTTTTTGGCCTGCTCTATTCTTTCCCGAGATTTCTCCTTGCGCAATTCCCCCGCTGCCTCACGAATTTTCATCTGCAGTTCGGCAGCTTCGCGACTTATCTGCTCACGTGTCTGCTTGATGATTCTTTGTCTATCTTCTTCCAACTGGCGGAGCCTGTTTTTCAAGTCAGCGTCATTCTGTTCTGCTTCTTTCAGTTCCTTCTCGAGGCTTAGGCGAAGCAACTCAACATTCTTCTGTTCGCTCACCAGATGGGTGAGCAAAGACTCAATCTCTTGAGTGCTTTCAGAAAGCATGCGTCGAGCGCGCGTCACAATGTCCTGCGGCAGTCCCAGTCGGGATGCCGTAGCCAGAGCGTTGCTGCCACCGGGAATTCCCACCGTCAGGTGATAGGTGGGCGCCATGGTAACGGGGTCCACATCTAGGGCCGCGTTCTCCATGCCTTCGGTAGAGTGAGCCAGCGCCTTCAATTCAGTGTAGTGAGTGGTCGCCACAGTCATCGTTCTTTCTGACAGAAAATGTAGTAGGATAGCGCGGCCCAGAGCCGAGCCCTCACCCGGGTCAGTGTTGGTGCCCAGTTCATCCAACAGCACTAGGCTCTGTGCCGTGGCATTATTGATGATGTGGACGATGTTACCTATGTGCCAGCTGAAGGTGGAAAGGGTCTGCTCGATGCTCTGCTCATCACCGATGTCGGCATATATCCCGTCAAAGACAGGGATGCGGCTTTCTGCCTGAGCCGGAATCGGCAAGCCGGCCTGTGCCATCAGGCTAAGCAATCCTATGGTCTTGAGAGCCACCGTCTTGCCGCCGGTATTCGGCCCGGTGATGACCAGGACCGAAAAGTCCCGGCCAATCTCGACTGACAGCGGCACCGCTTTCTTCTTCAGTAAGGGATGCCGAGCTTCCGCCAGTCTGAGCACTCCACCTGGTTCCTGTCCCTCTGCCTTAGCACTTGTGGCAGCAACCACGATAATAGGCTCGGTGGCTTTGGCATCCCTAGCGTATCTAGCCTTAGCCAGCGCCAGGTCAATCTCAGCAATCAGTTCTATGTTACGCGTAATCTCGCCTTCGAATGCCCCAGCTTCAGCACTTAGCGTTCTCAGGATTCTTTCTATTTCATCCTTCTCTTCAGCAACCAGCTGGCGTAGTTCATTCTGCGTGTCCGTAGTAGTCCAGGGTTCAATAAATACTGTAGCCTCGGTATTGGAGACATCGTGGACAATGCCTTTTATCTGCCGGCGAGATTCTACCTTGACGGGAATCACATACCGGCCTTCTCGCTCGGTAATGATGGGTTCCTGCACTATTCTGCGTCCTCGGGGCGAGGCGATTATGGCTTGCATATGAGCGAGCAGTTCTTGGCGCACTTCTCGCATTCTATGTCTAACAGACGCCAGTTTAGGCGAGGCGGTATCCAATAGCTCGCCGGCCGGACTCAAGCAACCATCGATATCGTTCGCAAGCTGGTCAAGCGCCACAATGTCTTTGCCCAGACCACTGAGCAGGAGGACTTCATGCGACACGTTTGCCAAATGGCTCTTCAACCGATGGGCAGCGCTCAACGTCTTTTGAATCTCCAGCAGAGATTGTGGGGGCAGGATTCTGCCCAGCGCCGCCATCTTCACCATTTCCCGTATATCACTGACCTCGCCGATATGGGTATCGGGACTGAGTGACAGCAAACGCCGCGCCTCAGCCGACTCCTTGAGTCGCAGGCGGACCTCTTCTTCATTCGAGAGGGGAACGAGGTCGAGAGCCAGCTCTCGGCTGGCGGAAAACGAAGTAAAGCCGGCCAGTATCTCCCGTATCTTGTGAAATTCCAGCAGTCCTAAGTCTCTGTCAGTCAATGCAACCTGCACGAGTCGCCTGTATTTTCATCGCCATATCAGCCATCGAATAGTATAAAGCAATCACGGGAGTTTTCAAAAACTGGGCTTACTCACTCATAGGGTGAGCCTGCCTGCCACGGCGTCCCTGGAATTCCATTGACAGGAAACAGGAAATTGTCTCATAATCCTATCCCAAAAACCTCATCAAAGCTGGGGGAGACAATGAATCTGAGAAATCTCAAACAAATGCTGGAAGAAACTGCCAAGGAGGTGCCACAGCAAACAGCCGTGGTCCTTGGCTCTCGCAAAGTCAGCTACCGCGAATTGGATGAAACGTCCAGCAGGATAGCCAATGCCCTTATCAGTCTAGGAACAAAGAAGGGTGACCACGTGGCCATTCTTATGTCTCGTACACCTGAGTGGGTCATCAATTGCTTTGGAGCGCTCAAAGCCGGAGCTGCGGCTGTGCTCCTCGATAGCGGATCTAAGGCGCCCGAACTTGAGCCTCAGCTTCGTGAATCCGATTCCAAAATTCTAATTACGGAAGAAAGATTCTCCCCCTTGCTGTCTCCGGTCCTGGCCAGTGCCCCCCTGCTCAAACACGTTCTCAAGATTGATAGCGAACCCTACAAGCAGATGGTAGCCGATAGCTCGCCTACGTCACCGCCTGTCGATATAAAGGGTGAAGATGAGGCTATCCTTTTTTACACTCTGGGCGTGTTGGGAAAGAACAAGGGCGTGGTGCATACGCACTCGTCGTTCCTGTCAATTCTGCCCATAGTGGTGGAGAAATTTGAACTGGAGAGAGACGATGTTGTTTTGGGCCTGCTCCCTTTTAACTACCTCCTGGGATTTGGGTTGGTCGTTCTCATGCCCATTAAGAGAGGATGCACCATAGCAATCCTCCCTCACTTCAGTTCCAAGAGTATCCTGGACACCATACAGCGGGAAAAGGCAACCATGCTTATCGGCGTCCCTGCCAGCTTTAATGCCATGGCCATGATAGATGAAGAGACAATAAAGAGCTATGACCTCACTTCGTTAAGGGAGGTACTTTGTGCCGGGGCAAAATCCTCAGCCTTCTTCCTGGATATGCTTGAAAAGAAGTTTCACTTGACTGCGTGTGAAATATACGGGCTCACGGAGTTGATAATCGTCACCATAGGTGCTATTCGCGACCGTAAACTAGGTACGGCAGGCAAGCCCTTAGCTGAGCTAAAAGTGGTGGACAAGAACGGCAAGGAGGTGCCCCGAGGCAGCATAGGGGAAGCTGTTGCCCGAGCCCCCTGGATGATGAGGGAATATTATAAAGCGCCTCAACTCACAGCCCAGGTCCTCAAAGATGGCTGGTTTCGTACCGGCGACCTAGTCAAGTTGGGTGAAGATGGCTACCTGGAATTCATAGAAAAGACATCATCTATTATAGTGCCCTCGGGCGGAGTCAAGATTCTTCCTGCAGCAGTTGAAGAAGTTCTCCTGAAACATCATGCGGTAGCCGAAACAGCCTGCGTCGGTGTCCTCGATGATTACAAAGGGCAGCTACCCACAGTTTTCATAGTGCTCAGGGAGGGACAAAGTGCCACACCCGACGAAATACGCGACTTCTGCCGCCAGAGCTTATCTGAGTACAAGGTGCCCAAGCAAATCAAGTTTGTTGACAGCCTGCCCAGAACCGAGTCAGGCGAAATAGACCGGAAGCGGCTCAGCCTGACAAAGGACAGCTGATGGGGAAGACTCAAACAGGCGACCAGGGTATTTTCACTGCCCAGCACGATATTCGGAGGACATAATACCTAATCTGTGGCACGGCTACTTGTTGTGGTGTCCTGGGCACTCGCCACGGAGAAAGGGTGACCCTCCCGTTCAAAATCAGGGAGATACTCTTCCGCTGCCCCCAGTTCCTGGAACCAGCCGTTTTCTATTCCCAGGTCGTCCAGCAGCCGGAGGACCTTTTCGTGCTCTTCGACGGTGATCTTCCGCGCAAGCAGTGGTATGCGCGGCGCCCGGTGCATCGGCATGTATTGAGACATCATGCTAACAGTTACTGTGGGAGAAACCTCCCGGACAAGCCAGGTTAGCGATTCCTCGCTGCCGGCCAGACCGTTGGGCAGGATCAGATGGCGCACTATCAATCCCTTCTGTGCCACGCCGGATTCATCTACGACCAGGTCTCCAACTTGTCTGTACATCTCTTTGATAGCCTGGCGAGCCTGTGCCATATAGTCTGGCGCGTGTGAGAATTTCCTGGCCCACTTATCAGAGGCATACCTCAAATCGGGCAGGTAAATACTTATGACGCCATCAAGCTCTTTCAGAGAAGCGACAGAATCATAGCCGCTGCTGTTGTAGACCAGCGGCAGTCTCAGTCCAATGGGCACCGCTTCCACAACTGCCCGAACGAGCTGGGGCACGAAATGGGATGGCGAAACGAAATTGATGTTGTGGCATCCCAGTTCATTCTGGAGGGAGAGCATGCGTTCCGCCAATGTGCGGCAGTCCATTTCCTTCGACTTCTGCTTCCTCCAATTCTGGCTTATCTGGTGGTTCTGACAATACACGCATCTCATATTACAGTTACCGAAGAAAACGGTCCCTGACCCGTTGGTTCCTGAAATGGCCGGTTCCTCGCCGTGGTGAGCGCAGACTGCCGAGACTATGGGCAGACGCCCGGAGTGACAATAGCCCAGCTCGTTTTGTAATCTATTGACCTGGCACTCCCTGGGGCAGATGTCGCAGGAGATTAGACGCGCCTCAAGTGCTTCTGCACGACGCTCCAATTCGCCAGATTGGTATAGCGCAACGTATCCTTGTTCCATAGGTGCCCAGGGTATCCTAGGTGAACGCAGTCGAACTAGCTGACCTACACTTTAGATGGCTGATATGGCGGTGTCAACTGGCTGTGACCCCTGACCCGGAACCAACGCGCTATTCTCTGGACATAATGCCTAACGTGCACAATTCCAGCTCATACCCCCGGTTAATCCGATGACTTTCATACCCCTCCTCCCTTTATGTTTCAAGCTAGGTTGAGCCCTGACCATAACACGATTTGACAGAGCCCGTACTCTCTCGACTCTAGTCGAACAAATTGAGCAACCACAAACACGAGCTGTGTATTGGTGATTTGCAGCAACCCAGTGGCAAGAGTAAAATAAGCTAGAACAGCAGGGCGCTGAGAGGCGCCCGTGTTTTTGCCTAGCATTCGAACGCATCAGTTTCTCGTGTCGAATAGTCAGGGCCTGCATAGCTGCGGTTAGCGTTAGGGATGATGAAACCAGACAAACTCGACGAGCTTCAGGAGAGTACCGCACGTCTCGGTACGGAGCGGCTGAGCAAGCTGTTCCCCCGCCTGAGTGCGCCCAGCATGGTCTCAATGGTGGCGATGTCTCTCTACATCCTGGCTGATACCTTCTGGCTGGGTCGAGTCGGCTATGAGGCCATTGCCGCCATAACCATAACGTTTCCGTTCTACTACGTGATATTTGCCATAGGTCTCGGCTCCGGTATTGGCGCCAACGCGTTAGCATCGCGGCGCTTCGGCGAAAGAAATGTTGAAGCAACTAACCAAGTAGCTGGCCAGGTTTTTCCTTTAACGGCTATCTTCGGGGTCATTTTCATCATTCCCAGTGTCTTCTTTGCCAGGCCGCTGGCTGCTCTACTCGGGGCGCCGCCTGAGGTCATAAGCCTGACGGCGGAGTACTTGGTCTACTTCGGCTGGGGAATACCATTCATACTGTTCCGGCTCATGGCCCGTAACATTTTCCATGCAGGCGGGGATGTAATCAAACCGATGATTTTCATGATCATCGGCTCCGTATTCAACGCTGTCCTCGACCCGTTCTTGATCTTCGGCTGGGGTCCTTTCCCAGAGATGGGTATTGGTGGGGCTGCCCTTGCCACGACAATATCGGGTGGACTCGCTGCTGCAATTGGCTGCTACTACTTGGTGGCTAACAAGTCCGTTTACCGTCTGAGACTGCACCACCTCAAGCCTGACCTGTCCATCATAGTTCAGATCTATCGTGTTGGGTTGCCCGAGACACTGATGGACCTTACGGAATCTTTCGTATTTCTCATATTCAATCAAGTCATGGCAGGCTTTGGTTCGGTAGCACTGGCAGCCGTGGGAATCGCATTCCGTATTGCCGACCTTGCCTTTATTCCCATTATCGGCCTTGCCCATGCTCTTTTGCCGATTGTCGGTTTTTGTTTTGGGGCACGGCTCTGGGCGCGTCTGTGGGCGGCAGTCAGGCACGGCACACTCGCCTCTGTAGTTGTATTGGCTGTTGTCACTGTGCTGCTGGAGGTCTTCGCTCCACAGGTAATCGCCGTCTTCAATAGTAGCCCCGAGTTGTTGGCCATCGCCGTGCCGGGGATGCGCATTTTTCTCTCCGCCCTGGTTCTGATTGGTCCGGCTATCATGTTTATTATCACTTTGCAGGGGTTATCCAAGGGATGGACAGCTATTTGTCTGTCTCTGGTGCGCCAGCTGGTTCTTCTCCTGCCTGCCGTGCTCATTCTTCCGCGCTTCATGGGGCTGAACGGCGTTTGGCTGTCTCTTCCTATCTCAGACGTCGGCGGGGCCATTGTCGCGGGTCTATGGATTTACCGTGAATATCGCCTGCAGAAGCGCAGCGGTATCTGGCAGAGGACCCCGGTGACCGAGCCTATCGCGGAGCCTGTGCCGACCGACCCGCCCGCACCTAATTGATATCTTTGAAGTACTACCAGAGGTTAGCCGCCACGGGTACACTGGCACGGTCGTGAAGGTTGATGGCATCCTTGGTACAGCTGGCGCGACATATGCCGCAGCCGTAGCACCGCATTGGGTCAATAAAGACCTTCTTATTGGCTGCGCTGTATCCTATAGCCCCGAACTGGCAAACACGCATACATTGCCGGCAGCCGTTGCAGAGCTCGGGATTGACCTCAGCCACGTACTCGGCGCGGAACATGTGGGGAACGCCGTTTGTTACGGTAGCCTGCATGGCCCCGCAGTCGGAACGGTCACAGTTACAAATCCCCCCGATGAATGGTGTCACGAACGTCCAGATGGTATGGCAGAGGCCTTCTTTCTCATACTGCCTGAAATTCTCCAGGGCTTCTTCTTTCGTCAGTTCTTCCAGGCCAGAAGTGTCCGGGCCCGTCAGATAGTCCATGTCAATTTCCTTTATTATCTTGAACATCTCCCCTTCTTGTGGCGCCAGACTTACCGCGTAGCAGAACCGCTGTTCAGTGCCCAGATTAATGTGGCGGCAATAGCAGGGAAGCCGTACTACATTGCTGACCAGACCGAAAACTCTTTCCACGTCCTCAATGGGCAAGACCTGCCCGTAATGTGATTCCTTCCACCTGCCTACCCTGTATCTCATTATTGCGCTTTTGACAAAGGCCGGCATTATGCGGAGCGTCCCGATGTTCGTAAGAAGTCCGGGACTCTGTTCCGTGAGGGAAAAGAAATCGGCAATGAACTTGCGCCGCTTGAGGTCGCTTAACAAATCAGCCGAATAATTCTCCGCGTACAGGTACCATTTCTTGCCTTCTCCGTGCTTATGGCAGAATTCGCACATTGTCCCAACCTCCCTCTATTTCAGATGTTCCGGGGCCTATCTCACTTTCGGACTTCATTACCAAGTCCCCGGAGACAGCTAATCACTTGCCTGACCACGAACTCGATTGTGAACGCATCCCGCAACATGGACGCGTTCACAGCCCGAGACCCAGTGCCGGTCCTCTTTGCACCTAAACTGCGGCTCTACTATACTTGGCTGCCAGCGCTCCCGGTCTATTCTGGAGAAACAATCCTAATTTGCAGCAGGCCTAGCTGGCATGGTATTCCTGAGTATCCTGCGCTTTCTCCTGCGGAGAACCAGGTATATTATGCCGCCCACAATAGCTGCCAGTATCAGAAGAAGCCACCCTAACAGAGGGAAGGTCCAGACCCTAGTGACGCGGCCGGCAACACCTGCGTAATAGTCAGGAATCTGCGGTACCCCACCCGTGCCAACTGGTTGGGCTGCGGCATAAATCACCACCGCCTCCCAGACTTTGAGCTCTCTTCCATCGGCATGACGTATTATCAGTTGGTCTAGTCTGTCCATCGGTACCGGCTCTCCATCGGCGTTCTTGGGGACTATCCCCAGCTGAGGTAGGATGTCTGTCACCAAGGGAAGGTAGAGCAGGAGGTAGCCGTCGGTGACCAGGTGGTACAACTCTTCGTCCCCACCTTTCAAGGAGATGTACTCTTCACCGTTCTCAGGTTGAATCCCGTCCCCTGTGTAAACCTCGACACCGGTAACCGCACGGGTCGTGGGAATGGGTAGGTTCACGAAAGGTATGGTCAAGAGCACTGCGTTGGCAGGGTTGTAGCTGTACCGTAGGCCGGAGAAATGCAGAAAATAGGAATCTCCCATTATTTCCTGCAACAGCACAGTTATTTCCAGCACCCGGCGTATTTCTTCGCCGGTGAGATAGACAGACGCCACCGGGCAACCTGGGCGGCCGTCGAGTCCGCGTCCCACGCCTACGGCTTCAGCGATCTCGTAGAAAGAAATGTTTCCTAAAGAGTATTCCACGGTACCAGGAAAGATGTTGTTCCGGATATTGCCGTTGGCTTCAGCTGCTATGTCAACCTTCTTGCCTGTAAATTCCTGGGCGACGAAGCGCATGGCGTCCGTAACGAAGTTGCCCAGCGCAGTTTCACTAAGAGGCGGCATATTGGATAGGGCAAAGTTAGAGCTGGCTACCGTACTCATGATATTGTCGAATTCACCGTCGGTCATTTCCTTAATGTAGTCATTCAAGCTCAGCGTATATTGCTGGACCAGAGCATCGATTTCAGGATCGCAGGCAAAACTGCTGTCAATTGAAATAAGAAACGGATCGTCTTCTTCGTTGTGCACGCGTACCTCGCCGGTGCTGGAGTCGTACCCCAGTTCCAGTCGCCCCAGGTACATTCCAAGGGAACCGGCCTGGACAATGATGGTAGTGCCCTCTAAGACCGGCTCATGAAGTGCGGTATGACTGTGGCCGCCTATGATGATGTCGATGTCATGCACTTCTCGTGCCAGTTCCTTGTCCTCATCAACGCCGGAGTGACTTAGGGCCATGATGACATCGGCACCCTCTTCCTTCAGCTCATCCACCATCTGGCGCGCCGTCTCGTACTGGTCCAGAAACTGCATGTCCCCGGCTTCACCCATCGACAGGATTGCGTCTTCACCTATCAGGCCGAAAACTCCTACCCTCAGGCCGTTTTCCAGTTCAAACATCGCCGTCTTTCTGTACAAATTCTGGGCAGCCAGCGGATGGTCTGCCGGCGCCTCCGTGTTGGAAGCCAGCACCAGCGTTTTTTCGTGAGCTTCGGGATATCCGGCCTGTAGAAGATATTGCGCCAGGATGTCGGCCTGATAATCGTACTCATGGTTGCCGATAGTCACAGCATCGTATCCCATTTCCTGCATTATGGTAAGCTCTGCCGCATAACCATCTAGGGCCAGCCAGGCGAAAGGCCCGGCCCCCAGGAAATCACCTGCATCAAAGAGAAGGACCGGTTGACCTTCCTCTCTCTTATTCTCCCGGATTTCGTCCACAGCAGCAGCCAGCCGGGCAAATCCTCCTATAGCAGGGTTTTCTTCTCCGGCACGGTAGTCTACTGCCGGCGAATGCGGTATGACCTCGGAATGCATATCGTTGGTATGGAGTACACAGAAATACAGCTCTTCGGTTTCACCTGCACAACTCCGCGGATCTCTCGGAACGCCCAACAATAGAGCAACCACCAGGACGGTTGTCAGGATGAGCAACAACCGTCTGTCGGCCCTGGATAAGGTGTGTCTGTTACACATTAAAGATTACACTTGGTAAGATGGTACAAACTCGGGTCGCAACCAGCGGCCTGAGAGAAACTGCTGAGGAAATCATACACTATGTTGTTGGACGGAGACAATCCGTTTTCCCTGCTGTCCAATCGCCGGTACATCACTCTTTGGGAATGCTTTCTCGCATCGAATTGCTGTCCGTTACGCCCTGAGGGCAACCCTGATTACCGGACAGTATCAGCTTCCTTAGGTAGTATAATGTAGTCATGAGAAGCTTCTGGCGCAGACATCGCGCATTACGCATACTGTCCTACATAGTACTGGCGCTTGTTCTCGTCGTCTGCGTCCTTCCCTATCTTATACCCCTCGGCCAGCCTCAGGTCCAGATATCCCAGGACCAGCTTGTCAGCGAGCATGGCCGATTTCTCGATATTGACGGGTCAAGAATCTATGTCGAGGAACAGAATCCAGAATCGGTGCAGGCAACCATAGTGTTCATCCACGGATTCGGAGGTTCGACCTTCTCCTGGCGCCATAATGCTCCTTTCTTTGCCGGTCAGGGCTACCGGATCGTCAGCCTGGACCTGAAAGGGTTCGGCCTTTCCTATAAGGATTTTGCCTCAGACTATTCGCACCCGGCGCAGGCCCGGCTGCTGGCCGAGGTGCTCGCGAGGCTAGGCGTTGACGAAGCCTACTTCGTGGGGCACAGTATGGGCACCAGCGTTATGCTGCATTTCGCCCATTTGTACCCCGAAAAAATCCTGGGACTGATCAGCGTGGATGGCGCTGTCAATCTGGACAAAGGCGGCATCTTTCCCTCCGCGTTGCTAGATTTCCCGCCAATCCGCAGAGCAGGCGAGGTTTTGCTCACCCGCTATGGAACAAGAGAGCGAGTTGGTCGGATTCTGAGGAGTGCCTACTATCGGAAGGATATTGTGACGGCAGAGGTCATGGACGGTTACTACAATCGACTCGTTAACGGCCAGTGGGCACAATCGCTGCTCGCTATGACTAGGGACACGTCTGAGAATACCATAACTCTTGCCCTGGCGGATTTCCGATTTCCTACATTGATTCTCTGGGGCCAAAACGACACCTGGGTCAAGCAGATAGACATAGACCGATGGCGGGGTCAAATCCCGTCAGCCGAATTCCACGCCATCCCCGAAGCCGGGCACATGCTGATGGAAGAGGAGCCAGACCTGTTCAATAGCATGGTGCTCGCTTTCCTCCAATCCCACGGGGAATAACATTCCGCGATCATAATGCGTCCTATGTAGTAGCCTTGATTGGCACGGTGCCTCTGCACTTCAGTAGGCGACACTGAATCGTTCGCGAATATGTTGCGGGTTTTCCAGTTCATCGAGCATGGCAACGGCATAGTCCTGCGTGGAGATTCTGCTATCGCCCTCTTTGCTCTTAAGAAGCTGGTCTTTGCCGACCCTGTAATGCCCCGTCCGCTCTCCGGGGGCGATCAAAGCTGCCGGACTCAAGAATGTCCACTCCAGCTCTTTCTCTTT
>Ga0224505_10001923_pt1 | contig 12629 bp, 12 predicted proteins | sample SF_Jan12_sed_USG_FD_169102 | JGI IMG/M metagenome (GOLD analysis project Ga0224505, IMG submission 169102) | Sediment microbial communities from San Francisco Bay, California, United States - SF_Jan12_sed_USGS_4_1 | ecosystem: Environmental > Aquatic > Marine > Sediment | place: USA: California...
AAGGCGATGGCCGTGATCAGCCCGGTATTGCGTTGCTGCGACGAGTTATGCCGTGTGCCGAACAGAATGGAAAACACCGTGATGATAATACAGAAGACCAGGGCCAGGCCGTCCTCTGCGCTCTCACGGGAGAGCAGGCTGTCCGCATCCCCGGCCATGATCTGGATACTGTCGGCCACTGCCTGGATTTGCAGCGCCAGCAGTGGCAGCAGGGTGAGGCACATCGCGATTGTAATGGTCGCGCCTATCCGGGGGCTGCGAAAGCGGAATGTCAGTACATCGGCCAGGGAGGACAGCTGGTAAACCCGGCACAGGCGCAGCAGCGGCAGGAGCAATAACGCCGCGAAGACAAACATGAATACCACGCCGCCGTAATAAAGCAGGAAGCTGTAGCCGTGGCTGTAAGCCAGCTCGATGACGCCATTGGTTGCCATGGCTCCGGCAAAAACGCCCAGCGACAGCACGTAGGTGGCGGGGTGCCGGGTTATTCGCGCGGGGATGATGCCGCGGTCCGCCATGTAGGCGACACCGAACAGGCCCGAGAGGTAAACGACGATGAATACGAGGATCTGGGCGAGACTAAAGCTCATCCGGGTATCTCGAGCGCTGGTTCCAGTAGGCCGCCACAATAACCAGCAGCCACAATTCGTACGGTCGGTACCACACCGACCCGGCGTGGAAGACCCACTCCTCGACGGCCGGGGAAAATATCAGGAACACTCCCACCGCCAGCAACAGCGCTCGATTGATATACATGGGATAGTGTTCCTGTGGCCGGTTCAGGCAACCGATACTACTGAAGCGCCGCGAGGGGGTAAAGCTCAGGCCCCGGTTCAGGGACAGGCAGCGGCGATTGACAGCAGCGCGGGGATACGCCCCGGGACCCAGTGCCGGCTTGCGAAAGCGAGGATCTCTCCTGTCGTCCCCAGCGCCGGCGGGGGCTCGCGCTGGTGCAGGAACGCGAGTGCGGCCCGCAGGTTGGCGGCAGCATTGTGGTCATCCAGTGGGGGCGCATGGTTTTGCTTGCTGAGCTTTTGCCCGCCCCCGTCGGTGATGACAGGGATGTGGCAGTAGCCGGGGGTCGGATATCCCAGCAGGCGTTGCAGGAAAACCTGGCGCGGGGTCGAATCCAGCAGGTCCGAGCCGCGCACGATGTGGCTGACGCCCTGCCATGCGTCATCGACCACGACGGCCAGTTGATAGGCATCAAGCCCGTCTTTGCGTTTCACCACGAAATCGGGAACGTGCGCGCCCAGGTCGGTGGCGATGCGGCCCTGGACCTGGTCAATGAACTCGATACGGGTGTCGGGGGGTACCGCGACCCGGGTGGCAGCCGGTGCTGCCAGTTGTCCCTGGCGCTCGCGGCAGCGGCCGCGACAGGCGCCGTCCGGTCCCAGCAGCGCCCGGGTGCAGTCGCAGGAAAACAGGTGGCCGCCGGCATCCAGCTCATCCAGGGCGGCGGCGTAGGCATCCCCGCGCCGGCTCTGGAACAGGACGTCTTCGTCCCAGTGCAGGCCGTGGTATTGCAGGCTGCTCAGGATGCGCCGGGCGGCGCCCTTTTCCTCGCGGGGTGGGTCCAGGTCTTCCATCCTCACCAGCCAGCTGCCGCCGCTGTGGCGGGCGTCGAGAAAGCTTGCCAGCGCGGCAATCAGGGATCCGAAGTGCAGCGGACCGGTGGGTGAGGGGGCAAAACGCCCGCGATAGCAAGGCTCGGTAGCGGCGGTCACTCGGCCGGAATTAACCCAGTTCCTGTTTTTCCTTGATCTCGGCCAGGGTCTTGCAATCGATGCAAAGGCTGGCGGTGGGCCGGGCTTCCAGGCGCTGTATGCCTATTTCGACGCCGCAGGCGTCGCAGAACCCGTAGTCATCCTGCTCGATGCGCTCAACGGTCGAGTCAATTTTCTTGATCAGCTTGCGCTCGCGGTCCCGGGTGCGCAGCTCCAGGCTGAACTCTTCCTCCTGGGTGGCGCGGTCCGCCGGATCCGGGAAATTGGCTGCCTCGTCTTTCATGTGAGTCACGGTGCGGTCGACTTCCTGCATCAGCTCCGCTTTCCAGTTCAGCAGAATGGCCTTGAAGTGCTCGCGCTGCTTCTCGTTCATATACACTTCGCCCCGCTTGGTTGTGTAGGGCTCGAAGTTCTTGAATTCGCTGGAAGCTCTGCTGCCGGTGGCGGCTTTAGCCCTGGCCGGGCTGGCTTTGGCCGCGGACGCTTTAGGCTTGGCCGTTGTGGCTTTGGCTTTGGCCGTTGTGGCTTTGGCTTTGGCTTTGGCCGGCGTGGCTTTGGCTTGGGCTTTGGCTTTGGCCGGTGTGGCTTTAGCTTTGGCCGGTGTGGCTTTGGTCGAACTGGTTTTAGCCGTGGTAGCGGTGGTTTTGGCTTTGGCTTTGGTAGACGCAGTTTTTTTGACGGCTTTAGGCATGGTTATTTTCCCATACTGCAAAGGTAACAAGACAACACTCCGGGGTACCTGGCCGGCTCCTTCCGGGGCTGTCCAAATACAAGGGCGGAGAAACTACCAGATAACCGCTGGCGGTTCCACTTTTTCCTGGCGGTTTTTCCCCGGCCACCGCCCGGCACGCCGTAATGTTGTGAATTGATTCCACAGGACACTAGAATGGCCGGTTTGCGCCAGGGATCCCCGTAACAGGGTAATTATAGTCATGCGATTTGATCGATTGCTGCAAGGCCGCCTGCTGCGGCGTTACAAGCGCTTTCTGGCGGATGTGGAAATGCCGGGCGGGCAGGTGGTAACCGCTCACTGCCCGAATACCGGGGCCATGACCGGCTGTGCCGAGCCCGGCTCCCGGGTGTGGCTGTCGACCAGCGCCGTCAAAACCCGCAAGTATCCCCACACCTGGGAACTGGTGGAGACCGCCTCCGGTATGGCCTGTATCCACTCGGCAAGGGCCAATACAGTGGTGCGGGAGGCCTTTGCAGCTGCGCTGTTACCCGGGTTCGAGGGCTATAAGGACATCCGTGCGGAGGTGAAATATGGCCAGGGTAGCCGGGCCGACCTGCTGCTGCAGGGACCGGCGGGCCGGGTGTATGTCGAGGTGAAGTCAGTGACGCTCTGTCGCGGCAAAGGCCAGGGCGCGTTTCCCGATGCTGTCAGCGAGCGCGGCCGCAAGCACTTGGGCGAATTGCGGTCCGTGCTGGCCCCGGATACCCGGGCGGTGCTGTTTTTCTGCGTTTTCCATACCGGTGTAAATGCCGTCAGCGCGGCGGGGGATATCGATCCGGCTTATCGCGACGCGCTGGCTGACGCACAGGCCGCGGGGGTCGAAGTGCTGGCCTGGGGCGCCGATATCAGCACCGCCGGCATCAACCTGGCCCGGGCGCTGCCCTTCACGCTGGATCCACCCCCAGGTCGGTAAAGCCCCCGGCTTGTTGCTGTCCCCACGTCCACGTTAGGATGGCAGCCACCAGCCGGCAGGGTGCCTGTTGCGGCGTCCCGGGGCTGGCCGGCCCTTTGATCCGTGGAGTGAATCCCTTTGGCGCGACAGCTCAACCCACGCCAGCTGACCGGGCGGGAGGAAACCCACCTGGTGGAACTGCCCTCGGGGCACCGGCTGCAGGCGGCGGCGGCGACGGCTTTTACGGCGCTGCAGCGGGATGCCCGGGCCGCCGGTTTTGACCTGGCCATCGCCAGCAGCTTCCGCTCCTACAGTCGCCAGCTGGCCATCTGGAATGGCAAGGCCGGTGGCCTGCGCAAAGTGCATGACGATGCCGGGCATGAAGTTGACATCCATGCCCTGGCGGCCCCGGAGCGGCTGCGCGCTATCCTGCGCTTCTCGGCCATACCCGGCACCTCGCGCCACCACTGGGGAACCGACCTGGACGTCTACGACGCGGCGGCGGTCGCCCCCGGCTACCAGCTGGAACTGTCCCCCCGGGAAGTGGCGCCCGGGGGAATGTTCGACCCCCTGCACCGGTGGCTGGATGAGCGCATGGCCGCGGACAGGTCCCGGGGCTTTTACCGGCCCTACGCGCTGGATCGGGGCGGGGTGGCGCCGGAGCGCTGGCACCTCAGTTATGCACCCCTTGCCCCGGTTTGTGAGCGGGGCTTGAGCGAGAGCCTGCTGCTGGCCTGCTGGGAGGATTGTCCCGCAGGGCAGGAGGCACTGTTGCTGGCAGATGAAATAAGGTCGGCGCTGCCGCAGATAATGGCGGACTATGTGGCCGTAACCGAGGGGTGGTGCCCGGCGCAGTACCTGCAGTGAGGCCGCGCCGGTGAAGTGGATGCTGCCGGCTACTGGGCCTTTGCCTGCTCGTGCAGGTGGCCGTAGTGGTTTTTATAATCCAGTTCCGCGGCGGCGATCACGCGCAGGGCCTCGTCGCGGCCGTACACGTAGTCCACCCTGACGTTGTTTTCCTTGCCGGGAATCATCTTGTAGGTCGAGAAGTAGTGCTGCAGGCGCTCGGTCTTGATCGAGGGCAGGTCGGCGATATCGTGTACCTCGCCCCAGATATTGTCCCCGGCCAGTACCGCGACGATCTTGTCATCGGCTTCACCGCCGTCGATCATCTGGATGCCGCCCACGACGCGTGCCCTCAGGATGATATCGGCGCGGGTGATGTGGCGCTCGGAAAACACGCAGATATCCAGCGGGTCGCCGTCGGCTACCGTCGCGTGGGGGCAGTGCTTGGCCACTTCCTCGGCGCAATAGGTGCGCGGGATGAAGCCGTACAGCGCGGGAGGGCTGGAAGTGGTGCGTTGGGGGCGATCCACCATCAGGAAGCCGGATGCCTTGTCCAGTTCGTACTTGACCACGTCGTCCGGTGTCATCTCGATATAGACCTGGACGATATCCTCTTTGGCGCCTTCGGTGCGGGCGCGCAGGCCGTGCCAGGGGTGGCGGCGCCAGCGGTTGAATTGGCTGTTGTTGTACATAAAAATGCCTTCTGTGGGGTTCACTATGGAGGCGCGCATTGTACAGGGTGCGGGCACTGAAATCTTGCCTCAATCTGACAAATATTGCCGTTTGGCGACCCATCGCCAGCCTGCTGCGGTGGCGCGGGGCACCGCGCCGGTTTCACGCGATTTTGAAGGGTTTTTTCAGCTTTTTGGGCACCGGGGTATTTTTCAGCCGGACATAGACAGGCATGCCGTTGCGATAGTCCGGGTAGGCCTCGCCGCCGATCAGGGGTGACAGGTATTCGAGGGCCTGTGCGGTGATGCCGAAGCCGTCCCGGGTAATGTAATTGCGCGGCATTTTCTTTTCCCGGTTGGCGACATTCTCCAGCCGTGCCTCGCCGATTGACCAGCTGTAACGCTTGCCCTTGCCGCGCACGATGCAGGGCATGACGGCGTTGTCCCCGCGCAGGGCGAATTCCACCGCCGCCTCGCCCAGGGCATAGGCCTGTTCGACGTCGGTCCGGGAGGCGATATGGCGGGCGGAGCGCTGCAGGTAATCCGCCACCGCCCAGTGGTATTTGTAGCCCAGTTCATCCTTGACCATAGCGGCCAGGTATGGCGCCAGTCCCCCCAGCTGGCTGTGGCCGAAGGCGTCTTTCAGCCCGGACTCTGCCAGGAAGCGGCCATCCGCGTACTGGGTGCCCTCGGACGCCACTATGACGCAGTAGCCGCGCTGTTTGACCGTGCGCTGCACCCGGGCCAGGAATTTCTCCCGGTCGAAGGCAATTTCGGGGAACAGGATGATGTGGGGGGCGTCGCCCTCGCGCTCGGCGGCCAGGCCCGCGGCCGCGGCGATCCAGCCCGCGTGCCGGCCCATGACCTCCAGGATGAACACCTTGGTGGAGGTTTCGCACATGGAGGCGACGTCCAGTGCGGCTTCCCGGGTTGAAATGGCGATATATTTCGCCACCGAGCCGAAGCCGGGGCAGTTGTCGGTCAGGGGCAGGTCGTTGTCGATGGTCTTGGGGATATGGATGGCCTGTAGCGGGTAGCCCATCGTGGCACTGAGTTGCGAGACCTTGAGGCAGGTGTCGGCGGAATCCCCGCCACCGTTGTAGAAAAAGTAGCCGATATTGTGGGCCCTGAACACCTCGATCAGCCGCTCGTATTCCGCGCGGTTCTCCTCCAGGCTTTTCAGCTTGTGGCGGCAGGAGCCGAACGCGCCGGCGGGCGTCGTCAGCAGGCCGTGCACCGCCGCCTTGCTCTCCTTGCTGGTATCGATCAGCTCTTCGCGCAGCGCGCCGATGATGCCATTGCGTCCGGCGTAGACCTTGCCGATCCGGTCGCGGTGTTTCCTGGCGGTCTCGATCACGCCGCAGGCCGATGCGTTGATGACCGCGGTTACGCCTCCGGACTGGGCGTAGAAAGCATTCTTCTTGTTGGACATCGGAAATCGCTCCTCGATCAAGGCCAGTGCCATGGCCCGCTGGTCGGCCACTGATCTGGCCGCTGGTTTCAGGCAGGCGGCAATGATACGAAACTTGGCCCCGTTTGTAGACTGTCCGCGCAGTTTTATACCGCCTGCCATCTGTGGCGGCCCGACACTGCGTGCTACCATTGGCGGCTTTGTTCGGGGAGGTCTGGTTGAAAGGGCATATTCACATCCTGGGTATCTGCGGTACGTTCATGGGCGGCATCGCCCTGCTGGCGAGGGAGATGGGGTTTCGGGTCACCGGTTCCGACACCGCTGTCTACCCCCCGATGAGTACGCAACTGCGCGCCGCGGGTATCGACCTGATGGAGGGCTACCTGCCTGAGCACCTGCACGAGCGGCCGGATTGCGTGGTCGTCGGCAACGCGATGACCCGGGGCAACCCGGCAGTGGAATACATGCTCAACCAGGGCCTGCCCTACACCTCCGGACCCCAGTGGCTGGCGGAGAACCTGCTGCGGGACAAGTGGGTGCTGGCGGTGGCCGGCACCCATGGCAAAACCACCACCAGCAGCCTGCTGGCGTGGATTCTCGAGTATGCCGGGATGGCGCCGGGCTTCCTGATAGGCGGTGTGCCTGCCAATTTTGGCCTGTCTGCACGTTCCGGCGACTCCGGGTTTTTTGTGGTGGAGGCGGATGAGTACGACACCGCGTTTTTCGACAAGCGCTCCAAGTTTGTCCACTACCGGCCCCGCACCCTGGCCATCAACAACCTGGAATTCGACCACGCCGATATCTTCGACGATCTCGGCGCGATCCAGCGACAATTCCATCACCTGCTGCGCTGCGTGCCCGGGGAGGGGCTGGTGATTCACCCCGCGGGTGTTGCGGCGGTCGATGCGACCCTCGCGATGGGTTGTTGGACGCCGACCAGCTCCTTCGGTATCGGCGCCGATTGCGGCGCCAACTGGCGGGCGCAGCTGCTGGCGGCGGATGGCACGGCCTTTCGCCTGCTCCGCGCAGGCGAACCGCCGCTGGATATCAACTGGTCCCAGTGCGGCCGGCACAACGTCGAAAATGCGCTGGTTGCAATGGCCGCCGCCCGCCACGTGGGTGTGGCGCCCGCAGTCGCCGCTGCCGCGCTGGCTGATTTCGACGGGGTCAAGCGCCGCCTGGAACTGCTGGGCCGGGTGCGCGATGTCGCGGTGTACGACGACTTTGCCCATCACCCCACCGCCATCGCCACCACGTTGCAGGGCCTGCGCGCCCGCTCGGGGGGCGGGCGCCTCATCGCCCTGGTTGAGCCGCGCTCGAACACCATGCGCATGGGTGAGCACCGCACACAACTCGCTGCTTCCACCGCCAGCGCCGACCTGGTGTACTGGTTCCAGCCCCCGGGGATGAACTGGTCGCTGGAAAGCGTCATAGAACAAAGCAGTTCACCAGCGCAACTGGCCGATAATATCGAAGACCTGGTGCGGCAGGTGGCGGCCGAGGCCGGGCCCGGCGACCAGGTGGTAATAATGAGCAATGGCGGTTTCGGTGGTATCCACCAGAAATTACTGGCCGAGTTAGCGAAGACACGTAGCGATGAATAAACTCCTGCTGGCGTTATACGATCGACTGATTCTTGGTCGTCCCTGGCTTGCGCTCGCACTGGTGGCAGTGCTGGTCTCGGGTTTTGCCACCCAGATGGGCAAAATCAAGCTCGATGCGTCGGCCGACTCGCTGATGCTGCAGGGCGACCCCTCGCTGGAGCTGTATCGCCAGATCAGCGCAGAATACGGTTCGGAAGAGTTCCTGCTGATTACCTGGCAGCCCCATGCCGACCTGTTGTCCCCGGAGTCCCTGCAGCCCCTGCGCAGCATGGCCGACGAGTTGCGCCAGCTCAAGGGCGTGTCATCGGTGGTCACCGTCTGGGATGTGCCCCTGCTGGAAAGCCCGCCGGTGACGCTCTCCGATATTTCCTCCCCGGAGCCGCTGCCCGGGCTGGCGGACCCCGGCATCGACCTGGAACTGGTGCGCAAGGAGCTGACCACCAGCCCGATCTACGCCGACCTGCTGGCCAGCCGCGACGGCAAGATCACGGCAGTCCAGATCAACCTTGAGCGGGACGATGTCTATTACGACCTGCTGGCCAGGCGCGATACCCTGCGGGGCAAGCGCGACCGCGAGGGGTTGTCGACCCCGGAGCGAAAGGAACTCGCTGCGGTGGAGAAAGTATTCAAGGCCCACACCGCCGTTGCCCTGGATGCCCAGAGTCGCATGGTGGAGAAAGTGCGCAAGATAGCCGGGAGCTATCGCCAGTCCGCCGACATTTTCGTAGGCGGTGTGCCGATGATCGCAGCCGACATGGTGAGTTTCATCGCCAGCGACCTGGTCATTTTCGGCAGTGCGATCCTGGGCATCATGCTGCTGGTGCTGGCGGTCATCTTCAGGCGTGTGCGCTGGGTGGTAATTCCACTGGTGACCTGCAGTGCCACGGTTATCATCATGCTGGGATTGCTCGGGGCGCTGGACTGGCGCATGACGGTCATTTCCTCCAATTTCGTCGCGGTGCTGCTGATCATTACCCTCGCCATTTCGATCCACCTGATCGTGCGCTACCGGGAGATGCATGCGCTTGAGCCTGACGGTGACCTCCACGAGCGTGTTTTGCGCAGCATGCAACTGATGGCAATCCCCTGTATCTATACCGGCGCCACTACCATTGTCGCGTTCGTTTCGCTGGTGGTGTCCGGGATCCAGCCGGTTATAGATTTCGGCTGGATGATGACTACCGGCATCCTGCTGGCTCTGGTGCTGAATTTTATTGTCGTGCCCTGCCTGATCCTGGTTTGGCCTGAGGGTAAGCCCCATCGGCATACGGGCACCGATACCCCGCTGACGGCGAGGTTTGCCCGCGTGGTTCGCGACCAGGGGGGCGCTATCCTGGCGGTGTCTGCCACCCTGATCATCCTGACGGTGGTGGGCATCGGCCGCCTGCAGGTGGAAAACCGGTTTATCGACTACTTTCACAAGTCGACGGAGATTTACCAGGGCATGGAGCTGCTGGATTCCAGGCTTGGTGGAACCATACCGCTGGACATTATTCTCGCGCCACCGGACATGGACAAACCCTTGCCGGGGCTTGAACCCTCGCCGGCCGGTGCTGCCGAACCGGTTGCGTCAGATGACCCCTTCGCGGAAGACGGTGACGACTTTTCCACGCCCGCGAGCGCGGTTGGCGAGAATGACGGCGCTGACGAGTTCGCGAGCGACGGTGACGATTTTGCCAGCGGCGGGGAGTCCTTCAAACCCAGCTACTGGTTCAGCCTGGAGGGTATGCGGGAGCTGGACGCGGTGCACAATTACGTGGACTCGCTGCCGGAAACCGGCAAGGTGCTATCCCTGTCCACGGTATTCTCGGTCGTCAAGAATCTGCTCGGTGATGATATTGGCAGTGTCGAGCTGGCCATCGTCCAGAAAAGCCTGCCGCCGGATGTGAGTGCGATGATGGTCGAGCCTTATTTTTCCCGCGACCGCGAGCAGGCGCGGGTAACTGTCAGGGTAAAGGAAACCAGCAAGAGCCTGCGCCGTGACCAGTTTCTGCGGGATCTGCGCACCAACCTCACTGACCGGCTGGGCATTGCGCCGGAGCGGATCCAGTTCACCGGCATGCTTGTGCTGTACAACGATGTGCTGCAGAGCCTTTACCGCTCCCAGATCCTTACCCTCGGGGCGGTATTCCTGGCGATATTGCTGATGTTCCTCGCGCTGTTCCGGTCGCTGTCGCTGGCGCTGATCACCCTCGCACCCAACCTGCTGGCAGCCGGCTTGGTGCTGGGTATCATGGGGTGGGCGGGTATCCCGCTGGATATCATGACCATCACCATTGCGGCTATCGTGGTCGGCATCGGTGTGGATGACTGTATTCACTACGTACACCGCTTCCAGGTGGAGTTCCCGGTCGATCGCAATTACGAGGCCGCGATGTTCCGCTGCCACAACAGCATCGGGCGGGCGATGTACTACACCACCGTGACGGTGGTGGTCGGTTTCTCCATGCTCGCGCTGTCCAGTTTTACGCCCAGTATTTACTTCGGGCTGCTCACGGTGATGGCGATGGTGGCTGCGGTGCTTGGGGCGCTGTTGCTGCTGCCGCTGCTGATTGTGCTGCTCAAACCCCTCGGCCCGGAGGGCGCTTGATGCAGTGCCGCGAAGGCTGCGGCGCGTGCTGTATCGCACCCTCCATCGCCCGGCCTTACCATGGCATGCCCCTGGGCAAGGCGGCGGGTGAGCGCTGCGCACACCTCGATGAAAACATGCGTTGCCTGTTGTTTGGCGACCCGCGCAGGCCACTATTTTGCTCCACCTTTGCCGCGGAGCCGGCTGTTTGCGGCGAAAGCCGGGAGCAGGCCCTGCGCATCCTGGCCGAGCTCGAAGTGCTCACTCAGCCGGCGGCAGGCATGCCCGGGAGCGGTGGGTGAGCGAGCTGCCGCTGTTCCCCCTGTCGGGGGTGCTGATGCCCTTCGGGCGTGTCCCGCTGCAGATATTCGAGCAGCGCTACCTGGACCTGGTGCGGGATTGCATGAAGACGGACAGCGCTTTCGGCGTGGTGTGGATCCGGCGCGGTGCGGAGGTAGCCCAGCGAGGTGCCGCGTCGCCGCTATTGGGAGACTATGGCACCACGGCGCGCATCGTCGACTGGGACCAGTTGCCCAATGGCCTGTTGGGGATAACAATCCAGGGCGGCCGGCGTTTCGACCTGCTGGCGACCGGAGCCCGCGCCAATGGCCTGGTGGTCGGGGAGGTGGAGCTGCGCCCGGAGTTGTTGCCGGCTCCCGTGGAGCCCCGGTGGCAGTCCCTGCTCGACGTGCTGCACAGCCTCGAAACCCATCCCCATGTGCAACGCATGGCGCTGCAGCTCGATTACAGCGATGCCTGGCAGGTGGCGTGCACCCTGGTGCAGCTGTTGCCGCTGGAGGAAGCGCTCAAGTATAAATTGCTGGGTATCGACGCCATCGAGGTGCTGATGGGGGAGCTCGATGTCATCCTCAACCAGATCAGTGGCGAGGATTAGCAGCCTGCCGGAAAAGTTTCAGCTGAAGCTGGGCAGCCAGCCCCCGCACTCTTTCCAGCGATTGACGATTTCACAAAACAGCTCCGCAGTGCGTTCGGCGTCGTACGCGGCGGAGTGCGCCTCGTTGTTATCGAAACAGATCCCCGCCTCCATGCAGGCCTTGGCCAGCACCGTCTGGCCATAGGCGAGACCCGACAGGGTGGCGGTATCAAAGAAGGAGAAGGGGTGAAAGGGGCTGCGCTTGATCCCGCAGCGTTCCACCGCCGCGTTGATGAAGCCGGCGTCGAAATGGGCGTTGTGCCCGACCAGTATGGCCCGGGTGCAGTTCTGGTCGCGGATCTCCTTGCGCAGCACGCGAAACAATTCATCCAGTGCCTCCGCCTCTGGCACTGCCTGCCGGAAGGGGTGGTAGGGATCGATTCCGGTAAAATCCAGCGCCGACTGCTCGATATTGGCACCCTCGAAGGGCTGCACGTGGAAGTCGTGGGTGCGGTGTACCGCCAGTAAACCGTTTTCATCCATGCGCACCGTGGTGGCGGCGATTTCCAGGATGGCGTCGGTGCGGGCGATGAAGCCCCCGGTTTCCACGTCGACTATGACCGGCAGGAAACCGCGAAACCGATCGCATATGCGGTGCTCTTCTGCTTCTTTCAAGACCTCAGTCACCCCTGTCCAGTACGCGCCAGGGCATGTTCTCGCCGGCGCGTAGAGGTGTGAGGAAATCCCGTCCCAGCGGTAGTTGCTCCGGCACCCGCCACTCCTCCCGGCGCAGGGTAATGGTGTCGGTATTGCGCGGCAGGCGGTAAAAATCGGGACCGAAATGGGACGCGAAACCTTCCAGTGCATGCAGGGCACCCAGTTGCTCGAATACCTCGGCATAGAGTTCGATGGCGGCATGGGCGGTGTAGACGCCGGCGCAGCCGCAGCGGGTCTCCTTGTTGCCGGTAGAGTGAGGCGCTGAATCTGTGCCGAGGAAAAAGCGCGGGTTGCCGGAAGTGGCCGCTTCCTGCAGCTCCAGCTGGTGGATATTGCGCTTGAGAATGGGCAGGCAGAAATAATGGGGGCGAATACCACCTACCAGCATATCGTTGCGGTTGAACAGCAGGTGGTGGGCGGTGATGGTTGCGGCCACCCCGGCGCGGGCCTCGCGTACAAATGCGACCGCATCCCGGGTGGTGATGTGCTCGAACACGATGCGCAGGCCGGGAAAGCGCTCGGCAATCGGCGCCAGGTGGCGGTCGATGAAAACTTTCTCGCGGTCAAAAATGTCGATGTCGTGGT